>Ga0116229_10012381_pt1 | contig 12301 bp, 13 predicted proteins | sample S1TSphgellanicum_3_FD_87313 | JGI IMG/M metagenome (GOLD analysis project Ga0116229, IMG submission 87313) | Host-associated microbial communities from peat moss isolated from Minnesota, USA - S1T2_Fc - Sphagnum magellanicum MG | ecosystem: Host-associated > Plants > Peat moss > Unclassified...
AAGGCACAGACTATATTCTTGTTCAATTTCTACAGCGACGTTTCTCAGCGACCATGACTTGCTTAATGTAGGGCAAATCTTCGGGACGAAGGTGGTTTCATGGAACTGAATGTATTGAACTTTTGGCAAACATGAGTCACCACCAGCACACGTAACAGGGCGATCTTACATACAGTTTGAGTCCTCGAGAGGGAAGTCGCGGAATGTCCGAATCGTCAAACCCTTCACAAATTCCCTGAGCTCTGGTGTGATGCCATACTCCTCCAGCTCTTTCTCAGAAGGCTGAAGCGGAGCGTCGCTCGTTCCTCCTCCTCCTCGCACAACAATCCCCATCCCAGGCGACAATTCACTGGCCAATGTCTTGATCTGATCGGCCTTCTTCGTGGCTTCTACAACAAAATCGTGCGAGATTTCCCTGGATCTCTTCGCCGTTTCTAGCGCCAACTCTTGTGATAGCTTTGCCGCTTCTATAGCAATCTCTTGCGACTTCTTGGCCGTTTCCTGTGCAAAAATCCTGGCTTTCTGGACGAAGAGATCCATCTCCGAAATCTGGATGCCACTTCTTGAACACAACTAAAGATCGCACCCGGTTCGTTACGGAGCGATTTACAGTAGTGTCGATGTGAAGGAGAAGCGTAGTGGTGATGGTGGTCGAACGAAAATGGTTGTGTATGACAAAGCGAATGATGAGCGAGACATTTGAGGAAGAGGGCAGAGTGAACGAACGTGGGTCGTGGACATGTACAGCGGCCTGGCCACCGAACGAACTTGTCACACAAGTCATCCATCCATTCCCATCCCCTTGTCGTGGTTTTTTTATTATGTCATCGCATCTCCAACGGAGCTCGCCACACACTTCGCTAACGTAACTTTAGCCAAATAAATAAACAAACGTAAAAACCTCAGACGAATTTTGTAGTGTATTTGGAGGTGCTCTACAGAGTGTGAAAGCTTGAGGAGCATTTTGGAATATAAAACACTCGGTGATGTGGGCGTTTTATTTGGTGAAATGCCAATGTTAAGTTTTTTTTCCAATGATACCCAATGGATATTACAAGAAATTTTTTTTAATTCGTCAATTATTACGTGATGTAATGCCTGGGCCACAAACATTAGTAGAACCAACCATGCTCTTATTCTCAAATGGGCCCTTATTCTGGTAATGCATGTGGCCTTGGGTGTTACCCTACACAAAAGGTTTGCAATCTTCTTGAGAGGCAACAACACTTTTGCTAAACTTTTTTCAACCCGATATTGGTCTCATCTTGATTATCATAATCTTTCTTTCTTTCTTTTTTCTTGTGTTTTGTTGCCACAAGGAAGGAAGTAACTAACACTGAAAGGGAGCCCGCAAAGAGATGACCATCATGACCCAACCATGAAACTCAACAACATCAATTGTTGGAAAATGAGAATAATAGAATTTTCTTCTTTATTTTGCTTGTTTATTGCTTGGCTTTTTGCAATGTTTTGCACCCATGCCTTGATGATGGTCATGGTGAACTTGATGATGATGTCAAAGTGGTTGAGATGCTATCTCACATGCAATGGTCAAAATGAATTTTAGTAGTGTTGTGAAAATGGGGACAAATAATAATAATGGGGATTAGGATGTTGTTCAGTGTTTTGTTTGGGGCGTTCCGCCTTTCTGTGGAGTTTGATTCTTTTGCCATAGTTGAATTCTCCATTTCCTCCTCTTCCCCTTACTCCCTGTTGTTTTTCTTGCTCTTGTTTCTCATGTTGTCTTGTTTTTTATTTGCAATTTTGAGTGGTTTAAGTTTCTATGTTTAGAGTAACATTGTTGAGTCATTAATAGACGTATCTTGGTAGTGCGAGCATTTCAGTCCTTCCTGGCCTGGTTTTTCCCCTAAATTTTTAAACTCTATGTTCTTGTGTGTATTGGTGTTTTCAATAGGTAGTTTTTATGCATGAGATTGAAAGTGTGTATTTGTGTGTTTGGATTCTTTCACACAATCATTCCTCAAGGAAGTCACTTTTTGTATGTTTTATGAAATATAATATATATATATGCTATGAAATTCAAAAATTCAAAAAAAAATTAATTGAAAATGTTTTGAATATATTCTAGATATATTTTTATCATCAATTTTACAGTTCAATTAATTATAAATATATATTTTTCAATTAGTTCCACTTTATTATATTTTATGTGACATATGGAAAATTTTGGAAATTTGACTTCCCTAAGATCACCATTGCATCCAAAATCTTATGAAGAAAGGAATGGTGTTAATCAAATTTTTCTAGTAGTTAATATTTCTTTTATTGGTTAAATACTAATTATCTTTTTAAATGTCAAATACTTGTTATATTGGAAATGTTTTAATCAAATCTGAATTATCATTCTTGTTTTATCATATGATCATTAATTTTTTTTAGGATCTTTTCATTGTAATCAAAGAAGATTAGGTTGTAAACAGGAGAATCAAAAAAATTTCAAAAGTACAAGAAAGTTTGATTGAATTTTTTTAAATGTTGTTTTGATTTTTGTTTTTTGAAAAGCATTTTGATCTTTAAGAAGAAATACAAATCAAAGTTGTAAAGAAGAAATTTTTAGATAATCAAAATAATAATGAAACCAAGGAATAACAAATTGTGTTTTTCTGTGCAAACTATATAAAAATAGTAGAATAATGCAAATTCAATAATAATAATAAGAGTGAATATCCCATTCACATTTGACAACCATCTCATGGATTCAAATAAATTAATTCTAGTTTTTTAAGCAACATTAGTTTTGAATTTAAAAGGTGTGTTTTTGAAATTTTTGATACAATTCTTATTCCAAATCCCATTTTTTTCAAGATTTAAGTTCATGTTTTGTTGCTTGGCTTCTTGATCCATTTGCCTCTGTAGACTTCAAATCACCATTTGATTCATATTGTTCTATTAATCTTCAATTTCCTTCAATTTCTTGTATATTTCCAACTTGAATTTTTATAGTTTTCATCACTTAGACCTTTGTCTTCTTCTTCCAAAAAACTTAGAAATCAAGATTATGAAAAATAATATTTCCTATTTCAAATTTTTGACATCTACAAAAAACAACACTTTCAAATAAAGCAAATTGCTCACAATATTTTTCATATGTTTTTGCTTTCAAAAAAAAATTTGTCCTTGATATCGTCAGCAAATGATAGGCACAAATTTTATTCAAAATTGTCGTCTACCTACTAATAAACAATGTAAATTGTACTCTCAATAATACTTATAACACATACTTAAATCTGTTGTTTCAACCCATTCAAGTTCATTTGTAAATTGTATTCATACATTTTTCTCATCATAATTAATATTTCCTTGTTTCCCAAAATTTGGATTATTTTTTATAATCATATTTTTATGATTAGATTTTAATTATTCTAGTTCCAAAAACACAATAATTTCATAGTATACTCATTATTCCTCATTAATATGCTATTATTTTCTTTATTTAGAGTTAAACATATCAAACATATGTATTATAAACATTTAAAAATTATAAATGAAAAAGAAGAAAATTTGTGGTTCATATCCCAACAAAATTTTTAACTACATATTATGTCTTTATTCTATTTTCTAGCAACTTTTGAAGTTTGTTTCTATGTGCAACAACAATCATCCCAAGCTTCATCACAATCAAAATCAAAATGTTAAATCCTTTCTTTCCAAAAGTTTGAAAATCAAACGAATCAAATGTTTTAATCATGTCTTGTTAAATCTTTGCCATTCACCTAATAATAGGTTCCAAAGGAACTTGCTATTTAGTGTGGAAAATATGGTAATGCAAATGACAATGGTTCGATCGTAGTTGTTTGATATTTTAATAGTGGTAAAGTCATAGGAGCTAATATTTCAAAATGTGGTGGAGTTTGCCACATACTTTGAAAAAAGGGTGGTGTAAGCATTCAATATGTTCAATTCACCATTAGGAACACACTCTTCATAGGTGGTAATGAAATTGGCACAAAATCAATCACAATAGTCTTGAATTGATTTGTAATCGTAACATGTTGTAATTCAACCTATTGATTAAGCATTGAATATTTGTCTTGTTCGACAAAAAAAATTTCAATCATCATCTATCAAAGTTGCTTATCAACATGGACAAATTTTGAGCACATGCATACATCCTTGCAATAACAAAAGTTGTTCAAATTTGAATTGTTAAATATTTGGACCAAACTTGATTATAAAACAACATCAAATAGCACATTGGATTTTGTATTAGATTAACCTTTGAAAATTGTCATACACAATATTTGAACCATAGTTGGACTTGCATTTTGAACTAACATAAATGGTCTCATAAAACATGCATCTATGTGGTCCAAGGTAAACATTGTTTAACAAGGTAACATTGAATTTTTATTTGCCAATTAAACTATGTTTATAATTGGTCAAACCTTTGTTGTTGATGCATAAGGGTGGAAGACCACCAAGGTAAAAAAGTTGAGATTTGATCAACATTGGTGAAATACACAAGATCAAGTTCCTAACTTGCAATTCTAGAATTCACATTGAGTTTTTTTGTCCATGTGTACCAATTTAACAATGGTTATGGTAGTTCTTGTAATCATCATGACTAAACAAAGGGTCCAACACCCATCACGAATTCTCTAAAGGAATTATTAATTTAATTAATACATATATCTTTGACCCTTCCAAATTATCGGTTCAATGATTGTTTTGATTTCGCATGTTGGTATGTTGCACATGAAACTCCCATTTAATACCTTATGCTTTTACTTCAAAACCATCATTTTTTTCAATGCAACAATGGGCTTTACAAATGCAAACATGTTATGTAGTTGCTTTCCTTACATTCCTACATTTGCAACATTACACTTTATTTTTGAATCTAAACATCTCTAAACACTTTTGGTCATAACTTGTAACATTTTGTAAAAATATTTTCTTCATGCAATATTGTTTTTCTTTAGATCCTACATCCCATAATCACAACAAACATTAATGTGTTTTAACATTGACAAAACTTAGATCCTTCATACAACAAGAAAATTTACACAATATTTCATCCACTTATATATGCATCATTTGTGTTTTAAATGCATGACATCTATGTGCAACACCTACAAACCCATGAAAAAACAATTTTCACATGATTTCCGTTATCAACTCATGGGATGGGAAGTTTGTGATTCTAGAGACATTCAAATCACTATTTCCACCCCCCTCATTGCTTTCCAAGAATAACACTAGTTATTGTCATGATCATGAAGGTGGTTACATTGTTGATTAAACTGTTAGAGTGATAGAATTGTTCCTAAACTTGATTACAAATAGAACTTGCATCAACAATCAAGAGAAAGGGTAGAAAGTACTCCCATATGTGAAAGTAACTATATTTGTTCATGCAAAATGTTCCAAATGAAGGTTGGTGGAGTTTTCTTAGAATTGTTGGCTTTGTGTTTGGATCTTGCTTGTGTCTTCAACTTTTTTAATTTTGCAATCAACATTCCTTGTTTTATTGGTGCATTTGTAGCTTTCCATACTATGCCTATTCCTCACAACCAAGCCATCATGCCATACCCTTCTTATCTCCTTATGAGGATTGACAAGTCATTTCACATGGCTAACAACATTTGCATCATCTTGAGCATAAACAACAACCCCAAATTTCTATAAATCTTCACTAATTTTGTAGCACACAAAATAAGAGCACAAAAAGAAACAATATATTAAAATTTGTGAATTCAATTCAAATCCATTCAAGAGAATATTGAAAAAAAAAAAACCCCAATCAAATGAAAATGAACATACAATAAAGCATCACACAAAACCCAAATTTTTCAATATAGTAGACAATAAAACTTGATGGCAATCTAGCCATCTTCTACCTTGCATCTTGGTACATGTTTCTCTTGCAAAAACATTAACAAATTGTTAATACTCTTCCTTTGGATTCCTCGAGCGAGCTAGCTCCTTCAATTTGACAATGCACCAGGCTTATGGTAAAGCCGTGTGCATCCATCCTGCAGGTTTTTTAATGGAATTGTTTAAAACCTAAATTTCATGGACTTTTAATGTATAATGATAACACCAACACATAGAGTGGGCATCATCAAGTGAGACATTGTTTCATGATCACCATGAAATTGTTAGTGTACAAACCAACAAATTTACTTCAAGAAACATTGGATCACATCTTCCTATGTCCTTATGCTGACCTAAACTGCTTGTGTAATGTTGCTCATGTGAAATTCAAGTCACATTATCTTACCCATTACAAAACTTGAAGAGAGGGAGGGATCTCTATAAATTCAAATAACCGCACAACACTGGTATTCATGGAGAGCACTCAAGGCCTCTTCCTCAACGAAGCTCAGTTTCGTCCAGCAGAAATCAACGAAACGTTTTGTCGTTCGTTGGTCTGGGAACCCTGAACTGCGTGCAGGATTGCTTTGCCTCGGAGAGACTCGCGTGCGTGCGAGAGCGAGCGAGAGAAACATTGCACTCTCACGAGCACGGATCATACGCAGAGAAGGCTTCGGTGATGGGGGGAGGGCATCGGGATGCTGCGCACGACGTAGCGCACGATGCGGCGCACTACGAAGGGTATCCAAAAGGTGTGTGGAGTCCCACGGGAGGCTGGTGGTCTGACCATAAGTACTGGCGTCGGAACACGGCGTTGGCTCTTGCTGGCATTTTCTTGGTCTGCATCCCCATTGCCATGACTTCGGCTCGATTGGAGGTGATCTTTTGTCTGTTTCCATATCATGTTGTTCAGTGTCTGGGGTTTTGGGGCTGATGTATCAAGAAGAGCATGCTTTAGGGTTTGGTTCTGCCGTTGTGAGACTAGATCTAGTATCAGTGAGGACTTTGCATTCTGTGGTAGTTTGGATCCTCCAGTACAACAGGAGTCCACTCTGGTTTTTTCTTTTGGCAGAGTCACCGTATTTGTAGCCTACCGACATAACGAGCGGGATGCCTGCATATGAAGAGGAAAAGTTCGTTGCATGAAAGTTTGGAAAAAGTGTAGGACTACAATATCAGCTACGCAGGATATGCAATCAGAGAGGAGGAAACATAACAGGGAATATTAGAACTGCTGTACATCTTGCCCCGGTTTATAATTTATGTAGGGTAGTGACAGTATGCTATTTTCACAATACCAGATCTTGAAGAACAACACACAGACATTGCTGTCTTGCCAGAACCCTAGATTGTTGCATTAGCTACAAATGTCTCATGTCTAGCAAGTTGTATGAACAATTGTTGATGATGGCTAGCAGTTACAAGCCCAGAATTGCAAATGCATTCCAAAGCATAAGATTTAGTGTTGCTTGTTTGTTGGATCTTTGGTACACTAGAGTGCCTGCAAACTGGATGCAGCATTGAAGCTTCACTCCATATATTAGCAAAATCTACCGAAGTGCTAGGTTGGCTGAATAGTTACACTGCTCCAGTCGAGAGTATGTTATTTGAAGTCAGTGGAATTTTGTCGTCTTCTACTGATTACTCATGTATCTTGGTGATGGGCTCTGCTTTTTTGCAGCAAAGGCCAATACCACCTCGTAGTCCTATCCCATCACAATGGTGGTGCAAAAACTTTGGGAAGCCAACAGATGCAGAGTAAGCTTCTCAGAGATCCCTGCAAGCTCATGTTCACAATTGTCCACCATGTTCAGCTTCTGATTGCAGTCCTTTATGCATCATTAATATGCCTCTGTTTATGAAGATAATGTGGGGAGTAAATTGATGCACTCTCCTTCTTTATTTGTGACTATCTAATTTGGTTTTTGTGCTGGGGCCAGATAATGTAACTGTTGTTGTCTGCCTGAAAGGAGAGATAAAGGGTAGGTTCCACGCAGCATTTTTCTTAAAGCTGGGTTTGTTGTGATGAGTTTTATGCTGCTATGCAGCCCAAAGGATGGGGGAAAGTTTGACAGTAAAGCATAGTTATAGGAAGCTGAATAGTAGCATTTCTTTATGGAAGTGGGATAATCTCCTTTCACAGGATTTCATGCCAAATGTTTGGGCATATTATCTCAGTCAAATCTGTGTGTTTGGGCAGATTGGGCAAAACGCTAATAACATGACTTTTTGTTGATGTGTAATCCTGTTGGGGCAATTAGTGGTGTCAGAACTCCATGGTGTTATATTGTTTCAAGTTGAGTTAAACTGTGTTTGCTGTGGCCTTGATTGATGATGACTTTTAAATGGCTTATGGTATTGTTTGTCCTGTTTCTGAAAAACCTATGAGTCTGGTGCAAAGATGCAGAATCTTATGGTTTATAAATTGCTTATGATCTCTTAGTCCTGTTTCTGAACTCCAACTATGTGGCAAAGATGTGGAATCTTTCAGACTGTTCAATTCTGCACCAAGCCTCAGAAATTAGACCAACTAAAGCTGCAGAAAGTGCAGAGGACTCAACTGCAGTGGACATGCCAGGGAAGGCTTCCACGTATCTGCTTGATGTGATAAAAACAGATCTTTCCAATGCACATTGGTATGGAAGCTTCAACCTTAACCTTGCTCAATCTGCTTCATTCTCCCAATTGCTGTTAGCAGGCATCATCACATCTGTTTGGTGTTTGTGCCCTTGGAATCTTGAAACTGATTAATTCATGGATTCTTGATGACAACTGGGGAGCTTTTCAAAACCAAATTGTCCTGAAAAGATCTTGCTTTTGAAAATTATCCATTACTCTTTCTCTCACTTGTTCCTTTTTCCTTGCTTGGTACTTTTTTGGTTTTTTGTTCTCTTTATGGACCCCCTCTTCTTGATTTCCTTGGTAAATCTCCTCTATTATGTACTGCTGAGCTTGCCAACGTCATGGCTTTGTCTTCTGGTTCCCTCACAATTCTTGTGACACAAGTACAGCATATTGGTTACATCACCTATAACATTGACCTCCACCCTCTGTTAGTAGCCTGAGGTACAGTGGGATTTTCCAGGAGGTGGTTACTACATACGTATTGCTGTTAATGGTGGGTGAACATGTCCAAATTCCTTCTCAGTAGTTTCTGTGTTTTTAGAGTTGGGGTTTCCTTTTTCCCCTGTTGACTGATATGCTGTTGGATCTGAAATCTATATACCCTTATTCATTGGTTCATCTGTCAGTTCTACTAACTGTTCTCCCTTTGTGTAGCAGAATGATTGTTAAATTTTGCATTAGTGCAATATCTGGAAAATATTGTGAAGTCCAAGTGGTTTTATACCCCATTGTACACATCCTCTATATTTGGGCAATGGGATGGGATCCTATATTGCTTGGTTCACTCATGTCAAGCCTGGAGGATCTGCTTCTCTTCTGGGTTTGTGAATGGTTTTGCACTTTTCTATATTCACTTAGATTCTTCACCTCTCACTCAATTCTGCCAGTCAATCTTGTGAGCCCTCCTTTTACCTGAGTTCTGTCTTGGTCATCTTGTGCATTTGGTTTGACCAGTTGGGTCAAGCAGAGTTTCTGGCTTTCACAGAATTTGGGAGGCTTCTGCATAGGGCTGTTGAATGGAGGGTTGATAATTTGTATGTAGTGATTAAATTGTGTGCTGTTGTTTATGAAGCACATTGTATCTTGCTGCTGGAAGCTTAATGTGGAACAGTGTCGTAAGAGTATCAGATATATGATTCTTTTGTATCATTGTTGTGTTACATTCAAAGTGTTGTGAAGATAAATTGTCTGCAATCTCATAGATGTGATTCTTTTGTAGCATCAATAACTGTGGTGAATTTTAAAGCTTATGCTTCTAACTCTAGTTGCATCCACAAATCTCTTGCATGCCGATCAAACTTGATAATGTTCTACTATCGCTTTAAAGTATGAGATCCACTACTTTTTAGTGTCCAGACTCTTTGACAATTCTCTCCAGGTAGGGGGCAGGTTCATAGCATAGAATGATATCAGTGGCTGCTTACTTTCCACATCTAAAGAAACGTACCTCTCTTTAAAGAATCTATCAATAGAGGATCTGCAAACATCTATTGCAATAATTTGAAATTCATGCTTGGGACAGGCAAGCAGAATTGAGCCAGGATCATCATGTTGGTCAACAAGGGATTTTTCAGATCTTGCAAGATGTAAACAAGGCAAGCCACACACTTCCAACCATGCAACATCTGACAAGTAGGCAGTCTGCAACTGATTCAAGGATAGAATCACTTCACATGAACAGGATTTTGCCTTCAAACGATTCTCAAAAAGCAGCAGAATGGAAAAAGCCTAGAAGTATATAACACACAGTCTGAGCAATAATTTTCCAAAATCTATTTTTGTCAGTTTGAGCAGATCGTAGTTTGCTGTGATTTTGCCGATCATGGTTCCTCTTTCAGGCTGCAAGCAGAGACCTCCATCTAGCTGATCCCATGCTGCTTGATCTCAATCGGGTTTGTTCCCAGTTTTCTTATAGTGCGCATCTGCGTTTGGGTCAGGTTTCTTGTAAGGAAGGTCTGATGAGTCAGCAGTCTTGGCAGTTTTCTTCTTGTCATCAGCTGCATCTGGATGTACAGGTTTCCTGTCGACCCCATCAGCAGCAGCAGCTGGAGATCGTGGATTGACAGGAGTTCTGACATACACATACGGCTCTCGTACATACGGCTGGTACACGGTCATGATGGACAAGGCGGTGATGAGAGCCAAACCACCCACAATCACAGGGTATATGGCCACTTGACGCCAACTCCGTCGTCCTCGCTGATGCAACACCTGACCTGCCTTGTGACCAGGAGGTCTCCTTGCATCCTCTAATCCCAACTCCTTCAGCTCCTCCGCACTCATTGTCGTGGTATCAAATTTCTTCTTCCAGCTGTTTTTGTCATCCGCCGCCATTATTACGAGTGCAAACCGCTCTGGAACATACACCGTGTGTAACCTACAATTATACAATACTGTTGTTGCTGTTGCTGCTGCGGCTGGTTCTTCTCCTTTTCACGAGTAGATTACGTTAACGGTTACACCCACACATACATACCACACACAAAATCCAAACACGTTTATGAAACCTTTGATCTCAGTTTTCTCAAGAGCGAGATTCAGCACCGATTCAACAATTACGCCAATTACAGTCCTTTTAAACGCCTGTTAATCTCATTCTCTGTTGCACATATCCGCATACAAAAACGCAATGCTCGGATTCATAACTTAAAACACTTTTTCCACAGGATTTCACTCAGGTGGGATGTATTTATCATATCTTGCAGAACGGTCTAATTTTCATCTCGTTGCAAAAAGGAAAATGGCAGTCTCGAGCAAACAAGAATACTATTTTTGAGCTGTTGATCTTGCAATATTACAACAAACACTCACTCGATCGACTCTGCTTCCACGAGCTTCTTATTACAAACTCCATAACCGCATGAGGTTCCAAGTTTGACAGGCTACGGATCTTCTAGGCCCACGTTGCGATACCGCACACTCCTCTCCTGTGAAGCAGCTGGTTGCCATGCACACTTAGTGCCACAGCAGTTAGGTAACACCAAGTGCGAGAAAAGAAACGAAGCCGCAATAGTCTGCATGTCATGCTGCAACAGCGTCAGCAACAACAATTCTCATGGGTAGTCTGGCGGCGCATGACAATTGAAGTGCCAAATCTTTCCCAATTTGGTGTAGAAAATGAATCATGGCAACCAAATCGAAAACAATTTGCAGGAAGATGTATCATTTACATGTGATTTTTTTCTTGTGCTAACAAAGTTTTAGATTCGAAAGGCCCAAGAGGTCCCCCGGCCACCTTCAAACTAGAGTCATAATTTCTTTCTTCGAGCAATAGGTTTTTATCGCACTTCAAGGAATGCAAACCTGGGAACCCTTTTCTTCCCCGCTTTTGTGATGTAGCCACATGGGCGATCATCCACAAGATGAATTAGCCAAATCTGGCTACAGCCCAGAGAGGAAAGTACAAAACTTAATAGTCCTCTTGTATTTTTGTGACTCTTGTAAACCATTGTCTAAATATAGAGATTTCTTTCAGAATTTCTATATATCAGATTTTTTCCCCCAAGATCTGGCAACTTTGGCGCATTTTTTCCACAAAAATAGTTGTTGCACCAAATGTGAACACCCTAGGTAGTTGTGATTCATATTAGCTCATGGGTGCACTCACAAGTTTTTATTTTATTTTGGAGTATTGGGAGCCATATTGATTGGCCCATCAGCAATTTTTTTGGAACATTGGGCATGCCCCCAATAGAAGCACCTCTTTGGACCCCCAGTTGCAAAATACAAACAAATTTGCACACTCAGATTTTACCTTTTTAGTTTATATACAGGGAAGTTGAACTTTGGGTAAACCATTGGGATAAAAGCCAGGTGCTATTGGGAGCATCTTGGGGAA
>Ga0116229_10012382_pt1 | contig 12301 bp, 5 predicted proteins | sample S1TSphgellanicum_3_FD_87313 | JGI IMG/M metagenome (GOLD analysis project Ga0116229, IMG submission 87313) | Host-associated microbial communities from peat moss isolated from Minnesota, USA - S1T2_Fc - Sphagnum magellanicum MG | ecosystem: Host-associated > Plants > Peat moss > Unclassified...
CCAAAAAATTTTTGTAAGGCAACCAATTTTTCAAAAAAATAAACATTGCCCTTTTTAAGTTATTTAAAATTAATAAAAATATGACCCCCCCCCCCCTCCCCAAAGAATTTCAATTGTTTAATGAATTAATAAAGACAAAAAAAAAATTGCATGCAATTTTATTATGGCACAAATTTAACATTTCAATTTCAATGCATTAAAATTGAAAACAAAAAAAAGAGTTGTCAATTCCAAAAATCAAGTATTTTTTGACTTTCAATTGAACCATAAATTAATAAATCCTTCCAAGAATAAAATATGGGTCACTTTTATCCAAGTCTACATAACCCCCCTCCCCTCCCCTCATCAAAATAAATTGAAGACCAAAAAAAAAGGGGAAAAAATACTTAAGGTGTTGAAAGTTATATTGTAATACCTTGGCAACTTTGACACACATTATATTGTTAGCAGAAATCATGTCCTTACAATCAAAGAATCAAATTTAAATAAGAATTTTAGGATGAATTGAATTTGTAATAATACAATTATTTTTTTTCAATGTATGATTTTTATTGTGAATTTTTTTTTGAAAAAGGTAATGGAGATTTCTAATACATCCCAATCCATAATTTAGAATCATACCTTTGAGAGCTTTCTTGAAGTGAAATTCAACAATTTAAAGTAAGTTGAATTACTATTGATTACCATTGGTGTTGTTTTGATTGGTGTGTTTTTTTGACAAATATTATTGTTGATGTTTATGGTGCAAAAAGGAAGACAATAATATTTTCATTTGTGTTTTTTAGAATAGTTTTTTAAAGATATGGTGCTTCAAGAATGGACATGATGGTGAGAATGAATGCAAAATTAGTTGGGGCATCTTGGGCATTGACTTTGTTGCAATGTTCAATAAGGTGTCAAGTATATGCACCATGCACATTCCTTGGCTTACTCTTGAATTTATACCTTTTTTTTTCCTACATCACATGTTTCTTTATTTTTCATTCTTCATGCATGTCCATGACTTCATTTGTAGTCAAGAATAAATATGTTTGGATTAGCATAATTGTTTATTGAAAGAGAACTTGTAAAAATGGCGATGTAATTGAATATTGTTTTTTGTGGGGTGAGGCAATGGGAGCTCATGGAAAGGTGAAAAAAATGCCCACAAGCGAAAGGAAGCTAGAAAATCTATTGTAGATGGAACAAAGTAATTGAAGGCAAATTATGCATTTGTTGCAAAGATTGTAATGCATTTTCATACATGTGAAGGAGGATATTGGAAGGAAACAAAACACAAATGCTAATATGGAAATCATGTTTGGCAAAATACAATTATTAGAGAGTGCAATTTTGGATTCTTTTATTTCCTTCATAAAATGACCTAATTTTAATCCTTGCACCTTAAACTATATAAGTGTCACATTATGCAACTTCGAATTGTCCTTCTACCATCCTAGTTGATGAAAATGGTAGGCATCCTAACTAGTATTATTTAAATTTTAAACATTGTTAATATTAATTGTCACAGAAGGAGTTCCAATAATGGCCATGACCATTAATTGAATGTTGTTCCAACACAAATTTTGTATAAAATTGCATGGAAATCCATGCATGATCACTATGGCTATTAATGTTCAAGGCATGAATTCCACAAACAAAATACAAATACTTTTTGTAATTTTTTACAAATATGAAACATATTTTGTTTCAAACTATGACAATAAATATAGTTAACAATGAAAATATGAAATAAACTTGAATTTGATATAAACTTTACAAAGTTCCCTAAAATACAATTATATGTGGGCATATATACCTTCATGTTCATGAATAATGAATATTCGTTATTAACAAAAAAATTGGTCTACCCAAAATCAAAAAACATATCAATGTTTGACCAAAATTTGCACTGGGCAATCATTCCAAGACACAAAATAAAGCAATTTCAAAACTATAAAAAATCTTATACCTTACTTTTGAAATCAATGTTTTTATGGAAATATGTTTGCCATTAATGTTTATTAACTTGATTTCACAAAAATGGTGTTTTGTGATTCATGTTAATATATTATCCCATGTGACATGTGTCTTGTTCTTCTTCCCCATATGTTATTTATGTAAGTCTATGAAGCACAATCCTTACATATTTAAAATTTATGATGCCTTGTTTCAATCCATCTATGAAGGGAGTAATTACTCATGGTAATAATTAGTTAGTATATTTTTATTTATCTAGTTATTGTTTTAAGAATTACTGCTAAATTACTTAGTTTTGTCACTGTTTGAATTTGAATAGTTCAAGGATTTTTTAAAAAAATGGTTATATCTTGTAAAAAGGAAAAGAATGAAAAAAGGATTATTCATAGTAGAACATATAGTTTTGTGGGAGTATGAAACAATAAACATTTTATTTTCTAGAAAAGCTTCAATTTTATAGTCAGATTTGATGTTTTGATGTTTTTCTCATACTTTCATGACTATATGTTAATTTTGAAACTAAATATGAGTAGATTTGAATGAGAAATTTTTATCAGTATTCATTTTATGATATGTTTTAATCCATATTTATATCAAAAAATAGGATTAAAATTTTTGTATTTACCACCATCATGTGGAATCAAGGATGATCCCCTTGCTTGTCCCAACAAAATTTTAACAAATATATTTGACATTCAAGACTTATTTAAATATTTGTTCAAATAAGTATTGTATATTTGTATTAAGATTCATTCATGGACTTCTCACCTAAAGGGTTCAACACAATAGGAAGACTATTTGAATTGTCATAGTCACATTTTTTCTAGATTATACATGAATTTAAAATGTGAAAGCATATTTAACATTAATATTATCAAAATTTAAATTATCCATGTTACCATAAAGTTCAATGGGAATCACATTTTTAAATATGAATAAATTATGAAAAAAAATGAATTCATAATGGACTTTTGATATGGTGATGATACATTTGTGACATGGATAGAATGAAATATGTGAATTCAAAAAATATGTTATGATAATGTCAAAAATAAAATCAGTATCAAATAAATTATTTAGATCTAAAACACATAGAAAATTTCTTAATCAAGAAATTTTGATTTTTTAAAAATGCCATTATTTTCGTCAAATTTTTATTGTTTATAGTCCATGTCATATTGAAATATTCAAGCTTTCACATGGATTTTTTAACCAATCACATGTTTATTAATATTAGAAGGTGGTTCAATATTTACAATTATTAAATAATTGTAAATAATTGGGGATCATTACAACATTTGTAGTTTGACAATTATTATATTTGTAAAAAAGTTAATTAATGTAATATGTGAACTCTTCAAAATGTAAAAAATGATTGAATCAAACCATGTTTTTACCCTAATCAATAAATCCATGAAGAAAAAAGGTCCAAGCTCATAATTCTCAAACATTGACATGGCCTACAAATAAGTAGTTCAACGTTTTTCCTAAACATAATAGTTCCTAAAAATAAATTTTTCTTCTTCCTAAACGGTTACCTTACAACTTACAATTGATGTTGTTCTATTGGATCACACAAATGGTTTTTAAAGTTGGGAAAATGTTTTTGGTTATAGGCAAGTTGTTGTTTGTTTAATTCACTTCATGTTTGCCATGGGTAGATGTACTAAAAAGAAAAATGGCCCAATAACAAAATAATTTAAGCAAACTTTGGCTTTCCAAAAATAAATATGTTGGAGTCTCCTCCTTTTGGGTGTGTTATATTGGTTCCTCTAGTAAAACTTTAGGCCAAAGGATATGGGATAAAGTGTAGTGATATTGAGAACATGTTGAGGAATACATTGGGAACTTGGGGAACATGTTTGGGACATGCTATGGACGAAATATAATGAAACAATTGTTTTTGATTGGCCGGCTGTAACAATGACCCAAGTGTTGACTACTGATATTTAAATTGTCTCTTACTTTTTACTCCCCTAGTACATTGGCAACTTCAACAAATAGAATATTTTTGAAGACTCAATATTTTCTTTTTAATTTTTTCAAATTAATTGTTTTGGAAATTTTCAATATTTTCTTAAGATAACATAATTAATGTTGAAGTTGCTAATGTAGTAAGGTATTCACTTTTTCATGTTCATAGGTGGTGAGGGCAGTGGAATAATTAGCATTGTGTTATTAATTGGGCGGACATTAAATTAGCAATGGGTGCTTACCTATTCTAAATAGTGCAAAAAATATTGTTTGCTTCTTTTTTTTTCTTGTTTGCCCTTGGCCCAATCCATCTTTTGGATGATGCCCAGACACAAATTTTGGGTCCTGTTATGCTCACTTTGGGCATATATAATACAACAAAAAAGATTTGTCTGGGTAATATGAAGATGATCAGATGCATCTTAGTTGGGCAATTGGGCAGTCAAGGAAAAAAGAAAAAGTAGTATTGTCTGCGGAATTAACTCTTCAGTATTCAAATGTGGGAAATACACTGATAGATGCCCTAATACATTTTACATGTTCTTATACAAATTGGAATGATTGGATGGTGTATTTATCAAATATAGTTGGCCTAGTGGGCCACATGGAAACTAACCCTAAAGACCGATAAGAAACAAGAAAGAAATTGTCTTTGGTTGGTAAATAAATTTTTGGTAAATGGTGCCAAATCCATGAGACTCTCCAGCATGTGAGGGCATGCTTGGTGAACACAGCAAAATTTTCCTTACCAACTACACAATAAAATCCAAACCTAGTCCACACTGAATGCATAAATGAGTCCAAACTACCATCCATAAATGAATCCAAAAAATATTGTCCTAAGAGCACTAAACTATGATGCAATTCATGTACTTTCATAGTGATCAGCCAGATGCTGACAAATTATAATGTTTGCTTCTTCTGACAAAATTTTGTTATGGTAACATACACTTGTACACACACACAATATTGTGCCATACATAGAATGAAAATTGTTGAGCAAGTTGTTTTCATTTTTGTCCACTTATATCCTAACACTTAACATTTGATTGAAGCCTTCGAGGTTGCTTCAAGCTCATCAATCCCATGCCCTAACCATGGATTCAATTAAAGCCCATAACCACTTCAAGCTCAACAACCCCATGCCCTAACGGTGGCTTGAAGCTCAGCAACCTCATGCGCTAACAGTGGATTTAATTAAAGCCCATCAAAATGGTGATCTTCCACTGTACCCCATTATTATGCCAAATATTTGACATTTGTGCTATTGTAGAGAACCTTCATCAATTCATACTTTGTGTAGCCCATTAATGGATTTGATTGTTTGTGCTACAACCTACTACTGCCCTCCACGACAAGAAGAGATGATGCATTGGTGGTCTGACATGAAGATTATTGCACTAATGGGCCACTAGATGACACCTTGTTCTTAGACTTTGTTCACTTATGCATTGTAACTTAATTCTGTTTTCTTTGGACAACTAGTAGCTAAATTGTTTTCTCTTTTCTACTGGAAAAATGTAGGAATGTTGGATCATTCTTTTGGAATCACTGTGCTAATAAAACCCACCATGAATTCCTGAATCAACAACATCCAGAAAATGAATTCACAAGAAAATAACTCTTTTAGGGTAAAACATCCCCAACATGGCTCAGTATGTGACCCTGCAAAAATATTTCTCACATCCAAGTTTAGTTGTTTACTTTTCTTTTTTTTCAACCCCACCCATAAAACTAAAATTGCAAATAGATGGGAGATTACTAATTAATAGCAACCCACCTGGACCAATCAAACTATTTAGCCAATCAACAGCAGCTGTTAAGCTTCTCTCTGTTATTCACCAGCCTTAGCAAACTATGCCAAAATGGTTGGGCAGAAACCATTTTGCTGAGCCAAACCAACATATTTTGACTTCAATCTTAATTTGTAGGGTCACATACTAAACACTGGTGAAGATGCTGTTAGGATTTCTTGCCTTCAAGAGATTGCAAGATTAAATTATGCTCTCACTATAAATATTGTCATTTTTGTAGCAAATATCAGGTACGGTTGTACAGTTGGTTCCATTTGGGCCCTACGGAACTGTACTCCATGGCTTTCCAACTTCCAGAGACATGGTGTGCCACTTTGTAGGTGTAATACTCATTACTTTCGAGCCTGATGGCACCATGTCAATCAAGTCATTCATTTGGGCCTTGTGATTTGCATCAATAAATCAGACACGACATTACTAGGTCCATACATTATCTATCAGATACCAGCAAACTTCATTCATTCAGAAAGCTATTGAAAATCCTTAAGGATCTCTAAGGAGACAAAAGCAAAGCAGCTGCAAAGCTACAAACAATAGTTGTCTACGGATGTCTTTACTTAAGTTAGGTGAAGCATTGGACTGCATTTGGATTACAGGACTCTCACCGAATACTAACTTGTCCCAAGTGTCACCGTACTAATTGCTCTAGCAAGCAACTTAGGTTGAGTTTCCATGTGGCCTATTGAATCAATACACCCAACATGGACCACTAACGGTTTACCCAAAATTCCATAAAATAAATAAACTAAAATATTTTTTCCCCACTTGTCATTCCAATTTGTTTCCACCATACCCACCATTAACAAATAATTTTTAAAAAACAAAATAATTATATATATATATATACACTAGTCATTCCTATTTGTTTCCACCACATGGTTATGCATATAATCTGTTGGCAGTTACCTTTGACCCCTTCAACTCTTTGAACATGTTCATATGAATTTGTTTTTCGCTTTTTTTGACACAAATTCTCTTGACATGTTTGTGCCACCAAAAAAGAAAAACTAATAATGGTGTCAAAGACAGACTTTGGGGAGTTGTTTGGATGATCAACTAGAAGACCTTAGATTCTCTTAAAGAAAGAGATACCTAGCACTTGAATACTTGGCACTCAAGACATGAAAAGGCCATTCAATCACTACTTACTACAAAATAGTTGTGTAGGGTTTAGGGTCCACATGGAGAACGAACCTTATTTCAGTTTTCCAAGAGTTTTGGTTTCACATTGGGTGGAACTGAGATTTAGGCATTTGCTTAACCCTTAAACATCAGGGAAAAACTACACCAAAAATACACTGAAAAGTGGACCGAATTGGTCCGCATTGGTAATTAGTCCACTTAGGGAAGGAGCCTGGAGTGCTACTAACTTAACTAGAGGAAGCATAGTGCATATAGTTCACTTCAAATCAATGTTGGTTAGGGCTTTCTTGCCTCAAGTTTTTTCTTACCACACAGGTATTGGTAAGACAAGTTTAAACCTGGTATTACCTCAGGTCTCATACGAGGCTGGTATTGGTATAAGGCTGGTATTGTCTCAATTCATACCCGTTCGGTATGTTATTCAGTATTAGTACTCATATGAATATTGTATACCCAAGTTGTAGTCAATATACCCGGTCAATACCAGTTCAAACCCCTGCCCTTGAAACCCATCCAATCGGAATCAGTTATCGTTTTACTGAGACTATTCAGTGAAAAGTATGACAGGTTTGTGCATTTATAAGGGCAATGCCTAGGGCTGGGGGTTAGCCGGTGTAAAACTTGACTTACTTTTTACCATTTAAATTTTTTTACTGTGATACTTGATGTGTACCAAATGTATCCGCCGGATATCACGTTAAGAAAAGTTTTAAATGGTAATGACAGCATCTTGAAAAGCGAAATGGTTGTGTTTCCTTTATGGGCATTTTGCTTTCCAAAATGCTCATGCACTATTGATGCCCCATTACAACATATAAGGCACCCTCCATTTACACTACGACAAAGTGCAAAATTTAGTTTAGGGTTTAAGGTTTCCTTGCAAAACTTTGACCTCAAATCACAAAAGGGAATATTCTATCACATATTTCCATGTTTTAAAGAAAATCACTAAATTTTTGAGAATTGTTTTGTCACATTTGGACACAATTTTCAGTTTTGAGGCAATTTCTCACCATTTTTTATAACAGTTACAAAAAATTTCTAAAAACTTGTGATGAATCAAGTAATGCTATTAAATTGTTGTTGGGATGAATCCTAATAATGCTACATAACAAAACTGAGGGAAAAAAAAAAACACTAATAGCCCTCACTTTTGTCATTGACACCAGTTGTTTTCTTGCAATTTTGTGATGCAGCCACAATGGCAAGCATCCCAAAATGGATTTTGCCTTAATTGGCCACACTCTCCATTAAAGACAATAGAATGAAATTTGGTGAAAAATGGAATTTGCAACAGAATTTTTTTTCTTCTTTTTTTTGGGTGTTTCATTTGTTTGATTTTTTGCCAAAAGAAAAAAGATTGATTGACATTAATCTAGGTAAAAATTATTTTTTGAATGATTGATCAGCATCTGTTTGTTTTTGTTGGCTATATAAATAGCCAGAAAGCTATATGAAAAATTAAAAGTGCTAAAAATCATGCTTTATGAGATTTTTACTAGCTAGAATTCAGCCAAAATTTAAGAAAAATTGCCAAACCTTTATACACAATACAAGTAAAGGAGCCAAAAATATAGAAGCATATATATAATTCCATATTTAGCTTTCACCAAATCTAACTAAATCTTCCTGTGGATCATCACCATTATGGCTATACATCACAAAATTTAACATTGCTGATTAGGTGTTGTTTTCTTTCGGAGATTGAGTTAATGCTATAACCGTGTAATAGTAAACATGGTAGAGTCTTCATTATGCATCCATCAATGACTTAAATGTGATTTGTAAGAGTTGCACATGCCAAGTCTAGTGTGTAGGACGTAGGTTTTTTTGCAAATGTGCATGAGAAGGTCCTTCTTCTTCTCATGGAGCCATATATGTCACTTGGGTCCTGACCCCTGAGCATATGACAAATTGTTGCGTGCAATGCAATATGTTTGCATTAATATCAATGAAGGCTCTGGTGCCTTATCAGAGCATCTGCATTGAGACATCCTTATTGGGCCTCTATCAATGTTTATCACATCCAACATACCATTGTTTATTATAATTTCTCCATCTCTACTCATCAATGTGAAGAAGTGCAGAGTGTAAATTGAAAGACTAGTTAAAAGTTAACAACTAGGTTAATCAAAACTATTATTTCATCATACTGGCTCAAACTGGGTTTCACCATTGAAGGGCACTGTATTAAATGTTTAGAGATCATCTGTACATTGGTTTACAGATCAAAGCTTAGTTTCACACTATTTTCCGCTCTAGTAGTTCATCGAAAATAGTTTGTATAGGCCAGTTTCTTCCTCTGGGTGGCAGGGAGATGCTTTCAGCTTCAAGTGTATTCCACGATCCAGGGCTGACTCTCTTTGTATTCTTAGCTTCCTAAGAGAAGCTACACCTATACTCAGCATTCGGCTGTGCAATAATATTTTTCACATCCAATATCACATCCTATTTAACAAAATTCCAAGCCCCGCCCATAAACATGAATGTGGGATAGTACAAGTTTCAAAACCTACTAATTACAAACCACTTGGACTAATCAATACATCTGACCAATCAAGAGCATGAGTTAGTTACGCCATGTTGTGGCTTTTGCCAACTCGGCATATTGAGCAAAAGTGTTGAGCCATAGTCAATTTACTAAATCAGCTGGGCAAATTTTTATTGATCTTCATACAAATTGTGATATGCATTGTGATTGATGGAGATGTTCTAAAAGGGTCACAATCCCTAGAAATATTGGGTCAATGATCCCTATCAAAACTGGGTCTCAACATTTCAACCGCAATGCCTTCACTCGTTGTTGTTGAATACCTATTCACCTAGTTTTGAAACAAATTAGAATTATTTTTTGCATTGAGAAAATAAGGTATAATCAAATAAAATCAAAATATCTTGTAAATGTAATTTAATATTGCAAAAAATACATTTATATAACCATGAAATTTCCTAAAAACTACTTCCATTGAAAAATTGTGCAAATGGTTTGAACAAAATTCCACATGTTATAGAAAACCACCACTTAGAAATTAAACTAAGAGTTTTTAACTCTAATTAAGTTAATCCATTGTCAATTAACATTCAAGTTAAATATATTATGGTTAGGGTTGGAAAACAAGGTTGTTAGGGTCAGGTCATGCAATTGTTGTCAAATGGCTTGCTCACATCCTTTAAAGGGAGTAAGCCTACCATCGTTGCATTCTTTTTTTCATCTTTTGAACCTTTTCAAATTGCATTTCTTTTTTTTTGGGTGTTATTTTTGTGATTTGTAACTTGTTTTCCTATTTGATTCTATCCTTTTTAATACTACTTGTTGTGTCCATCATTTCTTGCAATGTTCCTTTTGCTTTTAGTTATAACTTTTTATATTTGACATTTGTCATTTTGTATATGTGTTTTTGATTACTATTATCAATGTTTAGTACTTACCACCTTATCCTTTGTGCTTTTAACTATTATTTATCAATGTTTGGTGTATGTGTTCCACTTTTTTCTTAAGCTTTTAACCATTACTTATTAATGATCATCACTTATACCTTTCTTACTAATGATTATCTACCTTTGTACATCTAGCTTATACTTCAAAATTGTCCACTATAGTATACATTTCATAATTTCATGATGATTGGAGGGGGTTATTTCATCATTTTTAGGGTTAACTCAACCTTAAACCCTTTTCAACTTTAAATGGGTTTGAATCTAAAAAGGATTTTTTTGGGTGTTTCCTTGTTGAGTGGAAAATGATAGAAAGAGAGAAGGGCAAGGATCATGAGATAGTGAAGGAAAAAACCCTAGGACAACCTGTTGCTATTAAGGAGAAGAAAGGAAGCAAGATGGCGATGGGCAAGAGGAAACAACATAGACAAATAGGGAGGAGGAAACCCTACAAAGGAAGGGGATCATTTGTTTTTTTTTGTACCAAGGTGATCTATAAATAAAACATTGGGGAGGGAGGTTTGTGGGAATGTTGTGTATAGTAGGAAGGAGTCATTGTATGTTTATTTTAGCTTTGATCATGTTGTAACTTAATTTTAGTTAACCTTGATGGGAATCAAAAAAGGAGAGGAAAAGTAGATAGTAAGAATTGCATATTAGAACTAGATAGGATAATGAGGTTGTAAAGAAAATAAGGTGTGGAATTGGTAATGAAAAATAAGGGGACCAAAACTTGAACTCACAACCATTGTTGAAAAATTCCATATAATAGACCTTGGTACAATGGTAAGGGAAGATAATTTAAACAAATAAATATACTTCAAAACTTAAGGTTTAATATTTTATTTTAACATTTTTGGCAATCATGGTGGAACACTTCTCTATTAATAATGGAATATTGTGGTGGAATCTAACCATGGTGAAAATTATGTCCTAACTTATAATTAAATGATGTAGTAGGCCACACGAAATGAAAAGGAACGAAGAGAGGGAGTGAGTAGCCAAACATTGCGACATCGAAAACAAAAAAGGAAAAGGAGGTTGAGGGGGTCAAAGCAAAGGTTAGCCCCAATCAGAAGTAACCGCATCAAATCTTGCCCTTTTAGACCATTTGAGGGAGGAACAACGTTGACATGATAGTTCACCAAATGGCCATGGGAGATTTTAGGAATTAGAAGGGGGAACAATGGACCAACTAAGGTTGGATCAATTTTGTGATTTAGGGCCACATTGACAACATCGGAAGGTTGTTAACTTGCTGACAACATTCACAATAGCACAAATTGTGACATTTTAGCTCATTCCATCACCTTAGAGGCAACAATTTTCAAGTTGGCAACCCCCACCTCCAACGCTCCAAGCATCATCACATCACTACCGAAGGGTCTTTGCAATTCCTCCATACCATGGTTATCAGGTTGGGAATCCGCCAATATATTGCACCACATCGACGATTGAGGGTGCTCTAGCCTTACGAACCCACCAACCACCACACCCCACTAGTATGGCCCCTCTTTTAGTCATGACCTCACCTAGTCTTGTAGTAGCCACCCCTACATGAAAAAACATGGATTGGGTCAAATACAAGGAACGCGAAGACCCAAATTATCACATTTGCAAAGTACATTATGAGCATATATGTGAAATTGATTGAAAATTATTATGAAAGAACTTTTGGACGACATAAATAAAGATGTGTTTTTTAATGAATGGTGATGTTTTATTCACACTATAAGAAATTATGTTTATTAAAATTTCATTATTTTGCAACTAAAACTTTAAAAAAACTAACATGTAATTATCCTGTGGAAATATGGGGAACTAAAAAATAAAATATCACGTCAAAAGAGTTTTATTGTAGTTGCATATTAATCTCAAAATGGACCCTCACATGGATGAATGTATGCATCATATACACAAATTTTGATAAACCATGTTTGACTTTATTAGCAAGTTGCACAATAATCACATATGAC
>Ga0116229_10012384_pt1 | contig 12300 bp, 8 predicted proteins | sample S1TSphgellanicum_3_FD_87313 | JGI IMG/M metagenome (GOLD analysis project Ga0116229, IMG submission 87313) | Host-associated microbial communities from peat moss isolated from Minnesota, USA - S1T2_Fc - Sphagnum magellanicum MG | ecosystem: Host-associated > Plants > Peat moss > Unclassified...
CCCAAATAAGTTTCTAGGTGCTTACCCATTAAATAACCAAAAACTACATGAAACCTTAAGTTTAGTATTAGTGTTGGATAGAAGCCCTTTATGAAAGAGGGAATAATGATCTTGTCAATGAATTTTTAAATTATGTATTAGGCACTATACGTACTATCAATCAAGGTATATAATATATCACCCCCATATGGGGTAATAATGGTATCATAAAAGTTTCACAAGAAAATTGTATTAGTCTGGTCAGTTTCCTACTAATAGGACCAATATGAACCTATATATTAGGGTTACACCCATATATTTACGTAACATTGGTATGTACCTCATTTTATTTTTCTTTTGTTATCTTTTTTTTATCATCAACTATTATATGGAGTAACGATAACCAAACCACCCCAACAAATTTTGAGATAATAATTGTTGTGTGGGTTACAAATTTCTCCATCAATCATCCAACATAATATTAGATATAACCAAGAATAGTTGATGACTTTATAAAAAGTTGACCTACATGTTCAACGCCCAATAATCCAACAAGCAATTAAAGGAATATGGGTTTTTGGGTTTTAGTCATAAATGCTTTTTTAATGAAATTTGATCCAAAAAAAAAAATTGGAATAGTTTACGAAAATTTCCCTATTTCAAAGTATAATTTTCCAAATTTGAAAAGTGAATTTGGGGAAAATTTTGCCACATTCAACAATTTTTTAGTTTTGGGACAAATTTTCACCATGTTTTTATAGTTTTAAAAAATATAAATCTTATCACCAATTCATGTTAAATATTTTTTTGGGATAGTCCCTAATGATGCTACCATATATGTGATGTTCAACATTGAAGAATTCTTTAAAAAATAACCAAAAATCAAAACATAATCACATTTGCAAAAATTTCTAGGAAATGAATTTGCATCCTATGGGACATAATCCAATATCTTGACTACCAACCACTAGATTAGTGCCATATGTTTAAAATATTAAGTGCACTCTAGATGTCCTTATGTTGAACTATCCAAATTTTAAGATGTCCAATTTAGGATTGCCATACCCTTTTTATAAAAACAAATAAATCTTTTGCAATAAAGCTACCAATTGTCAATTGTATGTACAACACATCAAACATTTGTATTTTATGAAACAAAAACCCACGTTGCTAATATTATTAAAATTGATATTGCAATTGTTTGTAGATCAAAAGTCATTGAATGTCTCAATTTTTCATTAAACATCACATTCACTTTTTACATTAAAACATCTTTAAGCAATGGGAAATTTCTTGTGGGTAATGATAGTGTGTGGTGACCAAGTGTTGTCTACTTAATGGTGTGGAGGGTTCCATATGATACTACAAAAATCTAATACAATATAGTTTTAAAAATAAACATATAATTATATTGCCATTGCAAATTACTCTTAGACTACTATGAACACATCACTTTAATTAGGATATTGGAACATCAAGCTATAAATTATTGCACTAATGTTTAACATATAAAACTTGAATCCTTTTGCATAAATGATTTTGGGCATGTCTCCTAATCTAATGAACAATTCTCAAAATTACAAAACTTAATGGATAGTTGTTTGGATCAACATGTTTTGGAACTTTCATGTGAACAAATTTTCTTTTCATAGCCTTCAAACTCATGCACAATTACAAAATTCTTTTGTCTTCCCTCTGACATGCACACATTTGATAAATAAATAACAACACGATTATGGTATATGTCAAAAAATTTAGGTGCTAAAACTCTATTCCCAAAATGGCAACATAGAATGAAATTCAATATTTGCAAAATGTTATTGATTTCCATTTGGACTCAACATACATACACACTACCTTTTGCCCTTTTTTTAAAGATAAACTCAAACTCCTAATTAACATAATGTATTAAACATGTTGCCACACAAGGTATTCCACAAATTGCCTTTTCTTGTGATCACAGATCACACAAATACTAAAGTGTAAATACTTCCAAGCTCATAGATGGATGCACATTACAATTTTGATATCCTCAAAAAGGTTGACACCATGCACCCATCCGCACACATGCACAAAACTAACTTAATTAAACAATAAAATTTCCTCACCATGCTTGCAACCTTGTAAAAGCTTTGATCATTTCCACAACCATCCTTAATCCTACTCTTCCTATTGAAATAACATTGTTAACTTGAAATTCCACATTTCTAGCACCATGGAAATCATCATGAGACCTAAAACCTTATCCTAACAATGAAATCTAACACTGCAAAGCAAGGATCCATTTTTGTACAACACATTAATCACATTAAAAAAACCATGTAAATTACACATTTCAAGCACATAAGAGAAAAAACAACTTCAAGATTTAGCTCTAACTTTGAAACACCACCAACAACCAACATTTATCCATAGCTTGCTAACGTAAGTCTTTTTCATGCCATCATTGTGCAACATCCCCATTAAAGTGTATTCATGATTGGGGTACCAAAAAGGGATGACCTATTTTTAAGGACTACAAAGGACAATGTTATATTTTTATTCATCTTACATTATTATAGTTGTAGTGGATTTTTGTATGTGTCAATAAGTAAAATGGTGTTTTATTGAATTAATAAGAATAATTTAGAATAATTTGGATATTATGTAAATGTCATTTTGAGTCTTATAAACTAACTATATCAAATGTTTAAATTGCATTTTTTTCAAGGCATCAAATGCATAAATTCATACAATTGATTTCAAAAAAATTCACAACAAAACATGCCCCCTTCTATGAAAGTGAATGTTCATTTGAAAAACTTGATGAAAAACCAATTCATACAAAAATTTCAAAGTTTTGAAATTTTGAAAGAAAGGGTTATAATGTAGAGGACTGATTTTTTTAAACATTTGACAAAAAAATTATGTTCAATGGGTTCAAAATGTCTAGCTTTAAGTGTATGTCACATGTGTAGGAAATAATTTTACCAAAAAACATGTTTGGTTGTCCATTGAAATTCATTTTGGGAGTTTCTGGGATTTTCCATGTTTTTGGCTATAAACCAAAATATTCATACATAATTACGTATGAATATGAAACTCACCGTTGTCACATGAATTATCTTAAATTTATTTATTCAATTTTTCTCACTTAAATTTATTTCAAGTAAATGTTATTTGCAAAAAGTAGCCTCACAAAAGTCTTGGAGTTTTTTTTGGAAACTCCAACCATGAATAGGCCCATCAAGAATGTACAAGAAAACACTAGCTTGGCAATGGAATTTCACCCATCTTTGCCATTATTATCCTTTTGCAAACTCACATAAACAACCCACACATTGTCCATTTTAGGCATATATAGCAAAAAAAAAAAACCTTGCATTCCACCACCTCTAACCCCAACAAAGTTGAAAATAGTTTTGTCCATTTCAACTCAGGATAATTTCCATAAGGTTTTGGATCTTGAGCCATTTATCTATTCACACTTGCCCAAAAATTTCGATGTCACCAATCCACATCACAATACATTTAATGATGTTTAAAAGTTTGAATTAGAAAAAGAAAAATCACTAATTGGTATAATATTAAAGTGGGCTCATAATCAATCAAATGTGTAATTGGATTGGTGACCTTACAACCCTAATTTGACACCTTGATTGGGCATTAAAGGAGAGATCGTCCTCATGTCTACCAGTTAAATGGGGTTGTAACCAAAATTGGGGGTGAAAAACTTTATAACCAATAGCAATCATGTTAAGAAATATCTGGGTGCAAATGGGATAACATAAACCACACCTACTTGCTTTTTTTGCTATTTTGGGGAAATATTCTTGGAATATTTTTGAAAAAATCTTCGAAAAAATATTTTAAAAATTTAAATTTTTTTCATACTATTTTATTAAGGTTTATATTAAAAATTTGGCAAAAAATGTCATTTAAAATTTTCAAATTCATTTACAAGTCCATTTATTGCTTAAAAACAAACGTTACAATGCTTAATGAGTGCTTTTATTTATTTTTTATTCATTGGATTAATTTCAAATTAATTCACATGTTCCCATGATATATTAAAAATACAGTTATATAAAAAAATCTTGCAATTTCAACATCAAATTAACTTACAACTTTAAAACATGAAAAACCAAGTAAGCATTACATTTGCTATGGCACATGTTATTGTGACTGCACCCATTTACCACAAGTCCACACAAACAATTGAATATTTTCTATTTGTAAAATCCTTGAAACATGAACTCCAACAATCAACACCACTTCAACACTAACAACATAGATGAACTTTTACATACAACAACTATGTTACACCATGATAATTCTGACCAAAGATGTTGGATCAAATTCTCATGATTTATTATCTTGTCCATTCATAGGCATCATCCTATGATTAAGCAACATAAAACTCATAACTTCATAATCTTATTACCTTAATATTAGAAGTCTTTCCCCCAAACTCAAAACATGGAAATTCCACATTCTTCATGATCAACCCAAAAATCCAAAAAGTTTCAACTTGGGACATGTTTGGACAATGAAGTCTAATCATCATCCAACTTTTCCAATATTGAGTCAAAGAGAACATCACAAAAAAACATAGCTACTACATTCTATTCTACAACTTGTAGAACACTAGTCCCTATGCAATGAAAATAAAATTCTAGATACAGTGTTGGCTCTATAAAAACTAAAGCACATCACATCACATCCTAACTAAACACAATGTAGTTAGCTTTTCATTCTGCCATTCTTCACATAGGTTCGTCACTTAAATCTTCATTGACACTCCTTGTTGCAAACCTCCATTCCACACCCTACATACAAATCTCCACACAAATCTTATTAGCTAGCACACAAAACTTCAATGACAAACCCAACATAAAAAATCTAGTAGAGTAATAACACTTCTCCTACTAGTTGCCATCACCATCAATCTTCAAGAACAAACAGCCAAAAAATGACGGTCACATCTTCATGTAGAAAGGCACAAAAAACAAAAACCCTAAAAATGTCTTGTCATTTACAGGACATGCTTTTAGGTCACAAGGTGTCATTAACAAGGGAGCCAGGGTGAACCAGCACTCACCAGTGCACCATGAAGGAGGGATGATATGTGGATAGGAAAACATTATTTCATTGTATTCCAGTCCCATATCTAACCACAGTAGTTAATAATTTACAAAGCATCCCCATGTATCTAACTCTACCTAATAGTCACCAAGTTCCTTACCTACTTACTAGCCTATATATAGTACCCACTTACATTCACTACCTACTTACATAGGCAGTGTGGGGTGGAAGTTGGGAGTCCATAGGAGGATGTTAAATCAGCAATGGATCCTTATTGCACTTGTTCTTCTTTTCTTGTCTGTCCTTGGCCCAATCCATCATCCGTTTTAGCAAAAGATAGATGATGCCCCTTGTCAAAAAAAATTGGGTCTTGTTATGCTCCCACTTTGGGCATATAATGAACACTAAGAGACATAATAAGACACAATTTTTTTGTGTCTGGGCAGCACCAAGATGTGTTTGGTCATCTCAAGATACCTACATTGTAGTCGGGCAATAGGGCAATCGGGGAAAAAAAGAAGCAGACAATACTTTTGTACTGGCTGCAGTAAGGACCCATTGCTGATTTACCATCTTCCTAGGGTCCACAGGATAGGGACCAACCATGGTAAGTGGTCATAATAATGGGTTTCAAAGGGATGGTACACTGGTGGGTTGCTGGGCTCACATAATTCAACATTCCCAAACCTATCATTTGAAGCTAAGATTTGTCTTGGCAGAAGAAGCTAAGGACCCCTTTTTACACTAGAGAATGATAAGGCACCATAAGTCTCTGGGCCCACACAAAATCATTATTGAAATTTCAAGGGGAGGGGGGGGGGGCTTGCCTTTGGTTGCATTCCAGGGGCTCTGAGAATTTTTCATGCTTGTGGGTCCTCACTCTACCTTTATGTAAAGGGGCCCTAAGAAATAAAGGGGGAGTTTTGTGCCCTGAAAAGTAGAAGCTTAGATACTTGCAACTGGTCCTGGTCCTGTGAAACTTTCATGGGTTTTTTGGTGGGCTAAAGAAGAGACCACTTCCATTATATCCAGCTTTAACAGGAAACTGAAGGAATCCCCAGGATTTGTTGCATCATTACAAATATCCAATATCTATCATTTGAGTCTAGAATTTGTCATTGTATGTCATGGAGGTATAAAGGCAATTAGGTGGTTGACTAGCCACCAAATTTCAAGTTGCCAATGACCTGTGGATTGTGTCAATTGAACCTTATTGTTGTTGGAGTCTTTGATGAATGGGTTCGCATTTTAAGACACATTTGTGACGTAGGTAAGGTGGGAAACATTGATTAAAAAGTTTAGCCGGATTTGGCTATAAATTGAATTATGAAAATAGAAAAAAATCTAAGCATCCCTCTTACACTGTTGCCTACCTACTACAACATGATACAAAAATCTGGCAATTTTTCTGAATTAAAAAAAAAAAGCTATAGAAAAACCCCAAAAAATAATTTTGCAACCTGTTTTTTTTAGAAATTTCACCTAGTGCTGAAATTTCACCACTAAGAAAACACTGTGGTAGATATTCCTGGTGTTGCATTCCACAAGCTCTCTCCATTAGAGTTCAAAATAAAAATAAAAATCTTAGACCAAGAATGCATTTTGTACTTGAGACAATAAGATTTTTTATTACATCCAAATTTATTGTTAATGTTTGTTCCTTCTCCACTGATAAATAGTAAATATTGGACAATATTCATTGAGGGATCATTTATGTCACATGGGGGCCAATCACAATGAGCGATAAATCAATAGTAGTCAATGTTTAACCAATCACTATCAACCGAAAGCAATCATTTTCTTTTTGTTAGTGTTTGGAAACCTCCACTATCCAAGTGCCAATTCACAAGAACAACCTAATTTTCACATCACTATGAGGCTTACCTCATCCAAAATTTGACATACATGCCATTTTAGTATTGCCACTAGAGATGCTCCTACTTGAATGTCTCTTGAGCCCTCATGTGACCATGTTATGGGCTTGACTCAGCCACAAAATGGCTTTGTACCCAAACTTTCATTATACAAAATCATCATGTTATACAGAAATTCCTATATCATGACAAACCAAGGCTGATTCAAACCTCTAATTCTTTAAGCATGTATATTTGGAAACAAAAAAGTCATCCATGATCTGATAAAAGTAAGATGGAATGACTTAACAAATCAAGAGAACAAGTCATTTTGTTGAGCAATTTGATCTTCATTCAAAGTCCAAGAATGTCCAGCCAAAGAGGGTGACATTATATATCATGTCATTTCTTTTGAACTACTCAACATTTTAGGGCAGCCAGATTTTTCCACCACACAGACTCAAGTCTCCTACTCTCCAATAGCAAAATTTTGGCCCATAAATGTGAGAAACTCATACCAAAATTGTTGAACTTTACATACCATAGCACCTGGCTCATTCAGCAGCAAGATGCTGAATAGTTATTATTTTTTTGAAACCATTGTTGACTAGTTCTTGTTCTTCGAGAGAACCTATGGTCTTGGTTTTGACCCTTAAAAAGGTTTTGGTAGGTTATCGAAGTGTGGGTTTGAGCTTAGTTCTTCAAATTTCTAATTCTAGGGTTTTGGGAGATTTCTAGGATTTTCACATTTAATGGGAGTTTCTCAGTGGGAGTTTGAGTTGGTTTCTTGGTATCACCCAAGAATGGGTTTGCCTCACCAATACTTTGGAACAAGTTTGGGGCACATCAATTGGCCTTGGATTAAACCCACAATCAATTGCAAGGTCACATGTCCATGAATCTTGATCACTGGGTGATTCATTTCATGTTCATCTTGACCACAATATTTAAATATGTTGCAATTTACAAAGGGATGGACTCTTTGCATCATGTATGTGGATGTCCAATCAACTTGTTACTTGAATACATTGATTCTATGTGGACCCAATCCTCTTGTGTATGGATTCTTATTTGTCAAGTGCTTGGGTATTGGATCTTAGGTGTTATGGTTTGACCATGGACATTACATTGGACATGCATGTTGGAAAGTTACAAGAATAATTTCTTTTTCCAGAAACATTGTAAATTTTTTATAGATTTGGAGATACAATAGTGATTTCATAAGTTAAAGAATCACAATAGGTTGCAAAATCCAATAAAAAAAATCCATCAAAATGCAACCCATTAGACTTATCTTTAAACAAAGAAACTTAATAAATATAAATAAAAACTAGCTTGATTATTTTGTATAGACAAATGAAAAGTTGTCAATGACATAAGTTGTTTTATTTTTTTGGGAAGGGAATATATTATAAATTATTTCCCCTTTTTTCAAGGCATTCCATGAGCATGGTATGTAGTTATCTTTAACTTCATGTAATTGAGGTTTTCATGTATTTTGAAATCTACAATTTTAGTATTACACATTAATCAATTCCTTAAATTGGGAATTAAAGGGCTCTTTGAAGGCTAGTTATCTAGCAATTCCATGCAATCCCAATATATAAAACTAATTGCAACATATAAAAAAATCCACCAATATATACATATATATAGTTTGTGGATGTTTTTACTTCATGGAGTTGTTTAAAATAGTGAAGATCACAACTCAAATAAAATGAACCTTGCAAATGAAAATCAACCACTAAAAATGAAAGGATAAATTAAAACTTTATACATTCATTTATACATATTAGGTGGTTACAAACATGATAAAAGGAGCCACATTTGCCTCCTTGGTGATTATTTATTCTTAGAATACTTTGATTTTTTTTATAAATTTTTTTTTGTAACCATGGTGTTCCACTTGATGGATAAGAGGGTTAAACTCTTGTCACAACTAAAGTTTTGAATGCACACAACTTCAAACAAGGGCTTTTCAATATATGCATTATTTTTTAAACCTTAATATGTATACTTTTAAAATTGGTAAAATGATCTTATTAATATAACTTACATTTTAGGCAAAATGTAATAGTCCCAATGTCAAAAGGTGGGGTCCAACACTATGAAGACATCAAAAAAGACCCCAAGTAGATGAACTTAAACTCATTGTTTTCACATTTTACACAATTAGATTATGGCATCCCAATGGAAAATTCTTAGTCATCCATGAAAACCTGTCCTTGTAATATTTTTTATGAAATTTCTATAAGAGAAGACATGACAATTTTGGCACTACATGTGAAGATGAGCAAGTTCAAATTGAGGTTTGACATCATGGTTGATGAATTAGGAAAAAATCCAAAGGGCATGGAAAGTGGGACAATCATAGTTATATTACTTGGACCCATAGAATGGTTTTAAATTTGGTGTCATGAAATGTTTTGCATGTGAGGAATGTGGGATGAATAACACTTGGGAAGAGGAACATGATGTGTCACACTACGAAGACATATTATCATAACTCATGAAAACAATGAAAATCACAAGATAGTTTTATGTGTTGGAAAGTTCATTGCAATGGCAAACATCTTCCCATAGAAAGACATGTTGATCTCATGACTAATATGGAGCAAGGAAGACATTTGATATTAGCATACTTTATTGCTTGGAATGTGGCCTTGTACGAAGCTTTATTGAACAATGTCACATCCACATGTAACTTTTGGGCACACTAGACATGCCAATCAATGATAAATACTCTACATATATGAATATATTTATAGCTATGGAATTCTTACAAAGGAGATCTTCACATTTGAAAAACTACATCCTTTTTATCCTTGAGCTCAAACTTTTCCATTTATTTTCCTATTGGTTGATGGATTTTTAGATTGGATATTGGAGCAACACTTGATTGTGAACTTATGCCTTTTAATAGTGGTATTTGAAAGGCTATGTATGAGTTTGTACATGCAATTTGATTAGGAAATGCATTGGGAGAAATCACAACTAATGGCTATGGTTACTAATGGAGTATCTTCCATCACATTTATCAAGCAAGGCTTGATGATATGAATAAGAAATAATATTTCACATCTTTTTGGAATTGATTGCATAACACATAGGGATGTTTTGGTTGCAAGGGACTTAGCAAGGCATTTTTTGACTTGGATTTGCAAATGTGGTCATCACTCAAATGTGTATGGATGGGTGGGGAGGGCTCTTATCAAACACAAAATTTACAACCCTTCAATGCAAAGGGGAAAACCATTTCAGCCCTTCACCACAAAAGGTCAATGCATATTTTAAAAATACGTTATTTCAAATGGCAACAACAAAATGGTATGTATGCCAAATTTTGGATGAGGTAAGCACCAATGGTGTGAAGATGGGTTTTTTTAATGAACTTGCACCTAAGTAGTGGAGGTTCCAGATGATTAACCTACACTTGTGATTAATCACACATTTATTAATATTGATTGGTTGGCCATAGTAATTGGTGCACACGTTACATATATATGTTCCCTTTGTGTTAATCATCTAGTGTTTACTATTTATGAATGAAGGAAGGGTGAACATGGTCACTCAATTTGATTGTGATAAATATTGATAATATTTAATGCATCACTGGACTTTGGAGTTGTTTTAAGGGTGCCCATGTAAACCATAGATTACAATCTATGCACTAGTGTCACCAAAATGAAGTGGAATTTACATATCTCCAAAGGCACAAGTTAATTATCATGACCAAGTTCCCATGAATTTTAGAAACAATCAATCATTTACATAATGAAATTATCATTACCACACACTACAACAAAAGGTGTCCTTGTACACCAAGTGATTTCATTGGATTTTGAGTGAATTCACTGGTTGTAGTGAACGGGGACCAGTTAAAAAGCAGTGAATTCATTGGTCTAGTGAACGAGGATTAGTGAATTGCATCCACATTTTGTAGTAATGACATTTGTCTAAACATTTACTACCTATCCAATACAATTTAAATTTTGGGTCATCAAGGATTAGATCATTCTAATGGAGCTCAATTGGTCATTTTGCAACAATTTCATTTGTGATCGAATTCATTCCCACCACTTATGGATTTGTTTCCCATAAAGACAAAACAAAACACATCCTTTACACTTTAACTTAGAAGGTTATACATTATGGGAGGTTCAATGATTTTAAATGCACCCCACAATTTGATTATGCCAACACAAATGATGTATTCCCTCACAAAGGAAAGTTAAAAATAAGTTATTACACATGTTGATTCATGAAGTTTGACAAAGACAATCCAATGTTTTAGATAGGTCATCAACACAACTCCCCATAACAAACCAATTTTTTTCTAGAACAAGGTCTCACTTTATAATTCCCAACAAGATGGGTACTCTTTCCCTAGGCAACAAAACCAACCTTTTACAAAATAGTTATAAAACAACCCAAACACATCAAAAATGACTTGCCATTTTGACCATTCCCAAAATCCTTAAGGCTTTTCATCATTTCCTTGATCTTGACCCCTAAAGCCTGCTTCTAAACATATATTATTCCTTCTAGTAAAGCTTTTGGTGTAATGAAAATGCATAGTTTCAAAAAGAAGTCAAGTTATTCATAGAGGGGCATTCTTCCCCATCAATAAAACACTACAATCTTAGTTCACAACACTCACAAAAAAGTGATGTCCAATCCACAAAATGAAAGAAAAAACTAAAAATTATTTAGTTTTGCTTCCATCAATTGCTTCAAGAACCTCTTCATATAATGTTTCTTGCAACGGTCCATAAATCACATCCTCCAAATCCAACACATCAACTACCAACTCACCCCAACAATGAAGAATAACGAGACAATATCAAAATGTTGAATGTTGTTGCAACAAGAAATCATAATAACCAAACCATCAAACATAATCCGCATCAAACAAACGACACAAATGCAAAACACCACCATCCACAAACACCTTTCCTCCCATCATAATCAATTGTCAAAAGTTTGTCATTTTTTAACTTCAAGTTTGGGTGTGATGATGTTTTCATCCATTAGGGCTTCATTACTTTAATTCTATGTTAAACCAATGTTGTGCATGCAAATGGTTTAAATTTACACTCAATGTAAATGTAAATCCATATTGAAATTTATTTACACTTTGTGTAAGTGTAAATGTCTAATATCCATCTACATTCATGTAAATGTAAATGTAGAGCATGAAACATGTAAATGTAAGTGTAAAACCATGTAAATATATTTGATGCCATATAAAGCAATGTAAGTGTAAAACAAATACACTTATATGGTTTTACATGGGTAAAACAATGTAAAACATGTGATTTTTATTGGGGAGGGGGGGGGGGGGGGGGGGTTTTCGGTTGGTTTGTGGAAGGGAGGCAAAAAAAAGGGGCCTGGACAAAAAAAA
>Ga0116229_10012385_pt1 | contig 12299 bp, 12 predicted proteins | sample S1TSphgellanicum_3_FD_87313 | JGI IMG/M metagenome (GOLD analysis project Ga0116229, IMG submission 87313) | Host-associated microbial communities from peat moss isolated from Minnesota, USA - S1T2_Fc - Sphagnum magellanicum MG | ecosystem: Host-associated > Plants > Peat moss > Unclassified...
CCGGGGACTCGCCGCTACGCGATGAGGAGAAGTATCCCGTCAACCGTCACTTCACGGACGTCTCGCAAGAGGAGCCCGAAGTGCACACGGAGCCGGGATTCGAGGGGCAGTTGAGCGCGTTCAGCCTCTTCAAGTATCTCTCGCGCTCCGACGTCACGTGGAATCCGTCCGTCACGGGCGTATGCAAGGCGAGCCTTGCGTGCCCCACGACGGAAGAGTTCATCTTGCCGGTATTCCACGGCAACGATCGCGTCGAGTGGTTCATCCAACTCTCCGATCATATTGTTTGGGACGTGCAAGATAAAGAAACCGGGCGCCCGCGCGCGATGATCACGATGAAGGCCGGCGACGTTGCGGCGATGCCCGCCGATATCCGTCACCAGGGCTACTCGCCGAAGCGTTCGATGCTCTACGTATGGGAGAATGCGACGCCGGGTCTGCCGGATCTCTACGAAAGCGGTAAGCTTCCCGTATATCCGGTCGAGTTCTGATTGTCGTCTGCGCTCGAGCAATCGCAGGGGCTCCGCGTCCCGGATAAGCTCTACATCGGCGCCCGGTTCGTCGACGCTCTCGACGGCCGGACGCTCGCCGTCTTCAACCCGCACGATAATCGTACGATCGCGGACGTCGCACTCGCCGGTGCGGCGGACGTCGATCGTGCCGTCGACGCGGCGAAGGCGGCGTTCCCGCGTTGGAGCCGCCTCGGGGCGGGCGAGCGCGGTCGATTGCTGCTCAAACTCGCGGATGCGATCGAAGCGAATGCCGACGAGCTCGCGCGTCTCGAAACGCTGAACACGGGCCATCCGATTCGCGATACGCGCGGACTCGACGTCCCGCGCACCGCGGCGACGTTCCGCTATTTCGGTGGCATGGCCGACAAGTTCGAAGGTTCGATCGTTCCGGTCGATGCGGGCTTCCTCGATCTCGTGACGCACGAGGCGATCGGCGTCGTCGGGCAGATCGTGCCGTGGAATTTTCCGATCATGTTCACGAGTTGGAAGATGGGGCCGGCGCTTGCGGCGGGCAACACCATCGTCCTCAAACCCTCGGAGATCACACCGCTCACGGCGCTCCGCATCGCCGAACTGATGACCGAGGTCGGTATCCCCGACGGGGTCGTCAATATCGTGCCCGGATATGGCGCCGATGCGGGCGAGCGTATCGTCCAGCATCCCGAAATCGGTAAGGTGTCGTTCACGGGTTCGACGGCCGTTGGAAAGCGCGTGCTTGCCGGCGCGTCGGGGAATCTCAAGCGCGTCGGTCTCGAACTGGGTGGGAAGGGCGCGAATATCGTGTTCGACGATGCCGATCTACCGCGCGCCGTCGGCGGCTCGCTATTCGCGATCTTCCACAACCAGGGGCAGGCGTGTATCGCGGGCTCTCGTCTCATCTTGCACGAGCGCATCGCCGATGCGTTTCTCGAGAAGTTCATCGCCGTAGCAAAGACGATTCGCCTCGGCGACCCGTTCGATCCGCTCACGGAGATGGGGCCGCTGACCTCGACGCTTCACCGCGATCGCGTGCTCGCCTATTGCGATATCGCGCGCGATGAAGGCGGCGAGATCTTACTCGGTGGCAAAGCGCCGAACGCTTCGGATCTTGCGGACGGCTGTTACGTGGAACCGACCGTCGTGCGCGCGAAACCGCACGATCGCGTTTCGCAAGAAGAAGTCTTCGGGCCGTTCGTGACCGTCACGACCTTCTCGAGCGATGCCGAAGCGATCGAGATCGCGAACGCGACGCAATACGGTCTCGGTGCGGGGCTTTGGACGCGCGATCTCTCTCGCGCCCATCGCACGGCGCGTGAGATTCGTAGCGGTATGATCTGGATCAACTGTTACAAACGCGTTCATCCCGGGTCGCCGTTCGGCGGCATGGGCGCGTCGGGCCACGGTCGCGAGATGGGCTTCGAAGCGATGCGCCAATATACCGAACCGAAAGCGGTGTGGGTGAACGTCGACGCGGAAATCCCGCCGTTCTACGCACGCTAGTCGTTCTTCGTTCTCCATAACGTTTTCCGGATTTTCGCGCACGCTTAGAACGCTGCGCGATACGCACGCCCGAGCGGACGCCGGCCGCTCGCTGAAGGAGGTCTCATGTTCACTCGTCGTCGCGCTCTCCAACTCGGCGCGGGCGCCGTCGCCGCGGGTTCGTCCGTTTCGGCCACGAGCCTATTCGCGAACGCGCAAAGTCCGCGTGAAATCGTCATCGGCTACGTGTCGCCGCAGACCGGCCCGCTCGCGCCGTTCGGCGAAGCCGACGCGTTCGTGCTCGCGAGCGTTCGCAAGCATCTCGCGGGCGGCATTTCCGTCGGCGGAACGAAGCATCCCGTCCGCATCGTCGTGAAGGATAGCCAGTCGAGTTCCAATCGCGCGGGCGAAGTCGCCTCGGATCTGATCCTCAAGGACAAGATCGATTTGATGCTCGTCTCCTCCACGCCGGAGACGACGAATCCGGTCGCCGACCAATGCGAACTCAACGGCGTGCCGTGCATCTCGACCGTCACGCCGTGGCAGGCGTACTTCTTTCCGCGTAAGGGCGACCCGAAGACGGGCTTTCAGTGGACGTATCATTTCTTCTGGGGTCTCGAGGACGTGATCGCGTCGTATACCGCGATTTGGTCGAAGGTCTCGACGAACAAGCTCGTGGGCGGTCTGTTCCCGAACGACGGCGACGGTAACGCCTGGGGCGACCCCGATCATGGCCTTCCGCCGGCACTCGCGAAAATGGGCTACAAAGTGACCGACCCCGGCCGTTTCGAGGATCTGACGACCGATTACAGCGCACAGATCGCGCGCTTCAAGCAAGCCGACACGGAAATACTCACGGGCGTTCCGATTCCGCCCGACTTCAAGAATTTCTGGACGCAGGCCGCCCAGCAAGGTCTCAAGCCGAAGGTCGCCTCCATCGCGAAGGCCGTTCTGTTTCCGAGCGCCGTCGAGGCAATCGGCAAGAGCGCGTACGGCCTCACGACCGAAGTCTGGTGGTCGCCGCATCATCCGTTCAGCTCGCCGCTCACGCATCAGTCGTCGGCCGAGATCGCGGCGTCGTGGGAGAGTTCCACCGGGAAGCAATGGACGCAGCCGCTCGGCTACATCTACGCGCTGTTCGAGACCGGAATCGACGCGCTCAAGCGCACGCAAGACCTCGATAAGAAAGACTCGATTCGCGATGCGATCAAAGCGACGAATTTCAAATCGACCGTCGGCACGATCGACTTTTCGAAAGGCCCGGTTCCGGGTATCGCAAAGACGCCGCTCGTGGGCGGCCAATGGGTCCATGGAAAGAAGTTCCCGTTCGATCTCGTCATCGTTCAGAACGTGACGGCGCCCGAAATTCCCGTCGGCGGCCACGTGCAGCCGCTTAGCGCGTTCTAGGACGTTCCTGAGCGCGTCTCTATAATGGCTCCGCTGTGGAGCCGTTAGCTAACATCGGGGCGGCGTGCCCCGATGGCGCCCAAGAAGGACTGTCGTGCCGAGCCCCCTCGTCGAAGTTCGAAATGTGACCAAGCGGTACGGTGCGCTCACCGTGACGCGCGACGTTTCGTTTTCGCTCGAGGCGGGCGAGGTGCTCGGCATCCTCGGCCCCAACGGCGCGGGAAAGACGACGTTGTTCAACGTGATCAGCGGCGACGTGGCTCCCGATGCGGGTCAGATCTTACTCAAGGGCGCCGACGTCACGAAGTTGCGGCCGCACGAACGGTGTCGCCGTGGAATCGGTCGATCGTATCAGATCGCGCGCCCGTTCGGCGGGTTGACCGTTTTCGAGAACGTGCTGGTGGCGGCACTTTTCGGCGGGCGTAACGCCGATGCGGAGGCGAATGCGCGCGCGGTCGACGTGCTCGAGCTCACGGGTCTGCGACCGAAGGCGAACAAACTCGCGGGCGGTCTTACGCTACTCGATCGCAAGCGTCTCGAGTTCGCGCGCGCGCTCGCCACGAATCCCGACGTGTTACTCCTCGACGAAATCGCGGGCGGCCTCACCGAACACGAAGCGGCGGAGGTCGTGAAGACGGTGCGTGCGATCGGGGAACGCGGGATCGCGATCATCTGGATCGAGCACGTCGTTCACGCATTGATGGCGGTCGCGACGCGGATGCTCGTCTTGGCCTCGGGTGCGAAGCTCGCCGAAGGCGACCCGAAAGAAGTCCTTGCAAGCGCCGAAGTGCGTCGCGTGTACATGGGAATCGAAGCGTGAGCGCGCTTCTCGAAACGCAGGCACTCGTCGCATTTTATGGAGATTTTCAAGCGCTGTTCGGCATCGACACCGAGGTTGCCGAGGGCGAGCGGGTCGCGCTGATCGGTGCGAACGGCGCGGGAAAGTCGACGTTCCTGACCTCGATCGCGGGCATGCGTCGGTCCGCGCCGGAGAGTATCCGTTTCGACTGCTCGCCGATCGGAGCGCTCGGTGCGGCCGACGTCGCCGCACTGGGCATCGCGCTCGTACCGGAAGGCCGACGACTCTTCCCGAGTCTGAGCGTCGAAGAGAATCTCACGATGGGCGCGTTCAACCGACGCAAAGGGCCGTGGGATCTGGGCCGCGTGTACGAACTTTTCCCCGTCCTCTCCGAGAAGAAGAACGCGCCTGCGACATCGCTCTCCGGCGGGCAGCAGCAGATGGTCGCGATCGGTCGCGCGTTGATGGCGAACCCGCGGCTGCTGATGTGCGACGAGATCTCCCTCGGCCTCGCACCCGCCGTCGTCAAAGAAGTGTACGCGGCGCTTTCGGTCGTGTGCGGCGAACACGGGGTTTCGGCCATCATCGTAGAGCAAGATATCGAACTCGCGCGCACGATTTCCGACCGCGCGTATTGCTTCACGCATGGGACGGTGTCCCTCTCGGGCGCGAGTGCGGATCTCTCCCGCGAGGCCATTTCCGCCGCGTATTTCGGCGTTTGATCGTGTGGACGGTGGCGGCGTGAACTGGCTCGATACGGTGATTCAAGGAACGCTCCTCGGCGGATTGTACGCGCTCTTTGCGATGGGTCTCGCCGTGATCTACGGCGTGATGAAACAGATCAACATCGCCCACGGCGATTTTATCGTGCTCGCGGCCTACGTCGCGCTCGGTATCGTCGCGGCCACGGGGCTGCATCCGTTTCTCGTGATCCCGCTTGCGATCGTGGTCTTCGGCGCGTTCGGTTATTTCTTGCAGCGCACGGTTCTCAACCGGACCCTCGGTAGCGACATCTTGCCGCCGCTCGTCGTGACGTACGGCCTCTCGATCGTGATCGAGAACGTCTTACAGCAGACGCAGTCGGGCGATCCGAAATCGCTGAAGCTCGGCTCGCTCGAAACCGCGAGCTTACCGCTCGGCGGCGGCCTCGCGATCGGCGCTTTTCCGCTCATCATGCTCGTCACCGCGATCGTCGTGGCGATCGTGCTCGAGATCGTCTTCAATCGCACGCGCCTCGGGATGGCGTTTCGCGCCGTCTCGGACGATCGCGAGATCGCGTCGATCATGGGCGTTCGCGATCGTCGCCTCTTCGGGTACGCGACGGCGATCTCGTTTGCGGTCATCGCGATCGCCGGCGTGTTCATGGGCATCAAGTTCACGTTCAGCCCGTCACTCGGGCCGAACTTCTTACTCTATGCGTTCGAAGCGGTCGTGATCGGCGGGATGGGGTCGTTTTGGGGAACGCTCGCCGGCGGCATCATTCTCGGCATCGCACAGGCGATCGGATTCGCGCTCAATCCGGGTTGGGGAATCCTCGCGGGTCACCTCGTGTTTCTCGCGGTGTTGCTGGTGCGGCCGACCGGCATCTTCGCGAGGTCGGCATGAGCGTCGCGAGCACCGTGCGCGTCGAGCGGTACGCGACGGGCGGCCGCGCGCTCCTCGCGATCGCCGTCGTCGTCGTCCTCGCTCTCATCTCGGGGCCGTTCTGGCTCTCGTCGGAGGCGATGCGACTCGTCGTCGAGTTCGTGTGTCTGCTCGCGATGGCGCAGATGTGGAACCTCCTCGTGGGGTACGGTGGCCTCGTCTCGATCGGGCAGCAAGCGTACATCGGCATCGGAGGCTACGCGTTGTTCGTGCTCGCGAACCAACTCGGCCTCAACCCGTTTCTCAGCGTGCCGCTCGCCGGGCTCGTCGCCGCGCTCTTCGCGTTGCCGACGTCGCGCGTGTTGTTCGGTTTGAGCGGCGGATATTTTGCCGTGGCGACGTGGGTCGTCGCCGAAGTTTATCGCTTGCTCGTCGCGAATATCTCGGCACTCGGAAGCGGAGCGGGCGTGAGTCTAACGGCGATGCTCGCATTCGACAAGGGAACGCGCGAGGCGATTACGTTTTGGCTCGCGGTCGCACTGTTGCTCGCGACGACCGGCGGCGTGTACGCGCTGCTGCGCTCGCGCCTCGGACTCGCGCTGACGGCCCTCCGCGATAGCGACGTCGCGGCGGAGAGTCAAGGCGTCGACGTCGCGCGCATCAAGTTGCTCGTGTACGTGATCGCCGCATTCGGCACGGGGTGCGCGGGCGCGCTCTATTTCCTGAACGCACTACGCATTTCGCCCGATGCCGCATTCGGCATGGACTGGATTCCGCTTCTGTTCTTCACGGTCATCATCGGGGGCATCGGGACGATCGAAGGGCCGATCCTCGGGACGCTGCTCTACTTCACGCTACGGCAGCTCTTCGCCGATTACGGGACGTGGTATCTCATCGCGCTCGGCCTGCTCGCGATCGTCATCATGATCCGCTTTCCTCGAGGCATTTATGGCGAACTCGCCGCACGCTTCGGGTGGCGCTTTTTTCCGGTCCAACGCATTCTCCGCGATCCATAGGAGCTCGTATGTCGGATTCCGCTATCGCAGCAACCCTCACGGACGACGTCATCGCAAGCGGCGCGAAGGCGCAAGACGAACGCTGGCGCCACATCTACGGGAAGTTGATCGAACATCTTCACGCGTTCGTCCGCGACGTCGAACTGACGCCGGACGAATGGATGACCGGAATTCAGTTCCTGACGGCGACGGGCCAAAAATGCGACGACCTTCGCCAAGAATTCATCCTGCTCTCCGACACGCTCGGCGTCTCGATGTTGGTCGACGCGCTTGCGAACCGTCGTGCGAGCGCGGGCACGGAGTCGACCGTGCTCGGACCGTTCTTCACGACGGACGCACCCGACGTTCCGTTCGGCGGCAGCATCAGCCGTCCGAACAGCGGCATTCCGCTGCACGTGACCGGAACGGTCACGGCGCCGGACGGCTCGCCCATCGCCGGCGCCGCAATCGAGGCATGGGAAGTGGACGGCGACGGTCTCTACGACGTGCAATATGCGGACCGCGTCGAGCCGAATTCGCGCGGCCGCGTGCGTACGAACGAGACCGGCGCCTTCGATTTTCACGCGACGTTGCCCGTGAGCTACTCGATCCCGGGCGACGGTCCGGTCGGAGCGATGCTCGCGAGCCTCGGGCGGCACACGATGCGACCGGCGCACCTGCACTTCTCGTTTTCGGCGGCCGGCTTCGTGCCGTTGACGACGGCGCTCTACGTCGCCGGGGATCCGTACATCGACGGTGACGCCGTCTTCGGCGTGAAGCCGTCGCTCGTCGCAACGTACGTTCGCCACGACGCGCCGGAGCCGCACGTCACGCTGCACTACGATTTCGTGCTCGTGCCGGAGCGCGCGCCCGTACCGGTGTGAGCGTGATCGACCTGTGCGCCGTCGCCGACGTGCCGGACGGCGGCGCGCTGCGGTGCGAGCGAGACGACGCCTCGAGCGTGGTCGTCGTGCGCGACGGCGAAGAGGTCCGAGCGTTCGAGAATCGCTGCCCGCATTTCGGTATCGCGCTCGATGTCGGCCGCGGAATCAAGACGTTTCGCAAACACGTGCTTTGCGTGAACCACTATGCCGCGTTTCGCTTCGATGATGGATACTGCGTCGAAGGCCCGTGCCTCGGCGCATCGCTCGACGCGCTCGCCGTTTCCGTAGCCGACGGGCGCGTGCGTCTCCTGACGCCGTCCGACTAACCGGTCGCCGCTAGAAGTTCGGGAGCGAGTCGGGCGGGGGAGCCGCGCGGTGATGGTGCGCGAAGTGCGGGATCAGGTGATGTGCCGCCGCGACGTTGAAGGCGAAGAACACGTGGGCGAGCGACGCGATCGTTCCGAAAAATTCGTTCCCACGCTTCACCTGGATCGGCGTCCCGTTCGTGCCGAAGCCGTCGTAGGGCTGGAGTGGGGACGGCCACGCGCCCTGTTGCACGTCGCTCGAGGCCTCGCACGCGATCGGGACCTCGACGAACGTGTCGCCATGCGCCGCTTCCGTCGCGGCCGCCGCGGTCGCCGCTTCGCAGCGGGGGGACGGTGCGGACGGAGCGCTTTGGCCGGCGTCGGCCACGGCTCCGAGGGACGCCCACGCCGCTACGATCGCCACGAGAAAACTCGCCCTGATCGTAGCCATGCCGTGCACGTCCTTTCGCTCGCCCGGAAGTCGCAGTCTTGAGGGAGTAAGTCTATTATCGGCTACCGGGCAAAAATCCTGACGGCTCGGCGACATCGGCAAAATCGTGCACCGGCGCACGTTCTGCCGACGCGATACGGGGCTCGCTAGGTCTGTAAGCGTAGCGCGACGTCGATTTCGTGCTGTGCGCCTTTGAGCTCGGGCAGCAGTTCGGAGACCATGCGCTCCAAGGAGACGCGCGACGCGTGGGCGCTGATATTGAGCGCCGCGACGACGCGGCCGCTTCGGTTACTGAGCGGGACTGCGATCGAGCGAAGGCCTTCCTCGAGCTCCTGATCGACGAGGCACCACCCGGCCTCCCGAACCGATGCGACGATTTGGCGCAACGAGTCGGCATCGACGCGGGTGGTGCCGGTGTAGGGCTTGCGGGTCGTGTTCGCCAGATAGTCCTCGAGTTCGCACGGCGAGAGCGAGGCCAGGAGCACGCGTCCCATCGATGCGGCATACGCCGGAAGCCGCGTTCCAATTCCAAGGTTGATGCTCATGATGCGGCGGGTCGGAACGCGTAGCACGTAGACGATGTCGTCGCCGTCGAGCACGCTTGCGGAGCACGACTCGTGCACGCGGTCGACGAGCGCTTCCATGATCGGTTCCGCGAACGACCAAAAATCGAGCGAACTCAGGTACGAGTAGCCGAGGCTGAGAATTTTCGGCGTGAGCGAGAAGCGGCGTCCGTCGAGGACGACGTAGCCGAGCGTTTGCAGCGTCAGCAAAATGCGCCGCGCTCCCGCACGCGTGATGCCCGCGACGTCCGCCACCTCCGAAAGCGTCATCGACGTGTGGCCCGGACCGAACGCGCGGATGACGGAGAGCCCGCGCGCGAGCGACTGCACGTACGTATCGGAATCGCGTTCGTTCGTCACCGTATCGATTTTACTCCGGGGGTGGGGAAGAATCCGGCCGAAGGAAAGGGATGCCTGGTCCGCGCAGGCCGCACGATGCGTCCGGTCCGCATCGTCTTCTCGTCGTGCGCGATGCTCTGCGCGTTCGTCGTCACGCAGACGCTCGCGCTCGCCGGCGGTCGCTGGGAACCACCCGGTCTTTTTGCGACGGGCGCGACGATCGATGACGTTCGCGCGGTTTATCTCGCCGCCTTGGGTGTCGCGACACCCGCGTATAGCGAGCGGGTCGAGACGTATCATACGGTCGCGAAGGGAACGCCGTTCGACTCGACGGCGACGATCCGCGGTTCGGATTTCGCGATCGCGACGACCCTCGCGGGCGACCCGTACCGATCGGGCAGAAGCGGCGGGCGACGGTGGCGTCGTACGCCGAGCGGTGTCGTGCGTGTCGTCGAGAGCGATGTCCAAGGCGACGATCTCGATCGCTGGCCGATCGCCGTGCTCGGCTTCGATTTCGCGGACTGCCGCGTCGCGGGTGAGACGCACGGCGATGCGGCGTCATACGTGCTCGAGGACCGGGCGCCGGGCGACGTGCCGCACTGGCTGTATGTAGACGCGAAGACGGGACGACTCCGGCGTGAGGTTACGCGCGACGGGTCTCGGGTCGTCACGTTCGACTTCGCCGACGTGCGCACGATCGATGGCGTACGTCGGCCGTACGCGTGGCACGTCGACGGTGCGGGCGGTCCGGCCGACGTGATCGTGGCGTCGATCGAAGAACGCGGCATCCCGATATCGTCCGTGGCGCTGCCCACGAGTAGTCCCTCGACGTTCGCCCTCGCGAACGATCGAAGCGTTCGTCTATCGACCCGCTTTACGCCCGGACGTTCGATCTACGTTTCCGTCACCATCGATGGAAACAAAACCGAGTTCATCTTGGACACGGGCACGACCCAGATGTTGATCGATGGCGGCACCGCACATCGATTCGGACTGACGCAGATCCTCGATCACACGACGGTCGGAGAGTTCTCCGCAGGGCCCGTTACGGCGAGCGACGTTCCGTTTCTCACGGCCGGTTTGGGCCAGAATTTCGGAGGGATCGAGGGTATTCTCGGCTACGATTTTTTTCGCGGTTACGTCGTTCACGTGGACTACCGAGACGAGTTTGTCGAGCTCATTCCGCACGACCGGTTCGAGCCCGCTCCCGGTGCGGTCTCGATTCCGATCTCGTATGCGGAGGGGATGCCGCTTGCAGCGGGCAGCATCGGCGCGATTGCGGTCGATCGGCTCGCACTCGACACCGGCTCGCCGGGGGTCGTCTTACCGACGTTGTTGCGAGAGCGCGCGGGTCAGACGATCGACGCGAAACCGCTCGACTCCGATCGTATCGTACGTTATCTGGAGGGGCCGATTTCCGTGCACGTGGCGAGCGTTGCGAAACTCGCGCTCGGCGAAATCGACTTCACCGACGTTCCCGCGCAGATCGAACACGCCGAACGAGATTCCATCGAGATACCGCTCGACGGTATCGTCGGAACGAGCGTGCTATCGGCGCTGGACCTCTGGTTCGATTACGACGACGGACTGCTGTACGCGAAGCCGTTCTAGTGGTCGCTAGACGTGGGCGGGACGCGGCTTCGCGCGTTCGTATTGAACTGGCCACGCGACGTCGACGCCGAGTTGCACGGCGGCGTGGAGCGGCCAGTATGGATCGCGCAAGAGTTCGCGTGCGAGCAGAACCAGGTCCGCGCGTCCGCTCGCGATGATTTCGTCGGCTTGCGGTGCTTGCGTGATGAGGCCGACCGCGCCGGTCGGGATATTCGCTTCGGCGCGAATGCGTTCGGCGAACGGGACTTGATAGCCGGGCCCGAGCACGATCTGCTGGTGCGCGACGGCACCGCCCGACGACACGTCGATCAGGTCCGCGCCGAGCTTTCCGAGGTCCGCTGCGAGCCGGATGGATTGCTCGAGATCCCAGCCGCCCGCGGCCCAATCGGTTGCGGAGATGCGCACGAAGAGCGCCACGTCGTCCGGAAGCGTCGCGCGGACGGCGCTCGTCACGTCGCGCAAGAGTCGCGTGCGATTTTCGAAGCTTCCGCCGTACGCGTCCGTGCGCTGGTTCGCGAGCGGTGAGAGAAACTCGTGGAGCAAGTACCCATGCGCGGCATGGAGTTCGATGACGCGGAACCCCGCTTCCAGCGCGCGCTGCGCGGCGGCGACGAAATCTCCGACCACGTCGCCGATCTCGTGCAGCGAGAGTTCTCGCGGTGCCGGATCGCCCTCGGTGAATGGGATCGGGCTCGGCGCGACCGGCGTCCAGCCTCCGTCCTCGTGTCCGAGCCGAAGGCCCCCGTGCCAGGGTCGCGCGCTGCTCGCCTTGCGCCCCGCATGCGCGAGCTGGATGCCGGCGACCGCGCCGTTCTCGTGGACGAACGCGACGATGTCGCGCAGCTTCGCGACGTGTTCGTCGCGATAGATGCCCAGATCGAAGGGCGTGATGCGCCCTTCGGCCACGACGGCCGCGGCCTCGGTAATCACGAGGCCCGCGCCGCCGACCGCGCGGCTTCCGAGATGCACGGTGTGCCAGTCGGTCGCGTACCCGTCGATGCTGGAGTACTCGCACATGGGCGAGACGACGATGCGGTTCCGAAACGTGACGCCGCGGAGCGTGTAGGGGTCGAAGAGATGAGCCATCGTCCCCTTGGAAACGGACGGACGTAGCTCGAGTTTCACCCCCGCGGCGCGGGTGCGCTCGCTACTGCTGGGGCTGCGGCGCCTCGTCGGCCTTGGCGTGCATGCCGGCCTCGAACTTGCCCTGCTGGTCCGGGGTCAGAACGCCCTCGATCTGCGCGAGCAGCTGCTTGCGCGTTTCGGGCGTTGAGGTCTGACGCGAATCGCGGAACGATTTCATGAAGCCTTTGATCTGCGTCTGCTGATCTGCCGTGAGATCGAGCGACGAGAGAACGGCGCGCATTTTGGAATGGTGATGCATCGCGGGC
>Ga0116229_10012386_pt1 | contig 12297 bp, 8 predicted proteins | sample S1TSphgellanicum_3_FD_87313 | JGI IMG/M metagenome (GOLD analysis project Ga0116229, IMG submission 87313) | Host-associated microbial communities from peat moss isolated from Minnesota, USA - S1T2_Fc - Sphagnum magellanicum MG | ecosystem: Host-associated > Plants > Peat moss > Unclassified...
AGAAAAACTAAAGGATAAGGGAAGGGCTTGGCCCTTTTATACAGCCACCAAAAGCTGAAACCCTAAACCTAATAGCGCATAGTCACTTAAGAACGTTCATAACCTTACAACCATACAATAACCGTAAAAGATATGACGGGCATGCCCGTAACCGGCCATCATGCATGAGGCCGTGCATATGGGCATGACAGTGCACCACCGAGCATACCGTGATTCATTATCCAACATTAATAAATTATGACAAATTGTTGTGTTTGACGAGAAAGGTAGAAACCATTTTTCATTCTTCACCTACCTACAACAAATAAGATGTATGAGGTGATAATGGATGAAGGGTTTGTGAGTGGTGGTAGTCGATAGGTAGCCAACTTCATGATTGCTTGTCAATTGAGGATTGTGGAAGCTTGCAATTTTTAGAGCATAATTAAAACCTTTTGTTTAAGATAAATGGTTAAGATTGACTATAAGGGGTCGATCAAAGTCGTTCATTCCTCACACATTGTTAACATAATGTTGAAAAAAGTCATTGGTTTGTTTGTGTAAACAATCAAAGATTTATATCCTTATGGGAAAAAATGATTTCCAAGATGGGGATTTTGATAACTCCTTTTTTTTGAATTGGGCTTCTTTTGATGTTGAAAAACTATGTGTAGAAGATGTGTGGATCAATAGACTTACGATGGTGGACTCCACATTGACAATGTTTGCAAGGAGCCAAATTCCATCTTTAGAAAAGACAATGTTCACATTGCATCCATATGTCTAAAATGTGGAAGAAGGAAGAACATGCAATTGTTCCTAAACCACATGAAAAACAACTTCCATTACAATGGATACAAAGACATCACAAATAGAACCATGTGTTTTGATGTGTTCATTGCCATGTAAACAATATAAAAGATGAGCACCTTATAAGATCAATGGGATGAATTTGTACACAACATGGTAGGCCAATAATTGCGGGATGTGCCAATCCAAGTCAAATTTGTAATGTGATGGAAAAGATTGGTGGTGATGATTAACAAAACATCAATAGGATTAATGAAGTTATGAACCTGAACATGTACGGATGTGAGTTCGATTAGGATGCAATTAGGCCTTCAATCTAACAAACCATAAGGCCCCATACTCTACTTTTGGTGCCATCAAAAAGCTTTCGATGAATTGTGGTGTGCATGTTTATTGTTTCACAATTTTTGGACTATTGGAGCAAAAACTATTAAATTTTAAATGATTTTTTAATTGTAATTTTTTTTCAAAATGAGAACTTCAAAATTAATTTCAATTTGATCGAAATAGTATTCAAATGGGTGATCTTTCAAGAGGTGTAATATATTGGGGCCAATAACATTAAAGCCCATTAATTCACATGAAAATTAAGCATAAAACAATTTTTATTACATAAAAGAATTCTTACATGTCCTGTTCTTGTTCAACATGTGTTTTCCAAAACATTTGAACATCCTTTCAAGCCCAAAGTCTTTATATTTTCCTAGGTGAGTTTAACGTGTCAACGTGCCTTTCTCCCCATTTCATTAGGTGGCATTAGCCTCATTTTAGGGTTGGCCATGACCCTAACAACATTTTTGGAGAATTGAACTTTAGCTTGTCCTTATGGACTCTTTCATCTTGTGTAATGTGTGTACTTACTTTCTTAGATCAATTTGGAAGGTTTTAGATTTTTTAGACTTTTTCCTTCTTCTCTCCTATTCATACCTTGATGTTCCTCTCTCTATGCGTGGGAAGGTTAGGCTTGTTGATGGTCAATCCTTTAGGTTAGCTACTAATCACAAACTTGCTTTTTATAAGGTTTAATGTTTTTACAACATTTTAACAATGTGTTCAAAGTTAAATGCTAACTAAACATTAATACAATCATTGATACACTATTGTGATTGCATTGTAACATGTTGCGATGATCAAACATTGTGTTATAATGCAATGACAATATTATGTAACAATATTTAAATAGCACTTAACTTTGAATGCATTTTTAAAGTGTTGTAAATCCATAAATACATGGAGAGGGCAAGTTTGTGATAGTAGGTCCTTAAGGTCCTCTCTAATGTGCAATCGTAAATGAACAAAGCTTAAGACTTGGTGTTTGGACCTTTGCCAAACAATTCTTGACTCTTGAATTTGAAAAGTGTTCCAAGACTACATGTCCCTTTGCTAGAAAACTAGAAATCCCATTTATAGAATCAATTAGCTATGGGATTTGAAGACAACTCAAACCAAAGAGCAATGATGTAAAGATACACAAAAGCGACAAAGAAGATGATTATGTTTTGGTGCACATTGCAAAGATTTACATGTTCAAAAAGAAAAAACATCATATGCAACCACATGATAAAATGGGGACCTTCAATTCCGCTGGATTTAAGTTTAGTTTAACATATGCTTTAAATGAATGATTGGTTATGTGTTGTATGTAATTGTGAGATATGGGTGTTCTAATGTCATGGGTCATCACAGCATTCCACATAGTACATAGCATATTGTTTTGGAAAAACAAGTTGACAAGGATTTGTAGGCAGTTTGCTTCATTCAAATGCAGTTTTAATACAATAATGGTTTTAGTGAATCAGTTTTGAAGAAGGTTTATCGTTCCCAGCCATAAGAATTGAGGTCAAGCTCACTTCCTCTAAGCATTCTGATCCCATTTCCAGGGTTTAGATCAAGAGATCCTTCTACCTTAACATACGGTGGTGTTGCAAGTGTTGGGGTTGCAGCAGATAATCTTATATGGCTGGGTGATGCTGCTCCCATTTCACCATGATGATACATATTCTTCCCAGGCTGTAGTGATGAAGTGGCAGAGGAAAAAGTATGGGGAGATCCATCACCAGCACCATTCAAGCTTTCCTCTGCTTGCATTGATTGTAGTGCAGTGGCTCTCCTGGATGTGGGTGGCTCAAGTGCAAAAGCAGAAGAAGACAAAGCCCCTCCTGTGCCTGCTAAGGATCCCTGCTGCATCATGTAATTGGCATAGGAGGAGCTGCTGCCGGCCTTGTTGGATCGCCCCTGCTGCATGCTCTTACTTATACCTCCAGCCTGAGAAGAGGGTTTGTTGCCACCTCCTTCTGTCCCCACCATCCCAGCAGCATTGAATGAGAGACTGTCTTGTGAAGCTACTGTAGTCCAATGTGAGGAGGGGGGTCGAGCACCACCTGCACCCTTCAATTTGGTAATGCCCTTGAGAGCAGCTGCAGCCTTAGCAAGCCTGTCCTCAGCTCTAGCATTGCTGGATCCCTGCAGGGGCAGGAAGTTAGCACTCATGTCGCAAAGCCGCCTGCTTTGCTGCCCCCTTTCACCATGATCATCACCCATCTCTGAATAAGTATAGGAATGCAGGTAAGCTCTTTTGATCTTACCCGTAGCTGTCTGGTGCTCGCCACCTACTGAAGCACCCCCACTGTCCTCTGGCTTGTTAGCTGTTAGACTTGTCAGGTAGCTTTTCTGTGATGATGAATCTGACACCCTTGATTGTTGGCGTGGAATTAGCTGCTGTTGCTGTTGCCGCAAGTGTGGAAGTGATAATGCACCTCCTCCTCCTCCTCCTCCTCCTCCTCCTCGTGGATCTACAGCATGTTGCAAAAACTCAGGATTGTTGATCATTCCAGGCGGCAAGCTCATCAAGGAGAAAGAACCATGACCCATGAGTACTGGGTCATTGGTGACTTTGGATGCTAGCTCTGCAAGTTTTGCACGTGCAGCTTCCAGCCCTGGAGATGAGGATGTATGTCCTGCAAGAGTTTCCTTTGCTTTCTCCAAAATGGATTGTAAATACTTGCCTTGTGCCTCGATCCGCAATTGCAGACTTCTTTGAACCTGCATTCCAAGTCCAAACCCATTTTCCATAAAAACTCCAGTTGTATGCATATACATTGGTCAAGAAGAATGAGAGAGACAGAGACAGAGAGAAAGAGACACAAGACAGATTGTCTACTCGGCCAAGAAGAATCACAAAAGCATGAAACACAAATGTTGAATTTTGTAGTGTTCAACACATACAAATCTCATGATACAAAACAGCAAAACTGATTTGAGGATGATTCTATATGTGGTGCATGTGAAGAATTTTTTTGAGCTTCAAAACTGTACAAATGATTGAGCTCACAATTCCAATTGAGGAATGAAGATGTACCTCAAGTTGTTGTTGTAGGTGATGCTGTACTTCCATTTGCAAGAGAATACTTTCGGTGATTTGGATGCCACTGCAAAAAAATTCTCACCATAGAAGAATCATTTACTCAATCCTACAACAAGAAACACAAGCAAAAAAAAATTTGCACCAAGAGAACAACCCAATGTCCACATACTCTTGTGGGTTATTCAGTTGATGTGGGTTCACACTATCAGATGCAGAATTGGTGTTTGTTACTTGCATATCTGAAGAGCCTGCAAAAACAGGCCCAAAATAACCACAGGTCTCCCTTTCAGGCACCCAGTAAGACGTAAGACCAACAATCAGCAACTCTTGAAAATCTTCTCCATACCAACAATAAGTATACCCAAAAAAAACCCAACAAATCATTTCAAACTTTTAGAGCATAATCTTCAGCAACAAATATGTGCCTCGAAGATTACAAGATTTAGCAGCAATGTTTGTTTTTACAACTGCAAGTAAAAAAATGTAAACAGTTGTGACTAAATAATTAAGTTCAGATGTTTGCTTGAATGTGATTTTTTCTGAAGCATACCATGAGATAGTCCATCCTTATTGGTGTCATGCACATTTGTCAAATCGCTGTGAAGTTTCTTCCCAAGTCTGAACTTCTACAAAACCACTCGAGCCCAGATGACCATTTTGTTTCAGTTAGAAAACCAAGTTTGTCTTCTTACACCCGGAGAAGTCTTTCATTTTTCTGCTTTCAATTTTACAAAAGTAATTCAAACAGGGAGCAAGAAAAACAGACCATGCATGATAAGAATGAAATTGAACTACACTGGTTGATGCAAACAAAAAATTTCTGGAAAATTCCAATAATCACAAAAAAAAAAGCAAAAGAAAGAGAAAAAAGAAAAGACCCAATGAAGTTTCAAAGAGAGAAATGTTCAGGACGTGAGTGTTCATACACCAAGCATGATCTCCATCTCCACAACAAAAACCAGGATCTCAGAGGATTCAAAAATTCAGCAAGCAAGCAGGGATGGAAAAAAAAAAAAATTATGCAAAATTTACACTGGATCCAACAAACCCCCCCCCCAAAAAAAAGAGGAAAAAAAAATTGAGAAGAAGAATCTCTCACCTGGAGATGGCTTTTCAAGTGGTATAGTGTGAGGCCCTTAATACCCATAACTCGCATCACAGATTTGGGTGTTGCTTCTGCACACCCAATGTTTTTTTTAGAGAGAGAGAGAGAGAGAGAGAGAGAGAGAGAGAGAGTATGTGGGAGAGAGAGAGGGAGATGAGAATGTGATGAGAATTTAGAGAAAGGGTTTGAGAAGGAAGTAGGCTTACTATCAGCGCCTCCAAGCTGTGTGACGGCATCTACAAAACGCTCATGAAGTTGCGGAGTCCAACGCAATCGTGGCTTGGGATCAGCAGCAGAAGAAGAAAAATTCATTCCTGATGCATCTGAAGCTGATGATATTAGATTGCCAGCATAAAGACTACTGGGCCGCTCAAGCTGCTGATGCAGCGATGTGTGATGCTGAGCTCGGCCGTGTGGCATCAAGCTCGGCGGATTTGTATACTTCTTAATTTGATACATTTTTCACCACCACTTTGTGTTTTTTTCTTTGTGTGTGTGTGTGTGTGTGTGTGTGTGTGTGTTTTGAGTTTCTGCCAAGAAATCTGCCAAGAAAGAGAGAGCTTCCAGAAACCTTTTGGTCTAAATCACCGAGTCAGTCAGGCGAGGATGAAGCTTTCATTCTCTCCTCTGCTGTGATGAAGATGCATGCAATGAAGCTCAGAAAGACTCTTGAGCTTCTAGCATGGGTTTGGTTCCACCCACAAGAGTTTTACAGCATCTTCATGGGCACATTGCATAACATGTTTTGGATGAAGATCAGCAAAAGAACCCCAAAAAAGAAAAAACAAAACACTTGGTTGACAAAAGGCTTACTAAAATGGTTTTGGCTCAACATTTTTTTTTTGGGGCTTTCTAGGTACAATAGTACCTACATCAGGTTGGCAAAAGCCACTTGCAAAGTTTGACACCTCCTCTTGATTGGCTAGATATTTTGATTGGTCAAGTATATTGATTGGTTCAAGTGGTTTGTTATTAGTCGATTATGACTTTTTTTCAGTTTCATGTTTGTGGGCATAGCTTGGGAAATAATAAATATGCGATCTTAGATGTGAGAAATAATGTTCCAAATTACCAAGTATGGAAGAGTTGCTTTTCCACACTTGAATACAAAATTATATGTATCTCCATGTGTACGTTTATAAAAGCATGCCTAGCTCTAGCGGTAAAATGGTCTTTCTAATGTATATTTTTGGATGAAATATTATAATCAAATAGTGTTAAAATTGCTTTGGGTTGATAAAGAAATGCACATGTTAACAATGCCCTGGAATAAGGTTAGGAAAAAGAAATGATTATTTTTTATCGACCAACCAGAATGATTGACCCAAGTGATAAGATTTAAATGGACTATCACTTTATTCAATTCACTTTTTCAGGTTTATTGGTTTGAAAATGTGAGAGGAATTCGAAAAACCTCATGATATAAGGAGGTATCATTATATTTTTGAAAATATATTTAATAATAATAAATAGATTCCTTTTCGTTGTAGAAGTTGTAACAAAGAAGAAGGATGGATATTGCAAAGTTTGCAAATGAATTGGGAATTGAATGTCTTTTCACTCTCATTATGTTGTATTGAGATTGAAATGATATCAATACAACATAATCTTCTTATTTACGATTTCTCAAGCTTCACCTATAAACATGAAAACAAGAGTTGTAAAAGGTGAGAGATTACTAATAACAAACCACATGGAGCCAATCTTTTTATCCAATCAATTAAGAGCAATAATTAGACAATATAATGCCTTTTGTAAGCACAACATCCTATGCACAAATATTGGTTCATAATCACTTTATTTTCCTGAATTGGCGTAAACTTTATTATTCTTTGTTCAAAACATCTTGTGCAAAGAGCATCTCCACCCACACCCAATTTTTTTTTATATCATTAGGAAGTTTTCAAAACATAAGTTATTGAGAATGAGCTTGCATTTTCCATTTGAAATTGTGAATTAGGAGTTAAATGATAAAAATAAAAATCGAAAGTCACATTGACAATTTGACTCTTAAAAATTTAATCTCTTTCTCTCAAGGAAAGTTATTCTTTGGATAAATTAGTTTGAAGAAATAATCCAAGATTTTTTCTTTTTTCATTCATTTCATTTGTGAAAAAAATAAATAAATAAAAAGGATTGAACCTTGGACCTTTGTATATAGCAAAAATAATAATTAAAAAATTAATCATAGTTCAACTACAATAAAAACAAATTCAAAAATGTTTTTCCATTGGGCATTGTCAAATAACTATGTGAAGCCTATGGTGCCATGTTCAATTCATTGCTCCTATTTAGTGTTTTGCCAATTTTGTCACACCTTTGATACTATTTTGATGGCATACGAGTATTGCTAATAAGTATTGTAAGAAGTGTGATGCAACCGTTAACCCTAATATCTTCCCTTTTGTGCGACTTGGTGCCTCATTGGGAGAACAACTTTTACCACATATTTTAGTTATACACAAAATGTACAACTAGATTTATCCCCCCCAAGGCCTATCTTTACATGGTCAATTTTGTCTTTTCAAGACTTTTGGTGTTTTTTTTTTTTAAAATTCCAAAAAATCCATCACCCCCAAGTGGTAGCAAGATAAGAGGAGCACCTAAAAAGTGTGAAAATAAGCCTCATGAATAAATTAAGATTTTTCATTTAAAATTTAAATAATAAAAAGGGCTGAACCTTTATTCCCAAATCATCATCCAGCAGCAACTTATGGGGTATGGCACAAGTGTAATTTAATATATTGATATTTTCTACTACAAGTTAGCCTATATTCTTTGAAAGTGTGGTGGAAATTGTTTTGCAATTAGGGTAGCCATTGCTCCATGCTCAATGTTCGTAGGTAAAAAACCCTAGAAATCTTGCTTTGCCACATCCAGCTTTTTCAAAGATTTATTTAGTCTATTGACTTGTGTTGAGTATGCACAACTTGGGTTGTGCCTAATTGTGCTTGAATTCATGTATTGGTTGGTTTGAATCTACATTGGCCCAATGGATTCCGAACCACATGTGCATATCTCACAACCCAAATATAATTTATTTGTCTCCCAAATTTCACTTAGGTAGGTAGGTAAATATAAAGGTTTGCCCTTAGGTAGGTGGGTAGGTAAATATAAAGGTTTGTTTTGAACCATTAGGTAGGTGGGTAGGTAAATATAAAGCTTTGTTTTGAACCTTTAGGTAGGTGGGTAGGTAAATATACGGTTTGTTTGAAACCTTCTCTCTCATCTCTACTTTTGAAATGCCATGAAAAATCATTCCAAAGAAGGGACAAGGGACCCATTACGAATGTCACTTTTGGAGAATTTCATAATGCCTTTGAAAGGCACATCTAGTGAAAAATCATTGTGGAATTGACCACAAGTACCAAAGCATGTAAATCATGTACACTACTACTACTACGAAGATGCTTTAGGTTCCAAAAAGTCATCAATCCGAAGCTAAAACTTGTTCTTGTCCTAGAGAACAAATCTAACTATATATTGCCGGGAGAAGAACTACGTAGTAGAAGGTTGGTGTCAATTGGCTCATCTGAGTCGATCTTTGGGACAAGGTTTGGGCACCAAGTCTTGTTCAAATCAAATAATTTTTAAATTTTTTTGAAAAAATATCCTTGAAAATATAAGGTATCAAGTTTCACAATTTGAAAATAAACAAGTTTTTGCATAGGTTACAAAAATATGTATGGACATGATATAATATTAACCTTGTATAAATTTAATACTAGTTTCAATACCAACGGGTATATATATATATATATATATATATATAATTACTATCTCATACAAGCCAAAAGTCAAGCTTGAACCCGCTATTATGACCAACTGGCTAGTATGAAAGTTTTTAAAATGTAACCAATACGAAACGAGATTGGTGTGAATTTAAAAATAAATAAAAAATACCCAATACAAGGATCGGGGTTTAGGGTTTAGGATTTTAGGGTTTTATACCCAAACCAATGCTCGTTGCAATTTGTGAGCCAGCAGCACCCACGTTCTTTTTCAACACTCAAGTGGACTTGTCTACTCATCACATGCATAATGAAACCAATTGGGGAAGGAGTGATGAAATCATACACATATGATGAGAAAAAAAAGAAAAGAGAGAGGTAGTATATATAGGCTTTACTTGCATTTATGTGACTAGGAACAATGAATTGGAAAAAAGCGAATATAAGGTTAAATTTTTTGAATGACACCTACTCGTCGGCACCAAAGTTTGGTGGTTGCATGTGAGAGAGAGATGGTGTTGGATCATGAATTATAAAAGTATTTGTAAGAAAAAGAAAAAAATAAAAATTCCAAGGAGGCATCTTCAAGAGATGAGCAACCCTAAAAGGGATCCCACTATATAAGAATTGGCAAGGCTTGCATCTTTTGAAGACCAATTCATTAGTGAAGTGTTGTTTGGGAGTCAAAAATTTGTCAAAGTTATGCACGAAAATTTAATTAATTGCATTTTTCAAAAAGTGCGAGATTTAACTTGTCACAATGGAGTGTCGGTAGCCAACTTGGTTGGATGTATCATTAGAGTTTGTATCTCAAGTTATTTGCACCAACATGTCAACAACTATTGCAAACTTGTTAAAAAAGAATCCGAAGAATTATCATCTAGTGAATGTGGAGGAAGGTGCCTTAATTAACCTCAGTAAAATGTCTTCCTCAACAAAGGATGGCATCTTGCATATTGCATCATCAGAGCATCTCCAGCAGTGCTCAGTATGTGATCGTACAGAGTAAAATTGGATGAAGAAAAGTCAAAACATGCCGGTTTGGCTCAGGAAAAGAGTTTTGGCTCGGCGTACTTATACCTTTCGAGGCGGCTGGTAAAAGGCGCAGCAAAAAACAGTGTAATAAATATGATCTGACTGCTACTCAGTGTTTCTGATTGGCCGATCATAATAATTGGTCCAAATGGTTTGCTATTTGCTGGCCCAGTTTCAGTTTTATGAGTGGGGTTGGAAAAACAAGTACATAACTAAACTTGGATGTGAAAAATATTTTTGCAGGGTCACATACTGAGCACCTCTGGAGATGCTCTCAGGAACCTTACTTACTATAAGGTTTTTTTTGGAGGAACCTTATGTGTATAAGTAAGGTGCTTTTTTTTTTTTCCCCTTGTTTTTAAAAGCAAAAATTCTAATGGTTTTATTTTGACATAGGCAAAAGAGCACCACCTCCGGAGGAGGTTGCTCATAAAGGTCTCACAAACACCACCACTTTTTGGATAAACCCTCCGCCATTAATGGCACATGGAAAATAATTTCTTTTGCCAAAATCCTACCGAAAAGTGTGGGTTTTCCAAAGCCCGGTCACAACCATCAACAACAAGTTGAGTGGCCAGCCAGCATAATTGATCCATGTGTCAATTTACACATCATTAATTAATTAAAAAAAATTGAGCATTCCATTTCAACAAATTATATATATATTCCCAGATATTTTATCAAAAATTTTCTTTATTTTCCTTTGGAAAAATGATTTTTTTCTTTAAAAAAAATTTTGATTTTTCGAAAATTTCAACATTTTCGAAAATAATAATAGAATTAGTGTTGAACTTGCCCAGGTATTACGGTATTGAACCATTTGAAAATCCAACAACACAACCGCATCAAGAGAATTTGTGCAAGTCGCATAAAGAGAATAATTTGGAAACTTTTTCCAAAAGAAAAAAGAAAAAAATAGTGAAACTTGCACTGGGAAAAAAAAAAAAAAATCCAAAATTTTCCCAAATTTTTTGTTGAAAAAATGAAAAAACAATTGTTGGAAGAAAAAATGCTGAGCCTACTACACCCTCATGCAAACCCTATTGTCTTGTTTCATTTTGACAATAATTTTTGTGATTAAAAATAAAAATAAAAATAAAAACCTCGTGACCACATATCAAAGTGGCTTTTGAGAATCGCCTTAGGTAACCGAATGTTTTCAAATTTATGAAAATTGGCATTTTGAGAACCAATCAATTAAAAAAAAAAGGTTGATTATATCATGCCCCAATCTTTGAAAATTTAATTTAAAAAAAAAAAAAAGATTCACTTTTTACATACATGCAACCCAGGATTTATAGGGAAAAAAAAATTCCAATTTTGTGAAATCAAACATTTGGTGATTTTTTTCCAAAAATTTAGCAAAATTAGTCTAAATTTATAGAATTTTATACTAGAAAAAACACATTCATGGTACATCTTATGATGTATCTTAAGATCTAACATAGTGTTTCTTGCAACAAATTTTGTCATTTCTTCACAGAAAATTATTGGGAAATTATTGGAAAATTGTGCTTTTTCTAGAGTAAATTTGACTAGTTTTGCTATTTCATTAAAAAAAAAAAAATTGTTTATGAACTACTACGTATATTTTGACCAAAAAAAAAGTGGGATTTTTTTCTTTTTTTCTTTTTTCCCCCTTTCTTTCTTTTTTTCTTTGTAGTAAAATTTCTGCTAATTTTGCTAAATTTTGGGAAAATTTTGAAAAATAAAATAATGTCATATTTTTTTTAAAAAAAAAACCCTAGATTTTTAGAAGCTCATTTTTGACAAATATAATGGTAAAGCATTTGAGGTGTTTCTTTCATCGACTGACCGACCGATGATGGGTGTTGACTTGGGTTGGCCATTTGTTAGTTGTAATGCAAAAGCATGATTTCAAATTCCTCTTGTAACCCACCAAATGAACTCTAGTTAGACGACGAGATGTATCTACTCCTCTTGTAACCCACCAAACGAACTCTAGCTAGACAAAGAGATGTATCTATCTACTATCCCTTCACGACCGACACCCACCGAGAGAGATTCCGTAGTTGCGAACATGAACAATGCATAAAAATCATTTATGAAGGAATGGGTGGAATAATAATTAGTAGCCAAGAGCGGAAATGGGTTAAGAAATGAAGAGCAAGGAAAGGGGTGGAGTACGAGAGAAAAAAACAAAAAAAAAAAAAAAAAACCAAAAAAATTACAGGAAGGGAAAACTTTTTTGGGTGCGGGGAAAAAAAAAAAAAAACACCCCCGGAAAGGAATGTACTTTGGGATCAAACAAT
>Ga0116229_10012387_pt1 | contig 12295 bp, 11 predicted proteins | sample S1TSphgellanicum_3_FD_87313 | JGI IMG/M metagenome (GOLD analysis project Ga0116229, IMG submission 87313) | Host-associated microbial communities from peat moss isolated from Minnesota, USA - S1T2_Fc - Sphagnum magellanicum MG | ecosystem: Host-associated > Plants > Peat moss > Unclassified...
GAGAATACTATATGGGGGAAGGTGGTGGCTTCCCCCGAGTCCGGGCCGTGGTGAGTCTTGTGTGTCCAAGTGCCCGTGGCAAGTCCCAACACCCAAGGGTGTCCCGAATGTTAAACTAACCCGATTTGGTTGGTTTTTGGATGCAGATTCACAAGAGCTAAGCTAGTCCCTCTTCCTAGTCTAATCCCGGGGCTCCCAATTCGACCCTCTACCCCTTTCTAAAGTTGGAAGCCGGGAGCGTGCTACCAAGTTCAACTTTCCGCAACTTGACTTTGTGAAACCCTCAAGTGGGTTTCACCCCGTGACTTGGGAGCGCATCAGTGATGGCCATTAGCTGGTGGTCGCTATTGCCATGGCAAAAATTGGTAAAGATCTTGTAATCTGACACCCCACACAAGAACACATAATGTAATCTTTGATGTAATAGCGTTGGGTGGGAGGATGGAACTAGGTGCCCAGGTGGCCAGCCTTGTGTGGAAAAAAGGTGTTGGCCACACGGAGCCCAAAAAATGCCATAAAATCTAGGAGGCGCTCCCCATTGTCAGAGGGCGCTTCACTATGGTGGAGGTGATGCCAGCGCATCGCACCAATAGAGACTCCCAACCACGGCCAAGCTTAGCGTTGAAGTCATCTAGCACCACCACCTTGTTAGCAAGGGGCATGACCTTCAAGCAACCAAAAGGAGCAAATGAAAGGCATTTTTGAAGGATGCATTAGACACATCTGTGGGCGCATAGGCCACCACCATCGTCACATGCTGGCCAGCAATCGCCTTGAAACAAACTAAAAGCAAGAGAGAGCCAAACTAGTAGAAGGAGAACGTGGCCTGCTTCCAGCTAGGCGAGATTAGGAGGCCCACCCTTATTGATGCCCCACGTCCCCACTCAACCCAAGCACGGACCAGTCACCCCCCTCCATAGGGATATCGCACTTGCCTTTGCTCGGCCAGCGCAGCTCTTGTAGCCCACAGAGCTCGATGCCCAAATTTGACAATTGCCCCGCCAACAGCACTAGCTCTAGCCACCCCTCCACGCCCACCGCACACGTCTGAAGGTTGTACGTAGCCAATCTAACATGATGCTTCACAAGCTAGACATGTTGAGAAGATCGTGCATGACGAACCATGGTCAAGCGATTTTGTAGCTGACCATTGACCCTTCATTGGCTGGGTAGCAAGCCCCACATCATTGTTCTTTCTTGATGGGATGGGATGAATGTTCACAAAGTTACAATTTGAATAATCCAATTATTGATTTTTAATAGCCATTGGGTAAGTTGTTTTTTGAATATTTTTTGGGACAACATAGGTTATCAATATCAAATTTTTTTGGGTGTTGAATAAGTTTGAAAAAATATTTGAATAATAGTTTTTGGTTATGCATAAAGGTAGGTTATTAAATAACTAATCAAGAATTGCCAACTAATCTATCATTCATACATTGATTATGGGGTTAAATTTTTTAGAAATTATGTTTAAATTATTTTATTATTCTTAAATATTGATAACGTACTTGGATGATTAAATAGATTTTAAAATTAATACCAAATGGTTATTAGTTTAACTGACTATCCAAAAATCAATAACTTATTAGTAGGTTATTAATAGCCAGTTGGTAACTGGCTTGATAACTAGATCAAACCTCAACAACTGGCGAACATTGGTTTTTACCATGGTAGGGTAGAACCATCCATCACCAAACATGTACCTATCATCAAAAAAAATTCAACATTTTTCTATTTCCTTAGCCAAATTCATTGATTTTTCTATCATCGGATGCACAGTCTAGAGAGCTACAACTGTTCTTTGGGTGTCAGAAGTAAAGGAGTAACGCACAAAACACAAGAAGAGGATGAGTGATAGTTTGCTTCAATTTTTTTGAAAAAATAACTCTCGACCCCTCTTTAGTTTCAAACCCATATCTTCATCATTTTGAGTCTGTTTTGAATGATTTAAAACCTGATGGGTGTGGCAACTAGGGCTTTACAAAACTTCTATATATTCCAGAGGCAAACATTCAACCATCATAGATCTTGAGCTTGAAATCTTAATTTGTCTTAAATCACCCACCACCAAACACTAAACCCCCTTAAATTAAACACCCCATATCTTGCCCATTCCTTTATCAAATTGAAAGATTATTGGAAGCACTACATGGAATGCTAAAAATGTTCTTTGAGCTTCAGAATCAAAGGAACAATGTGTGACAATTTGACCTCACTTGACTTCATAAGTGTTCACTCACCAGCCTATCTACCCTAGTAGTACACTTGATTGTACACTAATTAGATCACCAAAATGGAATTGGTGATCCAATAAGTGCATTATAAAGTGTATTATCCAGCAAGTGGGGGTGATCCATTTTAAATTCATTTGGATTTCAAAGGGCTGTAGTTTTTGGACTGATTCAAGTCTTTCACATAATGGTTTTTTCTCTTCATTTAATGTTTTCCAAAGCAATAAATATATTTTTTGTTATCTTTTTCTAATTCTCCAAATCACATTCTACAATTATGACTAGGAAATTGTTGGATTTTGCTCATGCTTTGCTGCTTTAAAGTCTTATCACTAAAGTTTTAGTACTAAAAATATAAAACTTATTTCAATAATAAAATTCATAACAGAATAAAATCAATAGTAGGAAAATTGGTAACAAAATCCCAGCAATCAAATCTGGTAGTGATTTTCCTATACTAAATTTCTTGTACTAAAGTTTCATGTAACAAGTTTTTTGAGCTTTAACAAGATTGATTGAAACGTCAACCGCTTTATTTTTGATATGTTGCCAATCAAGTTACTCATGACAAATGTTCATGCCATCTACTTTGTTTTATCCATCGGAAGTCCTTTGTTTTACATTAACAAGCAATATAATGTGAAATGAAACACAACCAACTCATAAAGCATAAACCAAAATATACATTATTGTTTGCAAAAGCACTAATAAAACATGGACACTTTGACATGCAATTAGTTTTGATAGAGTACAACACACCCAATGTTATAGTAAAATATTTTTTCAAAACAAAAGACAGGAAGGTCCAAGTTTGATTGTCTCATTCAAATAATCAATGATTTAAAGTGTGGATTATGCAATCATCAAGAATGAAGCTTTGAACACCTCAAGAATGATTTTTCCACTTACCTCCTGATATTATTTATTGAATCGTTTCACTTGGGGGTTGACAAGAGAGACCTTTGAATCATTGACATTCAATAATCAGTCAAATCATTTGCAATCACATGGAGATTTCAAATAATTGATTATTGCACCAGGATCATCAAACCTTGAACCGCCCTAATCTTTGTGATACCAAGTAAGAGGTAACACAAACATAAGATAGAAGAACCTAGACAAGCATCCAAGTTTATTTCATGATCTTTCCATGGTTTTCAAGTCAACCTTAAGGAAAAAGGAAAGCTTTATAATCATCAACTTTAAAGAATCATAAGAGCAAGGCGACACAACAAAATCATTATTAATGAGATCTTAAAAACTGAAGTGTCTAATTGAATGTGACCAGTTACAACACACACCATGGCACCATGAGTGCTATGATGATGAAAGAAAGCCGCAGAGCTCACTAACTACCCTCTCATCTGCAAGAGAAGGAAAGGCAACAAGGTTGTCCCAAATAAGGAACTCATAGTAAATGTTCAATTCAATTGGGTAAGACAGCACTATTATACATGTCTAGAGATGGTGATTGTTCTACAAATGGAGCAAGGATTTTTGCACCCAATGTGAGTGCAATATGAGGATCACTAAAAACAAATAATTGCTACCATAAGAGAATAAATCAAATGCGAATGATGGATGCATGGCCAGCATTCCCAGCCATCCATGAAGTTGCTACCCTAAAACATCATCCCAAAAAAATCTCGAAAACAATGAAGATATCTGTTAAATTATCCTGTCTTTGGGCCCTAGTTCAACCCTCAAATCCCTGTTTGATCCTCATTTGGAGTATAATTGGAAAGTGAGCAGAAATTGGGTAGGTGCCATTTAGTGTAAATCACCCTATCAAGGAGGTAAATCTATGCACAATTACAAGGCCATCTTTTTGGATGAAGAGCAAGGGAAGGGGCATTTGATGTGCACTAGCCTAAATTGCGTACATTGCAACCTGTGTCATTGGATAGGCAGCAATGCTCCGCACATTGATGGGTGTGAGTCCATTGTTGAAGAGATAGAGGTTCGCGAGCTTGTCAACAGCCACACTTGGATACACTCTCGAGGTGATGGTCATACGCCCACCTTGCACAAAGCTTTCCACTATAGATCGGTCCACCTGAACCACATTAAGAAAAAAATCAGTTGTTTTTTGGAACTGCACATTGGATAGTTTTTCTTTAGGAAGAATCCAACTTACACAAATCTTTTCTGAACAACTCAAATGCATTGGTGCTAGATTTGTCAACAAAGTTGTCAAATTTGTGACTATTTTATGGAGAGAAAAGAAACACAGTTAAATTTCAAATTCAAAAAATATGCTTCAGTATTTGGTTTAAAATATGGTTTGCAAATTTGTCTGCACTTATCCCACACTGCAGCTGCAAACCTCTCCATTATTGTAACTACTGAATGAAACCTTTTGCAATTCTCAACATGAGAAGGCAGGGAGAATCTCACAAGTACACGGAGTGCCAAAAAATCTTCTGTGGGTAAAACCTTTACATCACCGCTATATATTGGTTTGTTGATGCCAGCTAGTAAAGATGATCTGCAGAAAAAAAAAGCCCAAACTTAGCATGCTCTTCCAATTTCTCAGTATTTATCAACCCTAAATCGTAATGACAGGATACATTTCACAAGTGTATTTTGGTTGCAAAAAATCTGAACATTGGCTGATGGAGAAGCATCACAGGGAAATATAGTACTGTTGTTTAGACTCTTTTATCATACCTGCTCTGGTCGTTGCAAAACCTTGTGGTCCATTGACCATCTTTTGAGTGTACAATGTAGAAAAACACAGCTGTTTGCTCTTGGAAGTTCTCGTCTGTTAAGACAAGCAGGCCGAAAGGCCCAAAAATCCCCTGATTTGCATACCCAGCTTGACTAAAGTCATACCCATTGTTGAATTTAGCTTCATCTGCAGCTTGCACACTTGATACATCTGGGTAATCGAAAACTACCTCAACATCCAACTGCACACATAGACCATTTTTCGTTACAAACAGAGAATTATTGTTACAACCCTCAAAATGTGAAAAATCCACTTATTTAAAAATATTCTTAAAAACTCTTTCAAAATCAATCTGCCACAAACCATGACAATCCTGGGCTTACAAACAAATTTAATCAAATATGTAATAACTGTTCAACCTCAAATTGCACTAGTCCAATTATTTAATACTTTTTTGGATATCCTTCCACTATCATTTGCCACAAACTATGACTATAGACCCTTAACCCTAATCCGAATCCCAAGCTTACAGTGTCCCTTGACCATTCAGATGAGATGGGAAAAGGTCCTTAAACTCTAAACCTTGGTGCTCACCTGGTCACCTGCAGCACCCTTGATTTCCACAATAGCACCTGCATCTAGCTTCACATCTGTCTGTGATATCTTGCAACCTCTCAAAGATTCAGTTTCCTCAATGGGCCACTGAAGGAGATTGGCACCACCTGTCTTGCTCTCCAGCACAAGAGTCCTTGGAATTCCCTGCAAATGCGGAGAGACAAACACATAAACCCAATTTGAGAAAACCCTTACTAAAATCTCACCCAAAAACTCACATAATCTTTGAAGCTGAAGTGTTGTTGCAAACTCAATAGAAACCAGAGCGGGAGATCATGGTGATATCTTACCAAAACAGATGACCAACCCTTCTGAATGTCCATTTCTTGTGTGCAAGATTCAGGCACCCATGCCCACATAATACGTCGATTCTTCACAGGGTCAAAAAATGATTTGGAGGCATAATAGGAGCCATAGTCTAAAAGGAATCCAAGTCCAATATCATGGTCTGGATGGTCAGGGCTAAATTTCTGAGCAAGTTCATCATATGTGCCAACAATATAGTAGTCCTGCTTCTCATCAAAGAGGCTAATTTTGAAGATGTATTTTTGAGTGTCCCCCAAAGGAACTGTTGTTGTTGTTGGTGTATCGTAATCAACTGGGAAGAAATCAACACATTCCCACATTCCATGTGAATTGCCAGAATGCAACAGCTTCTCTTCCAACTCCCAATTCTTTGTATCTTTGCTCCTGTACTGCAGCGCAACTCCTGTACTTCCTCTCTTTGCACCAACTGTAAAAATCCAAGTACCATCCGACTGCTGCCATGCAGTTGTTGGATCCCTGAAGTCCTGCTCACCAACATCTAGAGGTCTTGCGATGATAGGATTATTGGCCACTTTCACCCACTTTCTCAGAAGTGGGTCTGTGGGATCTGCAGGCACTGCCATACATTGCAATTGCTCTGAAATATGCTCCACCCTACCCGATCCACCTAACACCACAGAGACCCAACTATTAGATTCTTAAAGCACACACTAAATGATGGTGAGTACCCAGTACCATCTTGCATGCACATGGTGGGTGACACCATCTTGCAAACACATGGTGGGTGGGTACCATCTTGCAAGCACATGTTGAGATTCAAACCTCATAACTACTTTGCATCAGGGCTACAAAAAGCACTTCACCACAAACTGATATTAGCTCAAGCCAAGGTCATAACAGCCTCCCAATCAACATGTACAATTGTGTTTGTGATCTTTACCAAAGGTGGAAGAGAAATAGGAAGCAGCAAAAGGCTCAAAAACACAGTTTTTACTCCAAGATAGGATTAGGATAACAATCCTAGAAACAGAAAACAGGAATAGAAATTGGCCTTGAGCTTACCTGTGTAGAGAATGAAGGGGATGCCATCATTGTTGGTGGTAGCTGATCCTGACCATACTCCCATGGCATCATACCACTGATCAGGTTCCAATGCATCCTCCAAATACTGCCAGTGAATGAGATCTTCAGAGACAGCATGACCCCAAGTGATGTTGCCCCACACTGCTGCATGAGGGTTATATTGGTAGAACAAATGATAGTATCCCTTGTAGTACATGGGAGCTGCAAAAACACGCACACACACAAAGCCAAATACAATTGTAAAATTAAGTTAGTCTCTCCAAAGAACCTGTAGAATGCAAAACACTATACTATGAACCCACAAAAATCCCTGGGACTTTTAAAAAAAGTCATACAGCATTGTTGCAGATCATAATCATCAAAACCCGCAAAACATAATGAAAACTGGGAAGTAAGGCCCCTTTGATGTTGGGGAAATGTTGATTGAGCAAGACTTGTCCAAAATAGCGAGAAGGGGGGGATTGGTAGAAGAAATGTGAGCAAGTGATAAGGAGGGAAATTTTACCATTAGGATCTGTTGTTGCAGATTTGAAAGCAATTCCATATATCCAACACCAATCCCCACATACCCACACCACAAGCCCAAAACAGTCGTCAGTAATTAATTACTTTGCACCAGATTTTGAAGTTCTGAGCTAAGAAATTTGTGGAAAAAAAAATGTTCTCAAGGATCTTAAAGACAAGTACTACCATAATACCTGGGCTAGTTTGACACTAATCATATTTTTTTCAGAAATGTTGAAATTTTCAGAAAATATTTTTTTTTTCAGAATTTTTTCTTTCTGAAGGAAAATAATGAATCTGTTGAAATATTTGGGACTATACCATCTATTAAAACTGAATTGTCAAAATTAATTAACCATTTTTGTTCAACTGGCTAACGTACTATGGTATCATGAAGCAATTTCTGTTTGGGTGCTCACCATTCATCCAATTCTTGGCTGGCTGATAATGGAATGAAGTTCTGTGTCGCTGGTGCTTATGCTTCTGCTGCAGATCCTCACTCTCCTGGATACCAGGCAACAAAAACCCATTCATAATGAACATGAGAATTTATTGTTTATTTTTAGTTTGGAGGTATATTTCTTGCAAACATTCAGCAATAGTAATAAATTAGGCCCTCCCAAAAAAATATTTAAAAAATAAACAAGGAAATTTGAAATTATTATTTAAAATGTTTGATCTATTTTATAAATAAGTTTGAATATTTTTCAATAGCCAAAACTACCAAGTTTAAAATTAACATGAATTACCCAGAAAATAAATGGTACAAAGAGATACTAGCTATTACCTCAGCAACAGTTTGGGGCTCTGTTGTTGCTGTCATGTTGAGCACCGATTCATATCCTGTCCAGTGATTTTTTTGGGTCAATTCTTTTATGTAACCAAAATGGCGATCAACCATACGAAGATCTAGCCAAATATGGCTATAAAATATGTGATTTTCTAATTTAAAAAAAATCCTCATTATAATTTTTGGCTACCTACTTGAGACCAGTTTAGAAATATAGCGATTATTCTTTTTTAAAACCTTGAATTATGGAAATTGAAAAATCCAAATTGGGAGTTCTCGCTTTACTCTGTTCTCTAAATAACAAGTTCCTGGGAAAAAAAAAAAAACTAATTTTATCGCCATTAATATCAGCGTACCAGGAACAGGAACATGAATATCCATCGCCAGGCCATTGCTTTGAGGACGTTCGACGTCGCCGTCAGTAGCCGGATCGGTCGCTGTAACTAACCCCCCCTCCGAGCTGAGGAGAGATGAGGACGGTTGTGGGACCGCTACTGGCGCCATCGATCCTGACGTCGCTGCCTGCGTTGGCTTCAAGAAAACCCTAGACGACTCCTTTCGAACCTTTCTCCAAATTTCTGAAGTTTCTCGCAGCCTTGCACAAATCTCAACAATCTAATACTACCATTATCTACCTCCGTCTCAAAAATGCAATGAAGAAATGACAATACTTCTCCTCACACAGCGACCTCCTTAAACGAATCTATAAAACGAAAACTCAAGCCGATCTGTTACTGAACAAGTTGCGCATCAACTAGCACATTCAACGCAGCACACCCACACGACCAGCAGCCAGGTACAGACACAACAGAAGACATGCGGAATGAGGAATTCATATCTTCAAGCCATGGTTCTGAACTCCTTTTAAATGGTTTCAGCCTGGGTTCATCATCATCATCATCTACACATCGATGTTGTTTCAAGCACGAATATTGGGGTTGTGGGTCGGTGGATGCGACGAACATACCGAATTGAATGCGGCACTGCTATGTCTCTCTCTATTTCTGTTGCTACAATCGGTGCCAACAAGCTCCTTCGCGTGGCTCGCCCGCGCCGCCTTATAATTCCTCCACTCGTGCGCTCTTGCAATCCTGCTATACCCTGCAACTTGGAAGTATTTGTTCACCCATACCACCGCTGCCATTGATCCTGGTCCTTATATTATTACTGTCTTCCTCCTGCTGCTTCTGCTTCTGTTTCTGCTCTTCTCGACTTTGTCTTAGCTGCCCAACGCGATTTCCCGCAGAAATCCCGCGACCTCCTCTTCTCTCAAGAAAGCGCTCGACCTCTCTCAGCAGCGACCGGGACGGCTATGTGCGATTGAAATTCCGTTTTCCGCGATCGCCAGGGAGAGAGCGAGGGGGTCGGTCCTCAGGCAAGGTCCACGGTCCACCGCTTCGTTTCCGGGCTGATTTTATTTTATATTATTTCCTTTTTTACTTTTTTCTTCTCCTTTCCTTTTTTTAAATTTATTTAGGTCCCACTTTTAACTACCTTCCTGGTGTCTTTGGCTCACATAAAGCATAGCGTTTTTTCCTTGTATGTTTCGGTCTTTCATTGGCTGAAGAAATCTTGTTGTTTCCTTGTATATTTCGGTCTTTCATTGGTTGAAGAAATCTTGTTGCTGATATCATAACGATGTTGCAGGAATAATAACTTACACAATTTGAAAGGTACTTTCTAAAATTTTCGAGTAATTTCCATTGGATGAGAGTCTATTTCTCCTCGTTGGTATGCCAATGCAACATTGTCGTATCTCTCTCATGTCATAGGACAAAGGTCTGTCGACAGACCCTTTTGAATTTTTCGATCCTCTCGGCCTCAAAAAGATCTCAAATCAGGAAGGGTCTGCTGATAAACCCTTCTCCTATACAAAATTGACAATTTAAACATTATGTTGAAAATATTTTTTTATATATTAAAAATAATAATCTGACCATTCTTCAAAGAAAATAAAAAGACTCAGACCATAGATGCCTATTTTTAAAATTAAAAGCAACTCTCTACTTGGCTATTTCTAGAAGGGAAAAAGCCTAAAAGTTGCCCATTTTTAAAAGAAAAAAAGAAACTTCCATCTGACCAATTTTAGGGGAAATAAAAGGGAAATTTTTTAAGTTGCCAATTTTTTTTATAAAAATAAGTGAAGGTCAACCAAATCTTTTAAACAAATTAGGATCCCTTAAAAAAAATTCCCATTTTGGAGAAGATTTAATAAGTTAATCATTTTAACATTAAAATTCACTGTTTTAAAAAAAAAGTTGTTTTCAGAAATCACCCATTTGAGAAAAGATCACAAAACTTAATCTTCCTTTTTTTTTCCCCCAAAAATAAATGTTTAATGAAGTAATTAAGTAACCCATAGATTTTATTTTTTCCCTTGAGCAACTTTGTGGTGACACAGAATTAATTTGGTGCACTTTTCTCAAGAGTTATTTTTAGGTGTGAAAATGTGAAAGGCGGCTTTCGAAGGAAAGAAAGGATTGGGTCGAATCCTGGTGACGAAGCAGGTAACACTTATCCCTTCAAGGACGTGGACTGTCCAGCTGGGTAGAGTCCGTGGACAAATGTATATAGCCACATAGGCTGACCTATCTAGGTAGCTAGATATTTATGGATGAGATGGAAAGGAAAATGGAAACTACTTAAGAGCAAGCATCTTCATCCACACCTTCAAATGTGTTATGTGGGCCACCGTCCAGATCACATTCAAAATAGTGTGCTAATTTTGCTTTGTTTTGTTTTGTCGCATCAAGATATTTCTCCGGTGCTTCATGTTGAGCTCTTGGTATCTTGCGAAAGCTCCTCATGTTTCATGTTGTGCTCTTGGTATCTTTGGAAAGCTCTCAATGATTAGTAGAGGTGCGTTGAGTTGGTTTGAGATTGTTTGAAGCTACAGTGTGAACGTTATTGATTATTGAACCATTTTTTCAATGAAAATTAAATAAAATTAAAATTGAAAATTGTATTGGAATTTGGGAGAGTTCTTGGTGTTGTTGGAAAGCCATTGGTGAGTCAAATTTTAATAAAGTTTATTTCACAATTTTTAGAGCTAAGAAGGGGCAGAAGATATTGATTTTCGAATGAACTTTGTTGCTAGAGATTCAAACAAATTGCAAAAATTGGGTTTGGAAAGATAAATCAATTGGAGTCCTCAATATGTTCACAATTGAGCCAACCACACAAGCTACACTAATAAACATGAAATATTGAATAGTGTCATAGACATCAAAATATTGGATAGTGTGAATTGAAGAATGAGTTGAATGTCAAAAGTAATCATTTTCTTCACTGGCCTTTTGGGAATTTTTATTTTTTTATTTATTTATTTATTTATTTATTTATTTATTTTTGCAATTTTGAAGATGCAAGCCCACAGACAGATTTCGATTTAGTTGGCAACATTATGAACATGACCATTAAAATTGTAGCCAATAGACAGACCTTTGGTGAATTTTTGACATTCTCCCCCCAAAAGCTTTAGACTTTACATGGTGAAAATTTGGCAACTTGTTTTTGACAAAGTAAAAATTTAAAAAATTACCAAGAATTTGAGTCATGGTGGCCTTTTGCTTGTTTTTCACCGCAACAAAATTGACTGCTTTTGAGAGAGATCAGGGTCACCCAGCGCACCCACACTGGTATCTTCAACCTTCACCAATTTGAGTGAGGCCTGTTAGTGGCCTTATTAACAAGCCCAGGAAATGCTAGATTGAGACTCAGAGACTTTGATTTCGTTTCATCATGGGATATTTATAATGTTTAGAAGCAAGTTTTTAAGAAATCTGGATTTTAACCATGGTACCAGTGTGAGTGGCTGATTCACCCAAGGCTTGGTTGTGGGTCATAGGTCAAGGTCTTATGGGCTATCAGATCTTGACCCATTCTCAACAAGGTCCAATGGATAAAAACTTGACACTCTTATCCTTAGGACATAATTTAAAGTTTGGCACAAAAAAAATAAAAATAGAATAAAAAAATAAATAAAAATATTTAGGCCAGATTTGATTTGGAACTAGACTAACTTAGGATTTAAAATTTTAAAAATAAATAAATCAATCAATCAATAACTAGGAATGAGAGTCTTGAAATGTGAAGAACCAAATCCAGAATTGGACCAAAGGTTGTCTCAAA
>Ga0116229_10012388_pt1 | contig 12293 bp, 8 predicted proteins | sample S1TSphgellanicum_3_FD_87313 | JGI IMG/M metagenome (GOLD analysis project Ga0116229, IMG submission 87313) | Host-associated microbial communities from peat moss isolated from Minnesota, USA - S1T2_Fc - Sphagnum magellanicum MG | ecosystem: Host-associated > Plants > Peat moss > Unclassified...
ACAAGGTCACCTCTCTTTCGCACCAAAATGAATAAATAGAAAAATATAATTATAAATACCTACTAATGTCAAGTAAAGATGCATTGCTTATTTGTAGAGAAAAAACAAAAAATAGCAATAGCAAAAAAGCAAAACAAATCGAAATGGATGTTCTAGATGTGTAGGAAAATAATTATAAAAATAATAATTAAATTCGTGTTTTTGAAAGCACTAAAAAAAAATGGTATGCCACTAGATGGAATGATGTAGCAAAATTGTTGTCAATATATATATATACAACTAATTCAAATATAAAGAGATCCAATGATGGATGCCCTTTCAAAATATTGTATCTTGCTATTGTTGTTGTTTTTAGATTCAATATTGGTTTTCTTTCAAACCCATATGCAACATATTTCTATGTTGTTATATATTATATTTGGATTTCAATTTATTTTTAAAGCTTGTATTCTTTTGCATTGCTTCCTGCATCAACTGAAGGGATTCAAACATGTTGTTTGAACCACATCTATGGTTGTGACAATTGTTTAATGTATATTCTTTTATTATCCTTATTAAAGATTAGAAAAATGTTCAATGCAAATTTGAACTAGTGTTGACAATGATTATGAGTTGTGAAATACATTGTGGAATGAAAGGGTTTTTTAGAGTACTATATTTAGAATTGATTGTATATACATATTGCATTTTGTTTAAAATCTTCCCATTTTTTAGTGTTACATAATTGGTCCTTCAACAAAATTGGCAACTATAGATGATGGTTTTAGATTTTCTAAATCTTGTTGTTGAGTCAAGATTTATTCATTGTTCCATAACATTTTTTAATGATGGTTTATTCAAATGAAATTTTAGTCATAACAAACAATGGACAAAAATGTTATAATCAAAATAGACCAATCTTTTTAAACAAAAAATTGGCTGAATCTATTTCATTGAAATGATTGAAAATGATTGTTCAAAATGACTAAGATGATTGAAATTACTAATGTTTGTCACAATACTTTTTTATTTTTTATTTAAAAAAAAGTTATTGTATTTATTATATTATATGATTATTTTGAGATTAAATTATGAATGAATCCAAAAATGAGGTTGTGTTAAACCCATGGCTCTAACACCTCATTTTTTTTCACATCAACAGTTGATAATTTTCTATTTACTATGATGAATTGTCATGCTCATGAAATTTGAACTTTCATCTTTTCAGCCACAACCTAAAGCCTTTACCATCCTACCACCAACTCATGTGATAACAAATTTTTTATTGCAAAATATATATACATACATATTTCTTGAACATTTCACATTATTACCTTATTACAAATGAAATAACTTCATAGTGAAATTGATTAGGCATGTACATCTTTAATATTGTTATTCAATTTTAATTCCATAATTATATTGAAATTTATCATTTTAAAATTTCAAATTTATATATATTACATTAATTTTGAATACTTAAAAATAAAATAAAATTATTAAAGTTAAAATTTAATTGAATTCTATAATTTCTAAACTTCCAAATGTTAAAACATCACATTAATTTTTATATTTTGATTTGGGAAAAATCACGTAAAATTATTGAATAAAAATTGTTATAAAAATTTCACTATGAAATGCATTTCAATTTTGACATTATATAACTACACATTTTTTTAATTTTATAAATTTACTAAAATATTTAATGGTTTCAAATACATTAGTTCAAGTTTCACATGTAAATTAGTAATGTTCTATTTTTTCAGTAAATTAAAACAAAAATTCAAATTGATATTCCATTTTTTCACATTTCATTTTGTTATATATCAATTTTTGTTCCCTATTTTTATTTTTATATGAAACATTACAAACAACAAATGAAAACATGAAATTTGTAATAAATTTCCATTTGTTTTATATATATATATATATAGTTAGTTAGTTAGTTAGTTAGTTAGTTTAATATTGTTTCATCATCAAAAGTAGCATTATATTGACAATCAAATCATGTCTAGATGATTGATTTCATTCACATTAAATAAGTCAAACAACTCCACATAAGTGTCACGTATTGCACGTGTTCAACATAATGTTTGTTGAAGTTTTTTTAATCAAAATGGACATACCTGATTTTGATTTTAATGGAATTAAACATAGTCGATCATTTGAACAAATGGACTTGACTTTATAATCATTTTAATTACAATGCTACTAATGATAAAACTATGTTTTTGTAATAGTTATAATTGTCATACCTAGGAACTTTTGATCAATTTGAATTCATCAAACTCAATCAACCATTGAAAAATGTTCATGTTTAGAATTAAACCAAATCGAAAAATCTTTAAATCAACAACAATGATTGTTATGCACTTGAATAATTTAATTTTCGACATGTCAAATTTAAAAAAAATTATGAAAGATATGTTGACACAAACATAGAGATAAAAAAAATAGTCATAAAAATATACAAATGTTAAAAGTGCATTAATTTTATAAACTATTAAATAACCCTACTATACAATCCATACACTCTAGATAGAACTCATATACATGGGCAAGGTAACATTCCACGGGTCTTCTCAAACTTGATTGTGTTCTTTGAATATTTGGTAACAAAATTGTTGACTTCCCACATGGAATTAAATTTTAATCGATTGTTGCATTCTTTGCAATCACAAATATTAAGGAGTCATAGTTGAAATTTTATTGGGGAATATAGCCTTTTGACATTTGTTTTTTTTGTTTATTTGTTAGTTCAATTTTCAATTGAGCAAAAGGTGCATTGAAATTTGTTTTGGTTTGCAATTTACCTATCATTATGCTATATAAATATTTTTTATTTTTTAAAAAAATTGTAAAATACAAATGTCAAAGGGCCTTTTGGCCAATCGGCAACCTAGACCAACATCTACAATGGTACCTTTGTCATCTTCAATGAAAGTTCTTAATGAGCCATATTTAATCTAACCATGGCACATTTGTGATGTTTAGAAGCAAATTAAACATTTTATGGTTTTTACCATGGCACAATGTACCCAAGGTGGTGGTAGGCACTTGAATATTGAATTCAAAGAAAATAAACCACATAATAATAATTTGAAATTTTTTGTGAAAAAATCAAACTGTGTTAAAAAACAAGAGGTACCAAAACATGGAAATCAGGCAAACTAAAAAATTTGCATGTTGCATGGACAATATTTGTTCTTCAAAAATTTGAGATAAAAAACAACAATAATGAAAATTTCAAGTACACTATTATGCATAACAATGAAGGTGACATTATCTGAAATACCATGCAAAAATATTCACAAATTTCGAAAATCAACTCTAAAGGTTTAATAGTTGTCTGATTTGCCATTCACAAATTGAAAGGTGCAAATTGAGCTTAGGCAATTTTAAATTAACTATTTATGATAACATTGACTCCAAAATTCCCATCTAGTAGAATATCTTCAATTATATTTTTATACATTTGTATATGATTGATTGCCACGTGATGATTCTATAGTTATAAAAACAACCAATGACTTTGACACTATTTTGTCTAATTAATATTTTACATAAACTTCAATTTTTGGGTGAAAAATCTTTAAAGATTAGAAACAATCTAAAATAACTAGTTAACCCAAATTAAAAATATATTTGATATCAAAAACTTGTTGACCAACATATGGTAAATTTTTTTCTCCTAATTTGTTTGACCTTTTGTGTAAATACAACAAACAAGTTTGTTAGTGAAGATGAATTAACTAGTACCCTAACTTGAATTAGACTAGTGTTAAGATTTTAGGGTACTTAACTCATTAATATGTTCAACTTTGATATTCATCAATTTTTTTGTTTTTGCATCTATTGAATTGTATTTCTAAATGTTTTTTGCAATTGTTCTTTTTCACTCCAGTTTGTAATACCATAGGCTTTTAAAAGTTGAACAACAAACAAGTGTTTGAAGGCATTTCCATCTTCCAACAATTCTTTGTACTTCTCCAATTGTATGGTCTTTTCCACCTTCATCATGTTCACAAACGACCCAACAACAAAATTACATTAGAACTCCCAAAATAAAACAATTTTCATGATTATTAAGAAATTCTCATAAAAATTCACTAAAAAAAGAAGCTAGATTGGCAAGTCCCTTTGCAAATATAGAAGAAAAAGGTATAGTTTGTTCATAATGGAGAGGGCATGGCTCCACTTAGGTTGTAGGTATGGCCCAAGAAGAGAAAACTTTAAAAAGATGATTTGAAAGTTATCAAAATCATGTGAACTATAGCAAGAAACTTGACTTGATGTTTGCATAAATGGACAAAACTACCATGCAAAAAGATCTCTTAATAACATGAAATCAAAAGGATATAAATTATATGATGGTTGATCAACATGACTAGCACATGTTAGTTCTTATGATTGAAATTTTAGTTAGAACAAACAATGGACAAAAGATGTTTTAAATCAAATTGAACCAATTGTTTTTGCCAAAAATATGACAAAGTTTATTTGATTAAAATGACTAAAGATGATTTTCCAAAATGATTGAGATGGTTAAAATTACCTATTTATTGAGGTGACAATGTTCATTTTTATAAAAAACAAAAAATAAATTATTTTCTAATTCTAGTGACAATGTTTCATTGAAACTAGTTTATGTAGGATGGGTATTTTGGTGATCATCACTATGACAATTCCAAAGTCATTCCGAATTATAATTTCTCATGGATTAAATTCCATTTTGGATTTCTTTTTTCTTTTTTTTGTTTGTATTTTGTTGTCTATCTTGCACCCTTTCAATGTTTTAATTTATTTATATCTTGTTGTGAACTTTTCTAATGAATCATACTTTCATTAGCATTTTTCTTACCAAATAAAAAATGTAAAAAAATATTAATGGAACAAAATGACATATAGTGAAATTTACAAAAAATTATCTTTTGAAAAGATAAAATCGATTACAACAAAATTATTATGTCCACACAAAATAATTTAATCATCATCACTGGTAGTGTGAAGCAATGCAGAACCCAAATAATAATAATACTAATATTTTTTTGGATTGAAATAAGGAGTCTAGAACATAATCACATTAAATTCATGACTCAATCCCAACTTTTTTAAAAGAATTTTTTTAATCATCCAACCATTAGCCTAGGTGGTGATAGAAATTGTTATCACAAAATATATAAACACACATTTTTTTAATATCATATAGTAAAACCCTATTATATAATTAAGTAATTCATAATGAAATTGATTACACATGTAGATTTTTTATGTTAGTATTCAATTTAATTAATTTTTAATTTCATAATTACATTGAAATTTATAACTTTTTAAATTATCAAAATATAAAATGTATTACATTAATTTGAATATTTTTATTTGGGAAGAAATAAAAATATAATTATTTGATTAATATTCTTTTTTTTCATAAGAAATGAAATTCACTTTTGAGATTATATAATTAAAATTCATATGTTTTAAAATCTAAAAATATAATCAATTTTTAAATTTTAAATTTCTAATTTAAAGTAAATTAATTCATGTTTTGCATGTACATTAGTTCTATACTATTTTTTAATAAATTTAAATTAAAAAATTCAGTTTGATCTTCCGTTTTTTACATATCATTTCATTATATTTTAATTGAATTATCCTTTATATTTATTTTTTATGCATAATTACAAACAACAAATGAAAACATGACATTTGTAGTTTATTTTTCTTTTATAATAGTATACTCCACAAATAATTAAATAATATATACTTTTTAATATTCTAACATTTCCACGTCATTTGAAAAGTAACATTATAATCAAAATCAACCATATTTATATATGATTGATTCAATTGCATTAGTCACATTAGTCAAGTTGGACAATTTCACATGGGTGCACATACAATATGTGTTCAAAATAATGTCCATTTTGGATTTTTTTAAAATTTTAGTCAAAACGAACATATCTAGTTTTGATTTTAATCAAATGAAACATAGTCACTGCAAACAAATGGACTTGACTTTATAGTTGTTTATTTACAATGCTAATAAAAAAATAACTATGTTTTTGAAGTAGTGCCAATGGATTAAACCTAGCAAGAGACAAAAGTTTCAAATATAAGTTGGTATGGGAGACAAAAGAATAGAAATTGAATCCAAAACATTGCCAAAGAAACAACAAAAGAAGCACTAGAAAAAGGGCTCATGAATTGTGATCACCCATCAACACCTAGTTCTTGAAGACATTCATGAATATCGTATTACATAATGTCATCAACATGTTCAATAAAATAGAGGGACATTGGTTTATAAATAAATGTCACAAGAATTCATCCTATAATGATCATACCCTTTACAATAGTTCAACTTCGAACTAAAAACTTCACTTAATAAATGTAGAACTTCTCATCTACTTGGATACATTTCAATGGAACATGTCCATCCATCATATGCACACATAATACCCCAAACATCTCTCATTCATTGGCTCAAATTTGAGGTTCACTAAGCCCCGAATAGCTTGTCATAATATACACGAATTTATTCCATGAGTTAATGAGTTCAAAAGCTAATGACAAAACATGTTACATTATTCTATTGCAAGGTGTTAATTGGCTTCAAATAAGCTCAAAATACATAAACCACAACCCAAATCAAATCCTAAAATACTCAACATTAAATACTCTATTGAAATCCAAAATAAATGTTTTAAGAACTTCATTCCAAAAGATTGTGTCTTTGCATAAAATTAAACACAAATTTGAACTTCTATAAAACCTTGATAGCTTCATTTGTACAAGCATATTTGCACCTAAATCAAACAAGGCATCGCAAACACGCTAGCCCTGCCAATAGATAAGATGTTGTACATCTACCTACTGTGTCCACACTCGGAACACCAAAAAAATTCGTTCCAATCTAAACAGTCTAAACACTTTCATCAAAGAAACCGGTGCTTGTGAAATCAGTTCTAATAAGGTAAACCTTCCAAAAGTTGGATCCAATGCAATAGTCCCTGTCCCTGCAAAGGCAGGACCCAATAAACCGCTTATTTGACATCTTGTTTTGTTATGCATGTTGTTATGCATTCAAGTACACCAAAGATGTGAAACATTTTGATGAAATGTCATGGACAATATGAACAATGAAGGTAAAATTGTCAATAGAGGGATGGAATGTGACCAAATCAATGAAATTAACCTTGTGGATGGAATTTTCCACTAACATGAAATTGAATTATGTATGAATAAGATGAATTATGTTCATGAAGGAAATTAATGATGCAAGTCATCAAGCGTATGAATAAAATAGAATGATGGATGAAATTGAGTTCATGGATCAAATCAACCACATAAATGCAATTGGCTGCATGTGAGGTACATAAGATCAACATTTTTGTGATTGGTTTCACAAAAACTTTTGGTCTTGCGGGTATACTTCCCTACCATAGTTAGTAACATAACGATCAAGCCTTCATTTACATTGCTTTGTCTATCTACTCTTATCAAGGTTTTCACTTTTCACTCTCTTCAGATAGAGTTCTCTAAAAGTTTCCCATTGATGGAACTGAATAGCCCATCAAAAGTACACACCATTATATTTATCAAACACTGGTTTTGGTCCTTCAGGGGTGCTATGTCAAATGATAAAGCACTCTGAGCTTCACATCCGAATGTGTCAGGAAATCTGAGATACAAGCTGAAAGGTTTCAAGGATCATGACAAAGTGCTCTTGTGTACCTTTGCACAGGTGAGTGGCTTGTCCAAATTCTTATGCACAGTCTTTGCCACCCAAGTTGAACAACACATGACAGAAACTCCCTTGACAGGCCTCAAAATATTGATGAAACAACTCATCCACGCTGTCACCCAGAACTCTCAACCACTTCCTTGATCCAGCAATGATAGTAGCAAACTACCAAGCAGGTAGCCACCAACAGCTGATTCCACCACATTCATTAGGCACGGACCACCTCCTGTAGAATCATTAGGGAACACAGAAAATAAAGGCAACTTCAACATTTGAAATTATGGTATCACAACATTTCATCAGTTATGGTAAATTGCTTAGAGCAGACAGAGAAGCAGAGAATGGGAAAACATTGAGGACTATAACATTGCTCAATGATAAGGTGCTCTCTCCTTTCACTTCTATTGACCAGCATGTTGGAGGTCAAGAGTTGCAAAACACAATACAAGTCAACTTCCTGCCTCTTTCATCCTGGACACCCTATTCATATTATACCAATAGTGGAGATGAAACACTCTTGCATTGGGTCATTTGCAAACACAGAATCATGCTTCTCTAGCTTTAAAGAAAGATCCTATATGTGGTATGTCTGGTGCATCAGTTGATGGGAGATGAACATCTGCACTTTGTATAGAAAGTGGCATTAGAAAGATTACAGCTCAGCATTACAAACATGAGTTGAGAACCTTTGTGTGGCATACCTGCACAGTGAAATTTTGAACATGGATATGATGACCATAAGGTAAATTTAGGCTGACCCAGATCAATACCACCTCGCGCGCTTCATCTCCTGCAACCACATTTGCACTCGTAGACCTTTACATACCAGTTCCTAACACCACAAAAAGATGCATGAAGATTTATCTCAAAACACATATTAGTTGCAAAAGAGATGTCCAACTGTAGTCAACAACATAAGGACACACACATCATTGTGAGAGACACATGCCTCTACTAATTGTCTCAAGGAAAAGGGAGAAATCCCCAAATCTCCTGCTGTGGAAGGTGGTAAATACCACACATTTAGTACATGTTTTCTTACATATCATACATTGCATTATTATGTCACTGCTTAGTAATACAGATCTGTAGATCAATGGCCAGAAAGTCTCAGATTATCATTGTTACTGATTCCAAGTAATATCTCTACATCCCACACAGCCACCCTCATTGTGGTGCAGTTGTGAACATGTTTTCTTGCTCAACTAATCAAGGCACTTGCACACACATTTGTCAAAACACCTCTATTTGTGGCCACCAATCCAAGTTAATATAATATGGAATGACACAGATAAACAGGAAACAAGAGGAATGTGTGGTGTCACGTACATTCTGTGGGGTTTTGGGGAAAGTGGAAGACTGTATCTACACTCAATGCAGGACCTCCCAGGAAATCTTCGGCAACAGCAGCATTAGACATCTGGTCTTGAAGAAGCCCCACCTTGGCATGATCTTCTCCTGCTCCAGTCTCCATTTCCTCGTCTTTGGTTGCAACAGCCACGATTGTTGCCCCAGCCAATGCAGTTGTACAACTAGGGCTCTGTAATGATCCAATACTCCGGCTGGCCAACAACGCAACAACTTGTATGGAATGGAGAACTTGTTGCAGAGTTTTTTCGTCTTTCCTCTCTCTCTCTTTGTACAATTTCGTAGAGATAGCCTCCTTGCACAAAATAGCAACACTCAGAATTGACAAGGAAAAGTGTGTTTATTTTCCTTATTATCAGGTTCTTCCTGGAAGTGTGTGATGATTTTATTTATGCTTCTAATGCTGTGCCACACCATTTTGAGAGTTGCTGCAAAAGCATATTGAAACCAGCAGAGTACTTCAAGAATGCTTGATTGAAGCACAAGCTGCACATTCTTGTCTTCTGGTGTCAGGTCAGGGTACTTACCTGTTGGCAAAACTTCAGAGGGAACTTATGTACTTTTGTGAAGCATTCTTATTAGAGTTATTTCGACATGTAGTGTGGCGCCTGAGGCTGAAGATTTTTTCGGAATAAGGTGGAGCTGAGTGTATGATACACCAAAACAAGGGCCTTTCGAGGCAGCGTTGAGTGCACAACCCATTCCAGTACAGCCCATGGCCAAGCTTTAACCAGCATAAAGATTAAAGACCTTTGCAGCCTTTTATGTTCTAAGCTTTTGTAATGTGAAGTTACCCAAATTTAGTCCACCAAAGGCCCAAATGGATCAACAATACATCCACACATATGAACAGCCAAAAGACCCAGGATTAATGAGGAAGTTCTAGGAATTCAGGTGCTGCACTACCACCTCACACAATGTCCACATTCCCCTGACAGCCCCCTTCTCAGTCCTTACTCTACACTTAACAACATGAGAACAATTTACTACATGAATGGAAATGGAGCATATGCACTTTGAACCTGATCATATTTGGAAGGACGTGTCAGAGATTTCTCTGGATATACAGAGGGCATCTTAAATCAGTAAAAATCCTCCTGACACACAGGGAGGTCATCTTCCATTTCTGGGAGGGTACAGGGAGGGTGCAACACCTTACACATTTCATAAGGGCTTAGGTGTTTTTCTGATGTGATTAAAGGTCTCTGCAAATCTCTGACAGGTCTTTACACAAAGTAAGGACCTAGAAAGGGGCATTACCAGAATTCAGCACTGCCCTTGGATGCTGCCTTGACCGGACGCCTTATTCTGGCAATGCCCTATCCGCAGGCCTCACCTTCCGCATAAAATTGGCAATACCATATGATAGTAACACATGGATGCCAGGACTTCACAACATTGATGCAAATTTAAAAGACGAAACCTCATTTACAACATTGAATAGAAGCACAAATCATGTGGCTGATTACAAAAAGCAAACAACAATACAAAAGAAAAACTGAACCGATTGATTAAATTGATCAAAGGCAATGCCATTGACCACGTGTAGAATATTAATCACATTGATGATTGAACCACCCATATGATTTTGTTCAATGTTACATTATGTAACTACTTATTGGTGTGATTGATTTACATTCATCTTATAGCACTCATGTGTAAGAACTCACATGTTATAGGATAAAATAAAGATACAAACACTAATAGAAGAGTTACCAAAAGTTACTAGATCGCTGGAAGACTGATGTCCACCTGGTGGAAAATGCAACCCTTTCCTCACAAGCTTGGAAATGACTACCTGCAGCTCGCCTTGAAATGCTGTCACCCTCCCAAACCTTCGGCACGACCTGTAAAGAATAGGAACAGATCCGCAAACAGAATAGAAACTGGCCTGCAAAACAGAATAGGAATGAAAAACACTAACATCGGTAAGCGAAATAGCGACGTTAGGAACCGGCTGACCTTTCATTGAACGACATCTTGCCCCGACATAGCTTCCCTAAGCTCTACTGTCCGATTTCGATGTCCTCGCATACATTTTAAGTTAGCCGGTGTGTTCTTGCTTTCGACCAGATCTGAGTGCCGCAAGATCCGATCGGTAGGCAGGTATGATCACCACAAGAATATGTATCCAGGGATTCAGACATACATCGGATCCAGAGCATAGTCAGGCACGATCAACACAAGAACAAGTGTCCAGGGATTCAGGTACACATCGCATATGATAAGTAAAACAAAGTCGGTACGAAAGTGGGACATACTTGGAAATGACTACATAAGATAAAAGACCGAGCTAGCAAAATGTACACGAGATTTTAAGTGAACGGAGTCAAGATAGACACGAATTTGCTAAGTCGATAGACGCGATTTCTCGAGTTTCCTTCTTCACAAGTCGAATGAACCCGCAGAGCGTACCTGCTCCGGATCTGTTCAGCCAGGAGGAAGAGACCCTCCGACCTGAAAGATGATTCCCGTTCCTTGCTTACTGACGAGGGTGAACATGAGGGCCTCTTTGTCCGCAATCCAATGAGCAAGCATGATGCTTTGCTTGCTCATTGAACTGCAAACAAGTAGGCCTTCATGACCTCCCTCCTTTCATTCACGCCCGCGCCTTCTTCACTTGAGACCCACGCCATGACCCCAACCACAAACTACTAGGTCTTGTTCTTGTTCTTGTCTCAGGTTCAAAACACAAGACTCATTTCAAAATCGGCAAAAAGCAAAAGAAACTTTCAAAACAGAGAAAAAGAGCAAAAAGAAACTCCCAAAACAAAAACAATAAAGAAAAAGCCTACAAAGATGCGGTGCACCGCAGCAGCAGCAGAAAAAAGGGGAGAGAGAGAGAACGGAAGAGAAGGAACAGCGACGAGAAGAGAGAGAGAGAGAGAGAGAGAGGCCGCCATCGTAGTGCACATTGCAAGCTCTCCAAAGCCCTATCTTAAAGGGGAGAGCGACGACCCCGTGAAGGCTCTGGTCGGGTGTAACGCACCCGACTCTGTCCCGGGTTAGAAGAAGTTTCCAAGCCATTACTATTTAAAATACTGCACCGAAAATCCCCTTCGATTTTGCCATGATTTAAGGAGCGCACATTAATACGTGTGCCACCAAATTTTATTGTCCCTTTTCTCTCTTTCCTCCCCCCCCCCTCCCTCCTCCCCCCCCCCACCACCCCTCCCCCCCCCCTTCTACCAAATCTTCTCCT
>Ga0116229_10012390_pt1 | contig 12291 bp, 8 predicted proteins | sample S1TSphgellanicum_3_FD_87313 | JGI IMG/M metagenome (GOLD analysis project Ga0116229, IMG submission 87313) | Host-associated microbial communities from peat moss isolated from Minnesota, USA - S1T2_Fc - Sphagnum magellanicum MG | ecosystem: Host-associated > Plants > Peat moss > Unclassified...
CAACTTATTTAGTATACAGTTGTTCTTTGAGGATTGGCATTCTGAATGTGTCTGGTTGAGTGGCAGACGAAACGCACGAAGAAAGCAGGAATTGTCGGCAAATATGGTAATTCTCATTCTCGGGGTTTGATTCTCGTGATCAGAGTTTGTTCTTGCCTTGCTGTATGTAGATTTTCTGGCTGTTGCTTGAGTAACAGTGCAATCTCAATCTCAAATTCAGTACATTGATTTCTTGTGCTTGGGGCTTTTCCTCTCATGACGAAGTACTCTTGTGGTGAGCAGGCACAAGGTATGGTGCCAGTTTGAGGAAACAGATCAAGAAGATGGAGGTCAGTCAGCACTCCAAGTACTTCTGTGAGTTTTGTGGAAAGGTATGCCCCACACCCAAAGTGCAAGACTCTTATGCTATTGCATATAGGGTTTAGGGTTGCTCTGAGCCATCAAGTAATACTGTAAGTGAACCTCCATTGTAGTGGATGTAAATTAAGCAAGTGATCTGGGAAGAATTACCGAAGATTGTCCAGTACAATATGGTTGAAGATGTCAAGAGTTTGAAGGCTGCTTTTGTAATCCACAAAGTAAATGTTCGACACCAGGAGGTTGAATTCGAGATCTGTAATTAAATTCCATGTTCTTTTAGTTGGGAAATTGCTGAATCTATGAGATGGGCTGATTGGAAATTCCTGCCATTAGTGGGCTACACACCAAGGAAATCAATGCACAGAATTGCTGACATGCTGACATGTATCCATAATTCTGACCAAGAGCTCCTTTTTGTGTGTCTGCAGTTTGGTGTGAAGAGGAAGGCTGTTGGTATCTGGAATTGCAAAGATTGTGGAAAGGTCAAGGCTGGTGGTGCCTACACTCTCAAGTAAGCTTGATTTTTGCACATCTCCTTCCCACCTTTGCAATCTTAACAGTGCAATTTCACTGAAAGCTGCAAGGGATGTAAAGATTCAGAATGGATATCTGCAAACATTGACTTCCAAGCATTTCTTGAAGAGTAGAGGCATTGTACTAGCTGCAGTCAGACATTGTGTGTTGAAGTTTGTGACAAGCTACAATATTTGTGCTTCGAAGGACTTCAAAGGTTATCTGTTGAATTGGGTGGTTTTGTTTTGTCATGTGCAGCACGGCAAGTGCAGTAACTGTACGCAGCACAATCCGGCGTCTGAGGGAGCAGACTGAAAGTTAGGTTAATTTTGTGAGGCCTTCATCCGTACCAACGTGACTTTAGTAATGAAATTTCACTGGAATTGAGATTCTACTGATTTTACTGTCTCCATCTTGTTGCATTGTATGATGATCTCCTAGTTTGGTGGGGCATTCTTCTGCACTTAGTCATTTCTTATGCTCTGAAGTCACAGATTGAGCTGCAATGGATTCACTTCTTGGTAGGAAAATGTCCATCTGTTGCTCACATCTTTGTGCAATGCTTCAGGCCTTTAACCTTTGACATGACTGCCACTGATGCCACCCTCAAAAAAAGGTCATCTAAACCTATCAGTGGTCCCAAGACCATTTTCAGTCTTGACTGTACTCTTGTGCTTTTAGTTTCAAAGTTGCCAATTGAATTGACTCACTCAAACCAAAAACTCAAAAGTAAAGGACAGTGATACAGAATTTGTGTAAAGAAGAACCAGAACTTAACAAAAGGAAGATATGGTGTCAACATGAGTTTGATTGAAGATGACTTCTGATCACCTTTCTGCATCAATCAATCTTCTCTCTTGCAGAATACTTGAAACTGGAACTAGATCTTTCTTTGTACACAAACTCACACATTACAGTGCTGCAACTCTGAAAACTCTCTGTTGGGTCCTCTCTATATCTTCAGTGTACAGATTGGTGAAGTTTGCAAATTCAGAGGAGGAGATGTGTGTCATGTGTGGTAGTCATTTGGAACTCTTGTGCTGCCTGAACTCTTCCAAATGACTTCCAAAACTTCTTCACTATGAAGAGTTGAGACATAATTTGTGAAAGAAAAGTGAATTACAAAGCACACACGATTGTGTATCCCTTAACAACTTGTAAGAAGGGGGATCTATGAAACTTAGTTATATGCAAATGTGGTTGATAGTAGCAAAGAAAACAACAAATCGTATGAAGCATAACATTTGTTATGATACTTGTTAAATCGTTGAAATAAGAAGACCAACTCCAAATCACCATATCGACTTATGCTTTTATGAATTCAAAATCTTTCCTTGACAATTTACTACTCATAAATCAACTCAATAACAAGCTACACAAACTCTTCCATAAGCAAATCTTGCACATTGCAATACTACAAAGATTTCCCAATGTAGTTATTATAAAAGGCACCTTAAATCCATAATCTTCCCTCAAGACAAGCCATCTTATGTTTTTGGATGAGCTTTTTACATGTTCATAAGGGCCCATTTATGTTTCTTCACCTTATTGTAGTAACAACCCTATGTCTATGGGCCTTCTTCCCATACCACATAAATTATTGTACCAAAAAGACCAAAATTGATGCGAAATTTTTTTAAACAAGTTCAATCACACACACACACACACACTCAAAAAGGGGTTTTGCCTTTTTGACAAAAAGAATGGATAATGGCTATCCCACTTGTGGGTATGCTTGAGACTTGACACATTCATAGTTCCAAGGATGTACTTATGGTGCGTTATAGCACTCATCCTTCAAAAACATCATGCACTTGGATGAGCCCCAACATAATCATCCATTGTCCAAATGAAAAAACACAAGTCATTTAAAGAGAGAGGGAGAGATCACATTCCAATTGCATTAAAATTTAAAAATAATTTTGAAAACTTTAAAATAAAATTCTATAAACTTTAGAGCACAAGATATGGCTAAGTTAAATGGTTAGAAAATGGTTGATGTGGATGAAAATTTGCAAGGCTAGAATGAGAAAGAGATATGGGTTTTCATATTCCAAAAAAATGCATTTAATTTGAGATAATTCAAAAAGAAAGAAAGGAGAAATGGTACAACACAAGATAAGATAAGACTAGGTTAAAGGGTTAGGAAGTGGTTGACATGGATGAAAAATTGAAAGGCATTGACAGAGGGGAGGGCTCCACATCCATTAATTTGAGATAATTTCAGGGGGAAAAAAACAAGATAAATGGTAAATAAAGCACAAGATAAAACTGGATGAAAAGTGTAATGCAATAGGAAGGAGTGATAATGAAGTGCATTGACATGGATGAAAAATTGCAAAGCATTGAGAGAGGGGAGGACTCCACATTCATTAATTTGAGAAGACAAATGGTAAATAAAGCACGAGATAAAACTGGATGAAAAGGTAAGGCAATAGGAAGGAGTGATACTGAAGTGCATTAACATGGATGAAAAATTGCAAGGCATTGAGAGAGGGGAGGATTCCACATTCATTAATTTGAGAAGATAAATGGTAAATAAAGCACAAGATAAAACTGGATGAAAAGGTAAGGTAATAGGAGGGAGTGATAACGAAGTGCATTGACATGGATGAAAAATTGCAAGGCATTGAGAGAGGGGAGGACTCCACATTCATTAATTTGAGAAGATAAATGGTAAATGAAGCACGAGATAAAACTGGATGAAAAGGTAAGGTAATAGGAGGGGGTGATAAGGAAGTGCATTGACATGGATGAAAAATTGCAACTCATTTGGACAGAGAGAGATGGACTTCACATTCCTGGCCTACAAAAAAAAGGCCATTTAATTTGAGATAATTGGAGGAAAAAAAGGGAAAAAAAAAAAAGATAAATGGTAGATAAAGCACGAGAGACAATGGAATTAAACGGTTAGGAAGTGACCACGTGTCGACCCAATTATCCAGGAAAATCCACAGAACCTACCACTCTCACCTTATCGGCTACCGGGAACTTTCAATCTGCACCGCACAAATTCGGTAGTGTGCTCATCCCTACTCCCTGATTGGCCCGTCGTGGTGGTCGGGATTTCGTCACCTGGTTTCCGCACCTCGTTTTTGAGCTTTTCTGTCTCCCTTCTTCATCAGTGTGCGCATTGCGCGTGTGTTGTCTTCTGTGTCCCCCTCTCTGTTTTTCCGCGCACCCTCGAAAATTCGCAATTTTTTGCAGCGTGTTTTTGGTAGCAATGGCGACTTCCTTGGCAGCTTCTTCCAGCGTTTCCGTTGCTTCTTTCTGTGGTCTTAAGGCCGATGTCAATGTGAAGCTCGGAGTTGCTGCATCCGTGAAGATGCCGGCAATGAAAGCTGTTGTGCAGAAGGTACAAGCTTCTTACACGGAGAACAAGAGTGAGTCGTCGTCTTCGTCTAGCGGCTTCCAGGGAATAGGCATGGCAGTGCTGGCGGCTTCTGCTGGGCTATTGGTGGCGGCTTCGGCGAACGCCGCGACGGTGAAGATGGGAGGTGATGGCGGCGAGCTTCAGTTCGTGCCTAGCTCCCTAACTGTCGCTGCCGGTGAGACCGTCACATTTGTGAACAACGCGGGGTTTCCTCATAACCTCATCTTCGACGAGGACAACGTACCGAGCGGCGTGAATGCGGAGAAGCTCTCGCGCGAGGACTACTTGAATGGACCTGGGGAGAAAGTGGAAGTGAAACTTGTAGAGAAGGGCAGATACGAGTACTACTGTGAACCCCATCAGGGCGCGGGGATGAAGGGCGTAATCACTGTCACTTAGAGAAAGAGACAGTCAGTATATTCATTCCTTCGCAGCTGTTTTCTTCTTTCTTCTTTCTTTCTTTCTTTTTGGTTGTGTAAGAATGCATGTCCCTCACCAGATTCTAGCAGCATGTATGTAGAGCAGCCATTCTTGGTCTGTATTCCAAAAGAGGACTCCCGACAATGAAGCAAAGCAAGAGCATGACTACTTTCTTTCTGGTTTTCTGTTGGTGCTTTTGCCAAGTGTTTCAGACAGGATCATATTGCTGCAGAGTGTATGTATGATTGTCATGTAGATTGCCATTGTATGTGCAACAACTGTAGCAGCAATCTATAATAATACCCTTATGGAAATAAAATTTTAGTCCCAAATTCAGCTTGCCTGGTGGATGCCTTCTCTAACCTCGTCCCAAATGGGCACTACAACTACAAGTAGATCACAAGTGTTGTTGGTGCAGCACAATTTTTACCAACCATCTGGATGGAAATCAAGATGTTGTTCCTAAGTCATGTATACCTACCATGAACTGGAAAATGTTGTGAGCTGAATCACAGGTGACAACAACTGCATCCTTTAGCTCCCTGAGTAGTAAGCAATCCCCATTTCAATTCCTGATGATTGAACAAATGTGTCTCTCTGGGTTATCCGAGGCTGCCAAGGTTCCAATTCAAATGTGTGGAGTTTTGGCACAGGCATGTATGTTTGCAGCACCCTGTGGATTTGACACAGTATCTCACAGTTGTTATTTCAAGGAGATTTTTCTGTCTATCTTTCTGACTCATGGAGAGCATCAAAGTCAAATGCACAAATGTGGATAGTAGTTATGCTGATATGAGACTGGGTATCTACCACTGCTTTGGAATTTTGATCCAGTACAGAATCTGCTATGTTATCCTTTTAGGATAAATTTATGACTTTGGCATTGGTGACCATCTGGGTTATTCATGGGTCTTGTTGTGATTTCAAAGGCTTCAATCTCTTCACTCTACTGTGTGGTTTTGTTCTCATCTTCTCACACATACACACATGTATACACAAAACATCTTGCAGCTCCTGCAGCAATGGCTATGCTAGAACAGCACTGGCCAAACCCTCTGACATTTACTTGCATCCATCTTTCAGGGCCCTATCAAGGTTGGTTCTGGTGTCATCAAGTTGTATTATATGCATGATGCTGACAGGAATTTGAGGCTGTGCAGGATGTTGTCCATGGAGAAAATAGTAAATCCAGCAGCAGTAGCTTCCACCAAAAAGGTGTGGGTGGTGCTGGTGGTGTCTGGTGGGCTTTCTGTTAGCTGCTGTGGCCAACTCTGTGCTGGGACGTGTGAAGGTGGGAGGAGATGAAGAAGGGCTCAAGTTTGTGCCTGACAACCTTACTTACCATGCTCAAGTTTGTGCTTGACAACCTTACTTACCATTTTGATTGTGTGATGTTCATGAAACCATTTTGTGTAAGTAGTGTGTATTCTTGCTTGGTAGTCTGAGATGAAGAAACTGAACTGAAGTGAATTGTTCACTCTTCAGATGCAAAGACTCCCATAGAATCTGTTATGAGCTGAAGAAGACCATGAAGCTCCTCAACTACTCAACTACAACCACAATACCTGCAACCACTACCACCCTACTTCTCATTTCGGCATCATTCCTTGGGGTTCTGGTGGGGCTCAAACTTTTGTTTGTTGCACTTTGAAAACAAACCTTTCTCAACAAACACAATGAATTATATTATTTATTGAATCTTGATGCCAGTTTCATTCCAAAAATAATGACAGAAAGCTAATAAGTTGGAACTAATAAGTTGATGCATAAACTTCTATCCCATTTTTCTTCCACAAAACCAGAAGGTTCACACATAGGTGTGTAGAAGCATCCAATTGACACAAGCCACAATATGCACACCCAGCAAGATTGACACAAGATTGACACATAGGTGCATAGAAGCATCCAATTGATGCAACACACAAGATGCACACCCAGCAAGATTCATATATAGAGGTGTATAGAAGCATCCAATTGATGCAAGCCATGAGATGTACACCCAACAAGATTCAAACAAGATTCACACATAGGCATATAGAAGGATCCAATTGATGCAAGCCACAAGATATATACACCCAACAAATGCTAACTACATATGGAACGATGCCTAATGGCCAACACAATTGGGCAATCCTTGTGTGGTTTCATATATGCAACACCTTTCCCATTCTACAAACACATTCCAACCATGAGACAATGTGAAGAAGGCTAGTGACATGCTTCATGAATCAACTTCCAAGGTCAAATGTGTTTGTTTGTCTACATATCAATTCAATGCAGAATCTCAAAGCATGTGCATCCATGCATATGTGCACCTCCATTTCATGCAATGTGTGGAGGTGCCTTCAGTGCACACCCAACATGCGTGAAGCACATGCAACTTCTGTGGTTGATGCAATTCCTTTTCCTTGAATGCACCTAACTTCCATGCCTTAGAGCACTTTTCAAACCCCTCCCTCAGCTCCTCGTGAATGAGGCAATTGTTTGGTTGTAGTTATGTCCAATCCCTTCTTTCCTTAATGGAGATTTCTATTCAGTTCACAACATGTAGGTGTTCAAATAAGCAAGCTTGAAGAAGAGAGCACCAAAATAGAAAACAAAGAGTGCCGTCATTCATTTCCATGATTTTGCCACAAGTAGCCTCCAAGAAATTGATCTTAGATGTCCAAAGAACTATCTTCACATTCATATGTGTACCCACCAGTGTTTTTTTCTCCATCTTTTTAATATCAAAATTTTCACAAAATTTAACAAAATTTTGACCTAAATCATAAACTAAGCTATAATGAACTATCGTATGAAATACTGTGTTTTTTCCATGATAAAATTTAAACTCTTGATAAATGTATTATGATCTATGTCAGGGTGAATGGATGTCAATGACGACACATTGTTCAACCTAATACCGTGATTTCAAATAGAATGACCAAGCTATGAAATCAATAAGGTCCACTTGTGTGGACTTTTCGACCAATTAGGAAATGACACATTCACTAAGGCATTCAACTACAAACCCACAATAAGCATGATCTTGTTCAACATTGACACAATATTTGTAAGCTTCCATGTATACAAATTGACATTTTACACAAACTTAGGTCAAAGTGCGGGTTGCTTGAAACCATTGCACAATAATGGGTGTGGTTTATATTCCTCTCATCTACATGCACAAATCCAAAAGAAATGTTACATTGGTAATTTAGTAGGTGATCATGAAGCCCATTTGAACATTAGAAACAAATAATATTGTTGGTCAAGTCACAAAAGCAACAAAGGCAATCAAGGAGAACCATAAGTGATCATTCATGTTGGAAACTTCAGGTGGTGTTAACTATTTCGCAAATTATGAACTAGCATAAATGAAGCCCAATGGGTAAAGGCGGATGTGATGAAGCCCAATTTGAATTTGAATGTGACTATGAGTTTGGAGATTGGACTATGATTGGTTGCTAAGAGAACAACATGATTACCATAGATATATTTTGTTTTAATACTACGACCCTGTGGTGGGGAAGAAAGTTCTGGATTAATCCAAGGTTATTTAGTGTCAATTCAAAGATTGTATAACTAATTCATACATCCTTTTAGATTGTCCAAATATTGTTTTATACCTATGATTTATGATTTCTCAAAGTGAATTTTTCACAACATGAACAAAAAAAATTTGTGACAAGATTCCCTACACATATCTTGCATTAATAGAATCAACTGATCTTGTTCAATGTCATTCAACTTGCAACTTCTTGTTGCCAATTTCATCTTTAGCAACCTTTGTTGTGTAAAGACTCTTACTTAATTCTCATTCTGGCAAGCACATTTTTAATTATTATTTTTTCCTCCAGGTACTGCTCTAGGATTGTCCCCAATTTTCCAGGTCAAAAAATTCCTCAAGTGAATCGTTCGAAAGGTCCCCATAAAGCTGAAAAACTGGCTTGCACACCATTGACTCTCCTGTATGAGAACCATCAGGAAATATTACTGGAAATGTGAGCTCTTGTTTGTAACATGCTGAAGTAAGTTGAATTGAAAGAAATTGCCCTCTTGTTGTACGTTAGGTTTGTGCATAGTTGGATGTGTTTTTGATTTCTAGTACCAATGGGCAGTGAGCTCTACCATCATCTTGACAAAGGGTTTGACATCAGTGAAGGTCAACTAATTGTATGAGCTTGAAAATGTTGAAAGCACCATGACTACTACATACCTGATCTCAGATAACCCAAAATGCTCACAGAGTGAGTACCTGTCGCAACTCCCATCGCTTCACCACTTAGTTCTGGGTCCTGTACTCAACTAGGTTACATTGTGGGAGTGATATTGCATGCAAGGACACAAAATCTCTGGAATTCTTTCCCTCACAACTCATGGCAAGCATCCAAATTATGTAAGAATTCAATTTTTAACAAGGGATCTCAAGCTGGAATTGAGCTGGGCTTATCAAGCAGATGATGGTCCATCCCCATCTTCCTCATGAGGCAACTCATGCCGGGGTTGATTATATTTCTCTCTTAGCTGCTTGCAAACTATAAAATCTCCAGCCCCATCCATACCATAAAACAGAAAATACACATAAGGATGATCAAAAGTGTCGAGGTCAGGCTCTTCTGGGCAGCATAAGTTCTCTTCGGCAACATAGGATACCATCAATGATGGCTCCTCCCGAACATCTACCAAAACCTGATAGAAAGGTTGATTAGGGCCACGAGGAAGCTCATTGACTCCAGCAGCATCAGCCCAATTTGAAGACTCGCAGCATAATGGGTCCATCCCACATACCACCCCACGGTAGCCATGTATCTTGTGTCGTATTTTCTGCCCTAATCTGAACTGAAAATTAAGCTGCTGGAACACCAAAGCTTTTGCTTGGGCTGCAAGTGATTCAGCTTCAAGTGCAGTAATTTTGTTCCGAACTGTAGTTGCCCTTGTGTAATCCTCCTCCTCTATCAGCTTCCGTAACTCTGATTTCAGTTGCAAGAGTGTGATGGCTTTATCTTGTGCTTCATCTTTTGATGAAGCTGAGCCCATCTTGGCTGCTCTTTGTCTAGCAACCTCCTGTTCTACTTCAGCAATTTTTTCACGCAGTTGTTGTGCAACCTCATATGCATCCTGGTTCAGAGCTCGTTGGAGTCGAGTGGTGAGATCTAGCTGGAAAAAGAAGAGTAGAAGTTCCTCATTTGCACTCTCACTGCGCTCTGCTATCGGTTTCCGTCGTGTTATCCCCTCCACCTCCCTATCACCATCTCCAGATTGAGCAGCCAGACAAAGGAAACTCTGTCGAATCCTTGAAGAATGCACCAGCATATCTGTGTTGAATTGTCTTCGGTGTACAGAACCCACAAATCGCAATGCTATCTGGGATCCATAATCAGCAATTCGAATTCGAGGCTCTGAATTATTTAGACCTATATGAATGCAACTTGAAGCTGGGTTCGAAATAATTTGATTCAAGTTTCCTGCCGATGGAATTCTATGGCAGGTGACAAAAGATGGAGAAGAGACACTCATGATGCCTGCTCCCAGATGAACCCTGTAAGAAAATTTTATGTGTTTGATGCTGTGCGGCAGCTTGAAAGCCCCTAAATCTTCCTTGTGTATCTTGAACTGCTAGCAATCACATAATATTTTTCAGTGGTCAGAGAGGGCATTGATCTCAAGTTAGCCAGCTTGAAGCTCAATAGTCAGATCACATTGAATTACTTTGAACCATAAATATCCCGACCATCTTCCAAATTAACAGTGGCTAAAACCCTCATTTGACAAGCATCTGACAACAATGCAGCTGGGACAGCATCTACCCTGACACATTCCCACCTAGTTCAGGAATTTGGACTGGGGAAAAACAAGAGACAGTAAATGCAGCAAAAAAATCAAACAGAATGCTCATCACATTCTTGCTTGCTTGGTTTTTAAAATCAAAACCCTAATTTGCAACCACAAACCTCTATCATTCCACTGTTCAATCACAAAATCTTCTAAACCTAACCTCTGGCCATGACAAGAGGAAGGAAAACTCTCTGGCATGTGCAATTCGTAGTGTATACAGACCACTTATGTTCTAGCACGGTTGAAAATGCATTGTTAAGATCTTTAGGAGGGGGAAAAAAAGGCTTGCATGCAGTGGGGTCTGAATTGATATCACGAAGGGGGGAAGAACAAGACCTCCTCCTCCCCATCCAAAAAATTAAAAAAAACACTTACCTGCTTTGATAAATCCTGGGCGAGAACTGGCCTCCTCTACACCCGAATGGAGAACCCTGCTCATGGGATTTGCATCCTTTCTTCCTGGTGTTGGAATCTAAACTGCTCCACCACCCCTCTCCTTCTTCGCTCGGCCCCTAATAACTCGGAAGACAAAGGAGTTAGGCTACACTGGAAAAACCATTAAAAAGTAGATGAAAAGAGCATTTCCTGAGAGACCCAAACCCTAAATTCACATCTGCAAAACCTCTCTCTCTCTAGCTTCCCCGTACACACACCTCTCTCACATCTGCAAACCTCTCTCTCTCTCTCTCTCTCTCTCTCTCTCTCTCTTATAGACACTTAATTCACATCTACAACCCCCCTCCCTCTCTCTCTCCCTTCCTCGCATACACATTCACATCTGCAAACACCTTCTCTCTCTCTCTCTCACTTGCCCTCATACATTCGATCACATAAAACAACACAAATCAAATACAACTCAAAGACTGTTCGAAAGCTAAGAGAAACCAAAAAAAAAAAACCCCAAGCCAGAATGCAGAAGCTGCTTACCAGTTAAGAGTTGGGAATCCACACCACATCAACTGTTTCTGGCAACAACGCAAAAAACTAACTACAAGCGTCACTAAGGAAAAGCTCGGAAAAGATCAAAATTCTACGCCACAGAGTTGAGCGCAAAGTGGGTGAAGAAGAGTGTATGTATGACCAGACAGTAGCAACTGCAATAGCTAGCTAGCTAGCTAACTAGCTGGATGGAAATAGGGTTTCTTCAGGAAATTGGTGGTTTGCAAGAGGACCAACTGGTCTGTGGTTCAATTCCCATGAATTGCATGATTTCATTCCAGCCACATTGCTTGCATGTCATTTGCAAATGGGAGGGTTTGGGGAGAACGGTTTTTTTTTTAATTAATTATTTTATTTTATTTTATTAATTTTTTAAAATAAATTTATATAAATTCATAATTTAATAATATTATTATAATAATAAATTATTTTAAACAATTTATTTGTATTGTTGCAATTTTCTGATGTGGCCACACTGGCGATCATCTACAAGAGGATTTAGCCAAATTTGGCTACAGGTCAGAGAGAAAAGTCAGTACATATTTAGACTAATGGTTCTTCCAAATCGCCAATACATAGATTTGAAAAGCCCGCTATGTATTGGCGATTTGGAAGAACCTTTTAGTCTAAATATGGCGATTTCAACCTTTAATTCATGAGAATGTGGCGAATTTGGGGGATTTTCGCCTCAAAAATCTTTTGTGGAAGTCGCAACTCTTTTCAAGTGGCGAAATTTTCCCACCCAAAAAAAAAAAAAAAAAAGGCGGGGGGAGGGAGGTTTAGTAAAGGTTGGGTTTTAACCAAAAAAAAAAATAATATTTTTTTAACAATAACAAAAAAATAAAATAAAAACATTTTAAAAATAC
>Ga0116229_10012392_pt1 | contig 12289 bp, 9 predicted proteins | sample S1TSphgellanicum_3_FD_87313 | JGI IMG/M metagenome (GOLD analysis project Ga0116229, IMG submission 87313) | Host-associated microbial communities from peat moss isolated from Minnesota, USA - S1T2_Fc - Sphagnum magellanicum MG | ecosystem: Host-associated > Plants > Peat moss > Unclassified...
CGTCCAATGGTCTGTCGCCTCCTCACCCACCGGTTCCCCAGCCCCCAATGGTCCATCCCACCCCATGTGTAACTTCCCAGCTCACCACTTTTACCCCAACACGATACTTACCCCTAAAAAACATCATTCCACCCATCCGATTCCCAATCCAACGCTCCTAACTCACTTTATCACATCTTTATTCCTCTCCCCCCGGGTAACTTAAAGTAACTTAAAGTAAGGTAAAGACAGACACACTGACAGACGGACTAAGTGAATTAATATATAGGATTAGGTATTTGATTGTATGATCATGAATACTTTTGTATACATACCATTTAACAAAACCAATTGAATATTAATAGGGGGTGTGTCACACTGCGGCCTTGCCATTTACATTAAAGAGTATCTTAAGGCAAAAGAAGAATTATGGAAACTCAAATATTTCACCATGCAAAGATATAGATCTGCAAAAATCCTCTAAAACAAACCAGAATCCTTCAAGATATTATGACTCTATAACTAATCTCAAGTTTCAACACAAGCCAAAATATCATCTTTCAAAAATCCTCATATAAAATTAGGGCTATTAACTAGGGACCAAAATCACTTAAGCTATTATATTCAACATAAGCCAAAATATTATCTTTCAAAAATCCTCATTTAAAATTAGGGCTATTAACTAGGGACCAAAATCATTTAAGCTATTATATTCAACATAAGCCAAAATATCATCTTTCAAAAAATCCTCATATAAAATTAGGGCTATTAACTAGGAACCAAAATCACTTAAGCTACTATACTCTATAATGAATCTAAACATTGCCACAATTTCCACCATCATCATCAGAATCATATGGTTTTTGTCTTTCCCAGTTTGTGCATGATGTTGAAATCAAGGTGGGGCTGAATCAAAGCCCCTCTGTGGCTTGATTGGTAGAGGGAGGAGCTATGACCCATTCCACCAGATGCCTCTTATTTTTCCAGTGACCTACCTTCTATTAATGCCACTACTTACCCTTTTTCTTTTTGTTTTAGAGCACCTACCTACTTTTTCTTTTTCTTTTTCCTTTGAAGCACACAACAGCAGACCTGACCTAGCAGACCTGACCTGACAAGCCATTGGCACCCTCAAGTCATGCTTAGACGCAGAAGGGTCTGCACGGCTTTCACTTGCACGCCACTGGGATTGAACTTTGAATCCAGAACCTTTTTTGAGGTCCTAGACACTGGTCTATACCACTGAGCCATCACCCCTGGAGTTGCGCGCCTACTTTTTAACACCAGTGAATGGGCCACACAAGGCTAATTCTCCCGAGTGTGTCCTCCCCGGGTTGGCATGCCAATCTCCACCCAGGGAGGGCTTACTTGATACAATCGGTCTTCAATGGCCCATTCTCTAGAACATTACCAGTTGGAGTGTCCGATTCAAGCACTTTTTGGACCTTTTACCTCGGTGGGACTGGCAGCCACCTGCTTCTTCCACTTTTGTGTGCTTTCAATTTCAGTCTTAAGGTGAATCGTCACCGGAAACTGCAGGTGGAGAAGAAATGGGTTACAATTTGGAACTGGCCTTGGAAGAACATGTTACCACCTAATGTAACCGCGGCTTGCCCTACCAGGCTCACCATGTTCCTGTTGGAATGGGCCCTACTGGGCCCATTCCATTGTGCATAACAGGTTAGTGCTAAGGTCACCTTTTGTGATTCATGTTTAGCTCATGAGCATAAAATCTGGATATGGAACCAAACGAATCACCCAAAAATGCATGACAATCGTGTGCACATGTGTGGTTTGTGTGATTGAAGAAAAAGAGGGGCATAATAACAATATTCCATGTTTTTTGAATGTCAAGATTTGAGTTTTTGGGCTCAAATTGAGTATTAAAAGAGCAGCGCAAAAAGGGCTTTTAACTTCCACTGAATCCTATATTCCATTCTTGCACACTATTGGGTTTCTTGCAATGTAGTGGCAACAAACCAAGGGATTTGAAGGGGGCTTTTAAGAAGAAGAAAAAATCCAAGGAAGTACATAGATCTCCATAATGAAGAAACGGTACCTCAGTGATGGCATCCATATTATGCAACATTTGCTAATTTTGTGTGGACAACAAGTCAAAAACGTGGAATGAAGATCCTAGTGTTTGGACAGCAACCCAAATGACAGAAAATCCAATAAAAAACAAAAACAAAGGGGTGATTGGAAAGTTGAAGTCTGGCTTGATGACAAAACAAATTGACATTTACACTTGGCGCAAATTGCGCATTCAAGTCAAAACACTTTGATCAACCTCATCATCTACAGTGAGGCTTCTGTTGGAGGCTTACACAATCACCCACCCATAGTGTATTGAACTACTTTGAATCAAAAGAGTGAGAAGTCCCAAATATTTCCCAATATTTGAGATCAAAGGAAAAAGATTCACATGATTAAACTAAGGTGTACCTTCCCTAGCATAACCAGAGCTCAATTTGATACTAGCTCCAGAAGCGCATGAAATTTGCACTACAAGTTGGGTGAACAGTTCAAATCTAGTCAGAACCATTGAGAAATGCACTACAAGTTCGAGGTCTAAAAGGGGCTACCTTTCTCTGGATTCCCAAGGATTGAATGGAACTATTGTGGGCTGGCTGCTTAAGAGCCCAATTTCTAGAAAAGTGCACCTGGGTTCAACTAAAGGAAGCAAAACTAGGGACAAAATGGTGCTCTTATTGCACATCGTCTCTAAACCAGACTCTTACGTGGTTGTGCTTCTGCTCAAGAATACATCGCCACAACATGTACACATTGTCACTGTGTAGCCATGCTGAAATTGTGCCCCCAATCAAGGTGTCCCTGTGCTCTCCAGGAAAAAAAAAACTATCAGAAAGGAATGGCATAGCACAGATGTCCTGCAATGTTCTGTTAGGACAGAACCTATTCTTGCAAGAGAATACTATTGTAGTAGGGAGCGAGAACTCTGGAGGGCATCTCTTTGATGAAGAGGTTGCATCACCAAAGTATGATGGATTGGGCACTTATGGGGGAGATCTCATGTGCAATGTTTCCATCAAGAGATCATCATCTTTGTTACAACTCTTGATACCAGCAATTCACCTGTGCTGGAAAACTAAGAACCTATTTATTCCCTTCAACAAGAAGTGGCACCTGTAAGCCCCCAGTTCCTTGAAGGCCAGCATTGAGTTCTAACTCATCCTTTCTGGTGCAGGAGGAAGCTTGTTCCAGCGACGTGTGCAATTTGTAATTGTTCAAGTGTCCCCAGAAAAATTGTCTCCCTGAGTATCCCCCTACTCATGATGGTGCTCCAACTTAAGGGGCCCTGTCCAATGCATGTAGTTACGAATCTCATCATAGAGCACTAGAATAAGAGCAGCTCCTGTTCCTCGTACCATGTTTGTCACTGCTCCTTTATAAAATGCCAGAACGCCCTCAGTGGAGTAGATCTTCTTCCAGCAATCAAGTGTGCTATCATACATGTGCTTCTCAAGCCCAGCCTGCATCATTATCCGGCGGCGCACTGTATCTAATGGGTACGAAATTAAACCAGCTGAAGTCGTCACAGCCTGCGCAATAAGCCATCGTTTCCAAAAGGACAAGTACATGTCCTGAGAAAAAAGGTCTTTTGCAGTATCAAATCCCCCAAAGTAAACACTCCGGTGTACCACCATGCCTTGAACTGAGGCTGGGAAGCCACGATACAGCCCTTTGAATCCATCCTTCTTGTAAATGGTTCGGATAAAGTGTAGAAGGCCCTGGAATTGCCTCGCCTCTCCATGCCCAATGTCAGCAGCCAAGCGTGTATGTGCAATGTCTAAAGGGTACACAAAGACCAAGCTAGTGCAACCAGCCATTGCCCCAGCCAGAAAATTCGCTGGTGCTCGAGACAGTGTACCTGCCTTGAAGGTTTCGCCAGATGTCAACAGCGACCGATAGAAGTCCTGCATGGAAACATATAACCCTTTCCTGTTAGTGGCATGTTGTTTGTCTTTCTCCTCCTGGACAAACAAGGAGGAAATCAGAGTATAATGCTTCATACCTCCTGTACCAGAACAAGTCTTTCTCAGATTGTTCAACAACTCTTTATGTCTTCTCCAGAAACTTCAGGAACACTTCAATAAGTTTAGGGGAGCTACATGTTAGACTCACTCCCAAAAAACTGCAGCTTTCAGCAGAAAGACAGTACAGAAAAAACTCCAACAAAAAACATGGACACTTCGCAAAAGGATTCCAGTTGACACACCTTGATACCAACACATCCTCAAAATTCAAGTTTCTGAATATAGAGTGAGTGTTCATAAGAAGAACCAAAGAGACAGAATGCAAGGATATCAAGCATACATCAAGAGCAACTTTTCCTATTTCTTACATCAACACAACATCTTTTCTCTATGAAACAAACAAAATGTTTCCGATAACCCTAGAAAAACCAGTAGTATGATGTGTGGGCAAAAACAGATGAAGCATCTCAAATTCAGTTGCTGCTGCTGCAATAATGATTGCAGCAGCAACATACATATACTTCTTGGTCACAGATGGGAGGCTGACATTGCCAAGAAAGAAAAAAGGAAAAAAAAGATCCACCGCGAAGATGTTGATAAAATAGTGTATGAAGGCATGCAAAACATCATCTTGAGCTCCAGAATCTTGTTCAGAGATCACTGAAAAAGAAAGAAAAACCATAGTCAAATTCCATTCACAACTGCTGCAAACTGGTCCTTTCTTTGAGCTTTCTGAATTGCAAAAGAGAGTGTGTGTAGATAGAGTTCAAGGGAGGGAAGAAGCTGCAAATGCTTGAAAATGGTACAATCATCCCCTTCCCACATTTCTCTGTTTGCATGCGCATACTGATGTGCATCCTAATGTGTTTGGAGCGCATACCGATGTGCACAACTCCTCTTGACAATTTTTTCCTCTCAACATTTGAGAAACCCGAGTCTAGAGTGTGAGAGAGAGGGGGGAAAAAAAGGCAGTGAGTCCAAGGGACTGACTGATGGATTCATTTGCAAAAGGGGAAAAAGAAGAGCACAGGAGGGAACCTTGAAGGCAAAATTGAAAGCCAGTGATGGGTAGTAGCGAAGAACACTGCTGGTGTTGCCACGCCAAAGAGAGAGGATGCCTTCATCTCTGGCAATCCGCACAATGCAGTCCATCAAACCCTTGTAGCGCGGATGCTTGCCATTTGTGACCACCATGTTGCTGTCCTGTGTTTGGAGCAGCAGCTTGGCTCTCTCCACAGGGGCAACGATGGTGTGTGCCACGCCTCCCATGATGGCACCCACCATCAAATCCCTTGGGAAATTGGTCCATGCTTCTTTCCGCACTTGTTCCCCTTGCTGCTGCTGCTGCTGTTGCTGACTTTCGTCTTGCCGCCTTGCTCTCTTCTGCAAGTCCGGGGTTAGGATTATCGATGATGATGATGATGATGATGATGAGCTGCTCTGAAAGAGGGAAGGCAGCGGGCACATTCTTCTCAGCTCCTCCTTCACTTCCGATCGCTTGCAGAAACTCCCTCTCCTCGCGGATCGGATCTCTTGAGTAGTGTCGGAAATCCGATCTCACGAGGAGCTGCTCCTCCCACAAGCCGCGATTCTTCTTCTTCTTCTACTACTACTACTCGGCGAGCTTCTTCTTGTCTCCCTCTTCTTCCTCTGCAAGTCTGGGGGTAGGGTCTCTACTGATGATGAGCTGCTGCTGTGAAAGAGAAAAAGAAGAGGCAGCAGCAGCGGGCACATTATTATCAGCTAATGGATTCTCGAGCCGCTCGCAGAAACTCGGGAAACCTAATGAATCAAGAGAACATTGCAAGACGAAAAGCAAAAGTTCCAGATTTCTTGGGTGGTGCCCGGGGGAGGTTTCGGAGACGGGGTCGACACAATTCTTCTTCTTCTTCCTCCTCCTCCTCCTTGTTGTGCTCGTAGCTGCAAGTCTGGTAGGCGAGATTGAAGACGACCACCACGCTCAGGTTGCACACAACAACATGAAGCTCGGGATTGCGGCCACACGAGAACGGCATGCGCCTTCTCAGCCGGTTTTGCGCCTCCTTCCTACTCATGTTCCTCTGTCCCTTCGCGGCTGCTGCTCCCCTCCGTGTCATGCAAATCCCGAAAACCCCGCAAATGCTACTGAAGCTTCTTCTGTGAAAATTAGGGCTTCTCTTCCATTCTCATCAGCTGTGTCTTTCGTGAGAAACAAACCCGAGAACCCATTTGACCTAGCGGCAGATCTGGGTCACGGGGCCAGTCAGCGGCACTAGATTTGGGTCTTCCTTGTGTTGTTGCCGCAAGGGTCGGTCAAGTTTGATAAGGTCAAATGGGTTGGTCTCTTTCGCTTGATCGATTATTAAGCTGATGATGATCTGTTTGACATTCTCGCCGTTGTTGGGTATGGGGAGAATCGAGCGGACTTGCAGGAAAAACAAATCCGGGAAACAAACAATAATTATGTGTGTTGTGTCGCGGAAGCGATTTGGTTCTGGATTTGGTGCAATGGGTTTAGGGTTTTTTAGGGCTTGACAGAGCTTCCTTGTTTGAGGAGTGTTCTTCTTGCCGGTCCGGAGAGATGGCATACAAAGCTCAGAAGAGGCCGGCCTTGAGCTCAGAAGAACCTCAAGCTGTCCAAGGACCACCACCCCGGGTGCTTGTTTTGTCCACTTCTTCTGCTCCTCCCTCTGAAACCTATTCCTATTTGTCTGTTCAACCTGCTTGTAGATCTCTCTCTCTCTCTCTCTCTCTCTCTCTCATCGAGGGTTGATGTGCATTGTGAATCTGCAAATTCACCAGAGACTAGAGCGGTTATAGAGTTCTAGACTAGATTTTCTCTGGTATGAGCAGCCAGGTCCGATTACTGCCAGTGGGCATATTCTACAATACACATCTTTCATCTTTCAGATGGCTGTCACAGAGGTTTTTTTTGCATCACAGTTGTTGGAGGTATTTTTTGTGTCTCTGTCATTCATGCTGAAGGTAATTGTCTGATACTCTTTGTGACTGACGCTCATAAGGTAGGGCATGACCCGACTCCTCCACTTGTGTGCATGTTTGTTTTGGTATGGCTGGGCCCTAACATAACAGTAGTTACCTTCATAGTGTTGTGTTGTGGAGTTTTCTCGGCAATGTCATACTATATGTATTTTTGTGGGTTTCAACATCTGCAGAGCAAACTGTTTTGCACTTTGAGTTGAGCTTCCATCATAGTATCTTTACATCAGACTTATGGAAAAGATCAATTGCCAAAAAGCACACCTTCGAATTTCAGTGACAATGATTCAGCAGACTCCAATGATTCAGGTAGGACAACTTTAGGTTCCACGAGTCATCATTTGAACACTTCCAATTTGGAACTTGTTTCGCCCATTGTCAAGGGAAAAGCATGGAAATGTGTCTGTTCGAATTTGTTTCTTTTCAATAAGAAATTTCCAACACCACCATGTTCATAAGCAGATTTTCAATACCATCTCCATGAATACGCATCCCATTTCAATTCAATTGAATTTTAATTCCATTGTTAAATTGAATTTAGTTGCATTGAAATTCTGTAACTGAATTCAATTCAATTAAAAAAGGAATCCAAATTCAATTCAAGTTGCAAGCAATGTCATTCAACATTTTCATTCAAATGGAACTTAATTTTCACAAAATCAATTCATTTTTTTCATCAATTGATCAGTTGATTGTCATGGATTATCAATTCATTTTTTTCATCAACTGATCAGTTGACAAACAATCACTGGTACTGCACAGCACTGCAGAGCCCAAGTTTGTTAATCCAACAAAATACTCCTTTATCTCCATACAGTCACTGTGGGTCTGTTTCATCATTTCAAGCACCTCATGGGGCCTGCCCACTGGCTTTGAAAGCAGAGGACTTCAGACTGTACCCCCATAGGTACTTGATGAAAAAGATTTGACAAATTTTGGTAGGTCAATCAGGTAGTTGAATCACTGATCAGGGGCTTATCAATGAAATCAATACATGAATTTCCAACTTCCACCTATAAAATGCTGCATGTCTCTCATCCATCTCTTTATGCTGCACTCCCTCCGAGCTATTGGGATGTAATCTCTGCATGAAAATATAATTTCATGCAGAGATTACACCTCTAATAGCATAAGAGAATGGCAAAAGATTACACCTCAAGGTTGGCTCAAGAAAAAGTCCTTCATAGTCTAGAGATTCTTCCTTAAGAAAATCTCCAAAAATCTTATACATTACCATTGCCAGAGTGGTGATCTCCAGTGCTGAATTGTGCTCCCCAGAAAAGGTAGTAGCTACTTTTCTGTTCCCTCCTCTGCCCCCAGTCCATTACTCTTTCCTGAAACACTGCTTGCTGCATCTGAACTGAGCTCATGGCCTATGGATATCAGACATCATGTCAAGCACAGAGTTATGAGTACACTTCATCATCTTGCTTAGCCCAATATGGGGCCATGTAGGTCTACTCCTGCTGCACAAAAGTTGCAAGGCAATTTTACTCAGAAAAGACAATTTCCGGTTCATAGTTGTGGCCAAATGCCACTTAATGCAAAGGCAAGTTTTACAGTATAGTCAGTTTAGGAAGTTTGTCTATACCATATTGACCACAGACCACAACAAATCCTTCTCTAGTACTAGTATACACTCTTGTGTGGGCTTTAGGGTCTCAAAAACAAAAGTCAGAAAATATTGTGTACATCTCACATGCTAGCAGCCAAAGAGCTATATGAAAATACTGCACAAAGATTCAGCCTCATGTTGACACACTCAGAGTCAATGACACTTCCGAGTTCAGTCAGGGCCATCCTAAAAGCTATATCTCTGCATTCCTTTCAGCATCAAGTTCCCGCAGTTTGTCAGACTTTAGTCAATGAATTGACAGGAATGAACTGGTGTGTCTGAACCAGAACAATCATCAAACCAGGGAATATAACACCCAAAGGTTTGTGGATCCAGGCACTAATAGAGTATGCCAACAGCTATATGCCAAGATAGCAGTTTGGAGCAAATCCTTAGGTGTCTCAAAGGCGATTCCTTTCCAAGATTCTGCAAGATAAACACACTCAAATGAGAAAGGAAATACTTCTGTCATACTCTCCAGCTCAAGAGGGTCCCTACTAGGACAGCTGAAACAGCTTGGATTCCAAGGGTGAACAATATACTCTTAGAATCTGAGCAATTTTCTTAGTTAAGCCTGAACATGACAGTAGCAATTGCTGATAAGAAAGAGAGTTCAGAAATACTCATAGAATCTGCACAAATCTCTTACTTTAAAATATGGCAGTAGCAACTGCCATCAATATATATCTCTTTTAGACATTTGCGTACCTCTCATGGAATTGCGCTGAAAGAAGGCTCAAACATGAGATCGTCTTCAAAATCCCAGTGCTTCAACTTGCAACTTGCTAACTCTTGTGGCCATCTCTCATCCCATGTCTGTGTGCTTGTTTGAAATGTTAACACTCGAACGTGCTTAAGATCAGGTGAATCAGGAGGCTCAAAAACAGTGAGGATCATAAAAATCTCATCATGGACATAGAAGTAGTTCTTGTGAGCAATGAACTGGGATCCCACAGGCAGTGAACACACCTTCATCAGTCCAGGCCCTCGCATCATGCCTTCTCCCTCCCACTCCCAGATTCCCCTAGTATCAGAATTCAAGCTGAGAATGTACTGTTGGTCTTGACTGTGGCCATGATAAACAGTTTGATAAACAGTTTTAGGTCTCTTCTCGCGAATCGCACTTACATCTATTCGCTCTCGGTTTGCATCTTGTACTTGTCGTCGGGTGCTCCGAGACTGGGGCACCTCAAGGGCATTCAAGTCACCAATGCTCCAGGAACCAGTGCTAGAATCAAAAATCTTCACTGAATCATGTGAATTTGTGCAACCAGAACCTCGCCTACAATTGCAGCCAGAGGTTCGCAGTTGCAACTTATATGTGCCTGTGTCTGTATCACACACCATCTTCTCCAATGTATGGAACTCAGACCCATCAAGCAAGGGTGGGAGTTCTCGCCAAATACCCATCACAGGGTTGCAGACACTGAATATGTCCTGATGAATTTGATGGAAAGCCTTCCAACAGATAATGCCTCCATCCACGTGCAAAATGGCCTCCAAATTGACAGGAGGTGTTCCATGGATTGGTATTTCGCACCATTCTTTTGCAGACACATCATAGACACACACCTGGAAAATTCTGGAAACGTTTGCACTCCTGAGTCTGCAGACAGTCCTGACTTTGAAGATTGCAATCCGGGGTGTGGGAAGAGCTGCATTTAACTTCTGAAAACGATTGGAGAAAAGTGTGAACCTCCAGTATCTACTGAGACATCGCAGGCGAACAATGTACTTGAGGGGTAATCTGACAAAGATGTTCTCAAGAACCTCATTTGGCAGGTGGCTCAGGGTTTTATGCTCCATTCATGCAGAACTTGAACCTCAGACCCTGAAAAGAAATACCACACATCCCACCAGACACAAAAGTTAACCCAGTTGGTTACACAGAAAGTAAACTGCTAATGTGCAAGTATTACTATTTCTTGCAACACTTTACTGACAGTGCAAGGAGTGCAGCAAAACAGAAAAACACACAATACAGAATGACACAGATCACAACAGAAAATCACAGAAATTGCTTTCAAAAAATGTGCAAGCAATCAATTACCACCAAGGAAAAAATATATAACCATTATCCACACCTGCCAGGTCTTTCTCCTACAAGATTCATTGTAATTTCTCTATGCCCTGCCCACAAACACACCAAAGATTGGGGGAGGAAAAGAAACTTCCAGATACCGCAATATTTCCTCGACATACTCCCAATGACCACATTAAAATAGACCACCATGCTTTCCACAATCTTGAGAACAAAACATGGAACCGCCTGAGATAAGGAAACAACAAACAAAACAAAACAAGCAGCTCATCACATAATGGCTCTGCCCGTTAAGTGACTTGCATAAGTATGATATATATTCAACATACTAAATTGGAAACACATGGTGGTTAGCATGGTGAAGCCCTAACGAATCCTTCCAGTTATGCTGAGTGGAATGTTTCTACAGTGGACTCCGCATGACTAAGGATACCAAACTCTTGGCCTGTTTTTGGGTGCATCACAATTTCTCTACCCTCAAGGGCACAGCCGACAAACAGTTACAACTCACTCAACAAACTAAATTGGAAACACATGGTGCTAAGCATGGTGAAGCCCGAATGGGATCCTTCAGTTATGCCCAAGGGGAATGAATGTTTCTACAATGGACTCCACATGAACCTAGAATGTAGAGATACCAAACTTTTGGCCTGCTTATTTTAGGGTGCATCACAAATATCTCTATCCTCTCGAGGGCAGAGCCAACAAACACTTACAACTCTCCCAAGTCGAGAAAAGACAGAAGAGATGGAGTTTCTCGATCCCCGTAAAAACCACAAACTGCGCCCTGAAATTTTTTGAAAAAAAAAAACCTGAATGCGTCAGAGCGAGGACTTTGAATTGTGCAGAAAAATCGCTGCAGATTTCGTTCCTCTTCCTCGTCCTCCGCCGCTGCAAAACCTCGATCTAAATCCAGAAACCCTCGATCCTGAACCGGAAGTGCACGAAGAGCAAAATGGCGAGGGGAGGACAAGCACAGGACTACGCCTGGTAAACGTCAATTTTACGGAGCTTATTTACTGTGCTGGTAGTACCGTAACACGCACGTTTTCTGTCCCCATCACTGTCAAACTTAAAGCCCGTTTTTACATCAAACGTAACTTTAGTAAATACCGTACTGAAAGGTAAAAAATCAGGGCAAGTTGCAAGGTAAAACCAGTGAAGGTAAAAACGTAAAAGCCATCATGGGATGGAAAAAGTAAAGCGCGGAGCGTCCCCTTATTGGTCAGGAGACACAGTAACAATGGAAAGTAAATCAAAAGTTACGACCGTACAAGTGAAAGTTACTTGGCTTGTGAGAACTTTTTACCGAGTCCGACACATGAACGGGCTACGGTGAAACAGCTGCCCGAAAATACTACAGGTATAGTAAAAAGTTAGAAAGTGAAAAGTAACTTGTCGAATTGCGTGCCTGCTGCACCCCAAGTTGTCGGTTGTGGTCGTCGTCGGTAACAGAGGAGACATCCAATCACATATCTCCACGCGTCAGACAATCATTGGCTGTAAAACGATATTTGTCATGACAAATGATGAACAGAGTTTTGGCTAAACAAAGTTCATCCCTATTAGCGTCAGCATTTTTGTTTCTTTTGGCGAATTTAAAATATAAATTGGCAAAAGGTGGTTTTTGGGGGATTTTCACTTGTTTGATTTTGATCTTATATATTATTATATAAG
>Ga0116229_10012395_pt1 | contig 12288 bp, 8 predicted proteins | sample S1TSphgellanicum_3_FD_87313 | JGI IMG/M metagenome (GOLD analysis project Ga0116229, IMG submission 87313) | Host-associated microbial communities from peat moss isolated from Minnesota, USA - S1T2_Fc - Sphagnum magellanicum MG | ecosystem: Host-associated > Plants > Peat moss > Unclassified...
CTACAAGATCTACCGCAACGGTGCGGCGTATGACGAGTCGAAGAGCACCCGCTACACCGACAACCACGCCACCCATGCCACGGTGCCGTCGTTCGATGCCCCGGCGATGATCTACGCGTACGAAGTTTCGGCGGTCGACAGCCGAGGCGTCGAAGGGCCGAAGAATTCCAACATGACCTACTGGGTTTACCACGCCGGCGAGTACGCATGGTCCGGCGACTTCTCCGATGTGACCATCAATTACCGCGACAAGGCGGGCGCCCCCGCGTCCGGCCGCTACGACATATCGATCACCGCGGCCAACCTCGACATGGCACGAGTCGGAGCGGCGTATGCGCAGCCATACTCAGGGCCACCCTCCGTGCCTCTCTATGCGCTCGATATCGGCGCCTTCAATTACATGGTGCTGGATTTGAAGCCGACCATGGCCAATCAGAAATGGCGCCTCAACATCATCTCGCGACTGCCGCAAGGCGATGTGTACAACAATGCGCCGGTCGAGTTGCCGGGCAATTACGGCCCGCCGCCGGTCGTCGGCCAGTGGGCGACGTACAAGGTTCCGCTCAATCCGGATCTCGCGATCGGCACCGGATCGTTCGTCGGTTCGATCTCCGGCAACACGCTGACGGTGACCAGCGTGAACTCCGCCATGACGGTGCAGGCGACCGCCTGGCTCTCGGGGCCGGGCATCCCTGCCGACACGTCGATCGATGCGTTCGGCACCGGCAGCGGCGGCGTCGGGACCTACACATTGAACAAGCGGGCGAACGTGCCGGCGGGCACCACCATCAATATGCAGCGCACGAATCTCTATAAATTCTCGCTGGTGGACGCCACCGGGGCGAGCAACAACGTCTACTACGCGGACAATATCGGCTTCACGGTACGCTGAATCCTTCGAGATATGGCCCGCGTTAGCTAGCGAGGCGCTGACGCAGCATGCGCAGGTACCGGCGCCGCCAGTGGTTGGCCGCGCGCGCCTCCGCCCAGTCGATCATGCTGTCGTTCAAGTCATAATGCCCGCGCTGGCCGTCCGGCACTCTGCCGGCTTCGACGGCGTCGATGAGTTCCGGCAGGCGCCGATAGAATTCTTCCGAACGGTACGGAGGATGCAAGGACCACATGCCGGGCGCGCTACCGAGCAGATCGATGCGATACGAGCCCGAGCTCTGCAAGGTCTTGGAGAGCACGACCTCGGCCTCGCGCGCGTCGGGCGGATTTCCCAGCAACTTGGACTTCAGCCGCTGCCTTGGAGAAGGCCGCAACAAGGGCAGCGTACCGAGCGTGGCCTTGAAGCGGTTCAGATCGATCATGAAAGCCCGCGTACTCACGTGCTGGTGCCGATAAGCGAGGTACGGCAATGCCTCCCTCGTATACATGAATCCGCCCTGAGCCTCATGCCCAAAGATTTCGCCGCCGGCGTGCGGCGGCCCGGGAAACGGAGCGGTCACCAGCACTTCAGGCCGTTGTTCCATGCAGGCAATCGCGTCCTGCATCCAAGTCGTGCTGGCGCCGCCGAACATCATGTCGCCGTCGAAGTGCACGACGTATTGCGCGTCGGCGACGAACAGCCCATAGAAATAAGAATAGAAAGGGCCGCCGTCCCAGGCTTTGATGGGTATCGTGTCGGTGCCGAAAAAATATTGCGCCACCGCGCGCCGCGTAGTGTCGGAATAATCCACGTCCGCGACCTCGAGCTCCGGATACGTCTTGCGCGCGTCATGGATGGTTTGGCGCAGCTTCGCGAGACTCGCCTCGAAATTATCGCCGCGGTAGCGTCCCGAGCGGCTCTGATGCGTGTCGATCGTCACCACGAAGCGATCGACCGTGCCCCGCCACGCACGGATCTGATGAGGCAAAAGGTATTCGACATGCCGCACGTCCATCGGATACGTGCTCATCTGCGCCGCGGTGCCTCGTCTTGTCATCATGCAATCAATCCCGCAGGGTCGAATGTAGCTGTCAAATCGAGAACCGAGTCTAGCACCACCTATTATTCGTCCGGATAGGCGTAGGTCTCATCGCCTGCTACGCTCGCGCTTGTCATCCCTACTCAAAGAGGCCGCCGTGAAACCAGGTGCCCCATCATTATCGCGATTGCGGCTGCTGTCGCGCGGGCCGGGATTGCGGCTCTTGCCGCGGTGGCTTCCCGTGCGGCGGGCAATGCCGTGGCTCTCGCTGTTCGCGCTCGCGCTGCAGGTCTCGAGCGCAGCGTCCGCTGCCGAGTCCGGGGGTCTCGCCGCGCAGGGGATACTCAAGACCGTCGGTTTTGACGCGCATCTCTTGGTCGACCAATTTGGTTACCGTCCTGGCGACCCCAAGGTGGCGGTCATCCGCAATCCACAAGTCGGCTTCGACAGCGCGGCGAAATTCTCGCCCGGAACCGACTATCAGGTGCGCCGCAGCAGCGACGGCAGCGTCGTATTCTCGGGGAAACCGGTCCCCTGGCAGCGCGGCACCGTCGAGGCTTCGTCCGGTGATAGTGGCTGGTGGTTCGACTTCTCGGCCGTAGACGCGCCGGGCCGCTATTTCATCTACGATGTCGAGCGCGATGTGCGCTCGGCGGCCTTCGCGATCGATCAAGACGTCTACAAGAACGTGCTGAAGGCCGCGATGCGGACGTACTTTTATCAACGCAGCGGATTCGCCAAGCAGCGGCCCTTCGCGGAGCAATGCTGGATCGACGATCCCGCGTACCTCGGGCCGGACCAGGATATCAATGCGCACGACATCACCGACAAGGACAACCGGTCGAAATTCAGAAACCTGAGCGGCGGATGGTTCGATGCCGGCGACACCAACAAGTACGTCACCTTCGCCTCGCAACCGGTGCACCAGCTCTTGACGGCCTATCAGGAGAATCCCGTTGTGTTCACGGACGACTTCAATATCCCCGAGTCGGGCAACGGCATTCCCGATGTGCTCGACGAGGTGAAATGGGAAACCGATTGGCTGAAGAAAATGCAATATCCGAACGGCAGCGCGGCGCTCAAGGTGGGCGAAATAGTCTTCGGGCCCGCCGCCCCGCCGAGCTCCGATCGCAATACGCGCTACTTCATCCCGAGCTGCACCTCGAGCACCATCGCGGCCGCGGGCATGTTTGCGCACGCCTCCTATGTGTTTGCCACCATTCCCGCGCTCGCCGCCGAAGCGGCGGAACTCAAGGCACACGCGATCGCGGCGTGGAACAACTACCAGCACAGCGGCGCCAAACAGACCCACTGCGACACAGGTGTGGTGCACGCCGGGAACGCCGATTGGACCGAACAGGCGCAAAATGCCGCAGCGGTGCTCGCCGCCGTGTACCTCTTCGCCATCACCGATAGCCCGGCTTACCAGGACTACGTCAAGGCGCACTACAAGGACACCCAGCCGTACCACGATTTCGGCTGGTCCCGCTACATTCCGGAACAGGGTGAGGCGCTGCTGTTCTACACCACTCTGCCGCACGCCGACGCCGCGCTGCGCCGTACTCTGCTCGCCGATAAGCTCAACGATGTTCGAGCGCCCAATCGGGTTTACGGTTTCCATCCGGAGGACGATCTTTATCGCGCCTTCATGCACGATGAGCAGTATCACTGGGGCAGCAACAACCCGCGCGCCGCCTACGGCAACACCAACGTCGACGTCATTACCTACGGTGTCGATGCCGAGAAAAACGCGGCCGACTATCGGACGCGCAGCTTGGAGATCTTGCATTACTTCCACGGCGTGAATCCCTTCGCCATGGTGTATCTCAGCAACATGTACGCCTATGGCGCGACCAAATCGGTGAACGAGGTCTTCCATGCATGGTATGCGCATGACACGAAATGGAGCGACGCACTCTCGTCGGACTGTGGACCCGCCCCCGGCTACGTGCCGGGCGGACCGAACGTGCGCGCGGCGCAAAGCGGAGTACCGGGTTCGTTGGCCCCGCCGACGGGCCAGCCCGCCCAGAAATCCTACAAGGACTGGAACGTCGGCTGGCCGGACAGTTCATGGGCAATTACGGAACCCGCGATCTACTATGAATCGGGATATGTAAAATTGCTGTCCAAGTATGCGCACTAGGTTACGGGTCCCTCATGTGTGATACGTCTGCTTTGTGTAGCACTACTATCTTCGATAGTATGACTCCACTTAGTCATAGCCAAAGGCCCCAGGCATGAGTTCCTCTGCAATATTGACCGATCGCGAACTCCAGGCCCCCAATGTTGCGTCGCAGCCGACTCTGGCAAAGAAGGAGTCGCCCGCCGGCGCGGAGATCGTATTGTCCGCCGAGCAACTGGCGTTCTTTCGACTGAACGGATATCTGGTCGTGCAGAACGTGTCGACTCCCGAAGAGCTTGCCCAAATGCGCGTGGTCTACGACCGGCTGTTCGCCAAGCGCGCGGGTTGGGAGACGGGCGACTTGTTCGACATGGTCGCGCCCGATGCCAAGGGAGAGGGTCTATCGCTGCCGCAAATGCTGTGGCCTTCCCGCTACGAGCCGTACTTTTGCGAGACCGTATTTCGCCGCAATGCCTTCGCCATGGCGCGTCAGATATTGGGTCCCAACATCGTCAATATGAATGAGCATGCGATCTTGAAGGTGGCGTTCAAAGGCGCGGCGACCCCGTGGCACCAAGATGAATCCTTCAATACCCAAGGATCCGGTTTTCAAGAATCGATATCGATGTGGATGCCGTTGCAAGATGTCGCGGAGGAGAACGGTTGTCTTTGGTACATCCCGAAGAGCAATTTAGGTCCCCTGTATCCGCACCACAGTCCGAATAACGACCCGCGGGTCCACGGCTTGGAGACCACTCCGCCGGACCTGAGTTTGGCCATTCCGATTACCATGCCCGCGGGTGCCGTGGTCATTCACCACTCACTCACTCTGCACTCCGCCGGCATGAATACCGGCCCTGAGCCGCGCCGCGCCTACACCCTTGGATTCGGCGTCAAGACCGCGCGCAATTTGCTGGCGCGCGATTATCCGTGGAATCTCGAAAAACAGACTGCACGCGAAGCGAGGCAGTTACAGTCCATGCAACCGCATCAACGATTCGCCTATAGGCTCAAAAAGTGGCTGCATGGGCACAAGCCCTGGAAATAGCCACGGTTGGTGTCGACTCAATCGGCCTTGACCATATTGCGCTTTTACGAAAGTGCCCATACTTGCCGCGGCGTGCCTGATGCGGCGTCGCCAGTCGTAATTTGACAAAAAGGTTCCACCCCAACGTGAACGGTCCCTCGTCATGATTGAATTCTGTCACTCCCACGGCCGCCATTCCGGCGGAAGCTTCCTTCGGCCGCTGCTCTCGGTCTCCTTGGTGCTGTCCGGGATGATCGCGCTGCCGCGCATCGCCGGCGCCCAGGCAACCGCCGACCCCTACGTCGCGGTCGCGGTGGAGCACGATTCGAACGTCTTCCGCGTCCAGGATTCGCCGGCCGCCATCGCATTTGCCGGTGAACCGCTGGTCGGGGATACCGACGAGAAAGCCATCGTCGGGACGAACGCCCAATATCTTTGGGGCATACAAAAGTTCACCGGCACCTTGGAGGGTCGGCGGGAAGAATTCGATCATCTCACCGACCTCAATCACTACGAATACCTCGTGAAAGGCGAATTCGATTGGAAAGTCGAGAGCCTGCTCGACGGTTTGGTGTCCGTGCGGCAAGAACACTACATGGCACAGTTCGCGAACAACCAGAGCAACACGCTCGAAATCAATACGGACCGCAACGTCATCGAGAAGGTGAATCTCTACGCGACGCCGGATTGGCGGCTGGAAGCGGGGGCGAATCAGCACACCCTGGAATCCCCGCTCAAGTTGTATCCGGACTATGCCGAGCGAGAATTCGGCTCGCACGCGGGCGTGACGTATCTCGGCATCGCCGATCTGACCTATGGCTTCAGCTTCGACCATCTCGACGGCAATTATGCCCACGCCACCGGGGTAGGCCCCTATTCGCAGAACAGCGCCACTCTCCACCTCAGCTACATGCTGAATGGCTTGACCACGCTGGAAGGCTCCGCCGGCTATGCCAAGCGCGACCAGAGCCAATTCCTCGGCAATATCGCGGGCTGGACCGGAAGCCTGGCGTACGAGCGGCAATTGACCGCCAAGACCTCGTTCGTGGTGTCCGGCGTTCGTCAAATCGCCAGCTACGCGGCCGCCGGCGGCGCCGAAATCGACACCACGGGAACCTTTGGCATCACCTGGCACGCCACCTACAAGATCGGGGTGAACGCAAGCTATGGCTACACCCACAGCACCTTCGTCGGCCAGGCGATTCCGGGATCGACGGCGACCGGCCGGCGCGATCATGTGCCGGTGGCAACCGGCAATCTGACTTACGATGTGTTCCGGCACCTGCAACTCAAGGCCTATGTAAACCGGCAAAATCGCGACTCGAACGTCCAGTTCTTCAACTACTACGACACCGTTTACGGCATCCAAGCCACCGCGCGCTGGAAATAGGCGCGGTGCTCGCCCACTGCTGCTGATTGCCCGCGGCCATGATCCTCGATTCCCACGATCTACCGGACGGACACACGCTGCAGGCGGAAGTGTGCATCATCGGCGCCGGCGCCGCCGGCATCGCCATGGCGCTCGACTTCGTGGGCACGGGTATCGACGTGCTCATGCTCGAAGCGGGCGGCCGAACCGAGGAGAGCGACACCCAGGCGCTGTATGCCGGATCCGTGGTGGACGCGCGGATGCACAGTCCGCCGGATCGCTATCGGCAGCGGCGCCTCGGCGGGACCACGACGATCTGGGGCGGACGCTGCATGCCCTTCGATGCCATCGATTTCGAGGCTCGCGACTATGTGCCGCACAGCGGCTGGCCGCTCGCGCGCGAGGCGCTGCTGCCCTACTACGCGCGGGCGAATCCCCTCTGCGAAGCCGGCGAGTTCGCGTACACGGCCGAGGAGGCCTTTCATCGCCCTACGCGGCCCATCATCGACGGTTTCTCGAGCGGGAATTTTACGGCCGACACGCTGGAACGCTTCAGCTGCCCGACGGATTTTGCGGCACGCTACGGTCATAAGCTCGAAGCGGCGCAAAATGTCCGCACGCTGCTGCATGCCAACGTCACCCACGTGCAGCTGAATGCCGCCGGCCGCGCGGTGGATCACCTCATCGTGCGCAATTTGCGCGGCCAGCGATTCACCGTGCGCGCGGCGAACTTCGTGCTCGCGACGGGCGGCCTGGAAGTGGCGCGGCTGTTGCTCGCCAGCCGCGACGTCCAGCAGCAAGGCATCGGGAACCAGCACGATGTGGTCGGCCGGTACTACATGTGCCATATCGCGGGAACGATCGGCGCCATCAAGATCGACCGGCCGCCGGCTTCGGTATGGCACGGCTATGAAATTTCCGATGAAGGCATCTATTGCCGCCGTCGATTCGCGCTGCGCGAGACGGTGCAACGGTCGCTCGGGATCGGCAATTTCGTCGGCCGGCTGCATCACCCGCGGATCTCGAATCCCGAGCATCGCAACGCCGTGCTGTCGCTATTGTTCCTGGCGCAGCTCATCATCCCCTATGAATATCGCGTGCGCCTCGCGGGCGCGGAGTCGACCCGCTTGGCGGAGTGGCTGCGGCACATTCGCAATGTCGTGTTGGGTTCGACCGACGCCGCCGGATTTGCCTGGCACATGCTGCGCGACCGCAGGCTCGCCGAACGCAAATTCCCGACCATCATCATCCATTCGAAAGCCAACCTGTACAGCCTGGATTTTCATGCCGAACAACAGCCGAACCCCTCGAGCCGGGTCGGCTTGAGCGCGGAGCCGGATGCCCTCGGCATGCCGCGCATCAGCGTCGACTGGCGCTACACGGCGGGCGATGTCGACACGGTGAGCCGCGCCGTCGCGCTGCTGGCCGAAGATTTTCGGCGGCAACGAATCGGCACCTTCGACTACGATCCGGACAGCGTGGAAACCGAAATGACCCGCTACGGCGCCTTCGGCGGCCACCACATCGGCACCGCGCGCATGGGCGCGGACCCACGCTCGAGCGTCGTCAATGCCGACTGCCGACTGCACGACGTCGGCAATTTATTCATCGCGAGTTCCGCGACCTTTCCCACGTCGAGCCAGGCGAATCCCACCCTGACCGTGGTCGCGTTCGCGCTGCGATTGTCCGCGCATCTCAAGTCACTGATGCGGCCGCCGCAGACCCGAGCCGCGGCGGCCGTCGAACCCTTGGAGTGTGCGTGAAGCCCCGCATATTGGTTTTGGGCGCGACCGGGTTCATCGGCAAACGAGTTCTCGAAGCCCTGTGGTCGAGTGATTGGGCTCTGCCGATTGCGGCGAGCCGGCGCCGGATGAAACATGCCGGCGCCGATCGGCCCGAAGCCGTGCAACTCGATGCCACCGACGCCGGTCAGCTGCGGCGCGCGATGGAAGGCGTGAGCGGCGTGGTCAATTGTGTGCTCGGCGACAGCCGCACCATCGTCGAGGGCGCCCGCGCACTGTTCAGCGTGGCCGGCGGCATGCCCCAACCGCCGCGCATCGTGCATTTCAGCAGCCTCGCCATATACGGAGAGGCCGCCGGCGACGTCGACGAGTCGGCGGCGCCCGTCGGGCGCTTGAGCGCATACGGCGCCGCGAAGTTCGAAACCGAGCGGCTGGCCGCGGCCAATCCGTCGGTCGTCACGCTGCGCCCCGGCATCGTGTATGGACCGGGCGGCGCACAGTGGAGCGGGCGAATCGCACAGCTGCTGTACGCCCATCGGCTCGGCGATCTCGGCCGCGGCGGCGACGGATATTGCAATCTCGTGTATATCGATGATGTCGCCGAGGCCGTTCTGCGCGCGCTGCGTTTGCCGAATGTCGAATCGAAGGCATTCAATCTTTCGCTACCCGATCCGCCGACGTGGAACCAGTATCTCGGCCGTTACGCCGCCGCGCTCGGCGCGGTGCCGGTAAAGCGTATCTCGCAACGCCGTCTGCGCCTCGAGTCGAAGCTCATGGCCCCGCCGCAGAAGATCGCGGAAATCCTGGCCGGCAAGTTGAGCCCCCGGCTGGTGGCGCGATTGCCGCAGCCCATTCCCCCCTCGTTGGTGCGCTTGTTCCAGCAGGAAATCAGAATGAAAGTGGGTCTCGCAGAACAGTGCTTGGGGCTGCGCTGGACGCCCCTCGAGGAAGGCTTGAGTCGAACGGCGGCTTGGTATCGCCCGAAGGTATCGAGTTCGGTGGTGGCGAATTCACTCGCGCCTCGTTGATATTCGAACCATAATATGTCAAGCGAAATGTCGATCCTTAATCTCCTCGCGTGGCTCGTATTGATCGCGCTGGCGCTGCCGGCGGTGCTGGCCTGCGGCTATCTGTTGCTGCACACGCTGCTGTCGGCCGAACCGCGCCCGCTGCCGCGCTCGTCGCGCAAGACCCGCTTCGATCTCATCGTGCCGGCTCATAACGAGGTGCAGGGCATCGCCGCCACCGTGGCGAATCTACGCCAGATCGACTGGCCGCCGGATCGCTTCCGTATTTTGGTGGTGGCCGATAACTGCACCGACGACACGGCGGCGGTTGCCGCGGCAAGTGGCGCCACCGTGCTCGAGCGCCACGATCCGACGCTGCGCGGCAAGGGCTACGCCTTGAAGTATGCGTTCGCCCACAGCCGCGAGGAGGGGTGGGCCGATGCCGTGGCCATCGTCGACGCCGACGCCAAGGTCTCGCGCAATCTGCTGGAGTCCTTCGCCTGCCGGCTCGAGCAGGGCGCGAGCGCGATCCAGGCGGATTACGGTGTACTGAACGCGACTGCGGCCTGGCGAACACGCCTGATGGCGATTGCCATGGGCGCCTATCACATCGTTCGCTCGCGCGCGCGCGAGCGGCTGCGCTTGTCGTCCGGCCTGGTCGGCAATGGCTGGTGCGTCACGCATGCGTTGCTCCGCGAAGTGGGCTACAACGCGTTCTCACTGACGGAGGACATGGAATTCGGCATCGATCTCGGGCTCGCCGGTCACCGCGTCTACTATGCCGGCGAGGCGCATGCGGACCAGGACATGCTCACCGACGGCGGACCCAGCGCCGGCAAACAGCGCCAACGTTGGGAGCATGGGCGATTCCAGCTGATTCGTTCACGGACGCTGCCCTTGCTGCGCGCCGCGGTGCGGCGGCGGAGCGCGGTGTGCCTGAACCTGGCGCTCGATCTCATCGTCTTGCCGCTGAGCTACGTCGCGCTCAACGTGTTCGCGCTGCTGCTGCTGGCGGGTGGGTTGCAATGGTGGACGGGCGCTTACCTTGGCTGGCTGTACGTCTCTTTGGGCTGTGTGCTCTGTCTGGTGCTGTATGTGGTTCGCGGCTGGCAATTGAGCAACACGGGCGTGCGCGGCCTGCTCGATCTCGCGGGCGCACCGGCGTTCGTCATCTGGAAAGTGCTGCTGATGATCGGTAGGCAGCATTCCGCCGAATGGGTCCGTACCGAACGAAAGTCGCCTTGAGCGGAACGGCGGCTCGATCCGCCGCGCCCGGCGCGCCCTCGATCGCATCGGCCTTATCGAGTTGGCCTCACCCAGTGGGTCCTAACCGAATAGGCTGCGGCGGGGGGTGAAGCGGCATTGCAATCCCGCGAGGCTCGCGCGCGCGAGAAACACCACATTGCCCACCAGGTAGCGCCGCCACAGCCGCCGTGGTTCGAGCGCCAGGCGGAACAACCACTCCATTCCGATGTGCCGCATGGAAACCGGTGCGCGTTTGAATCGCCCGCTCATGAAATCCAGAACCGCGCCGCCATTCAAGATGAGCACGGGGCCGGCGCAGGATTTGACGATCGCATCCGCCACCATTTCCTGCTTCGGCATGCCCATGCCGAGCACGATGACTCGCGGACGATCCGCATTGACCCGCTCCAGGTACTTCTCGAGCGGTTGGAACCCGTCGCAATGGGTCACGTTGACGGCGCCCATGGCGCGCACCGCCGCGGCGGCGGCCTCCGCGACCTCCGCCGTCGATCCATACAGGGCGATGGCTTTGGATGGGCTCGCCGCCAGAATTCGCGGAATCAAATCCGTGCCGTTCATATTGAGGCCGGGCTTGCGATCCACGGCTTTCATCAAGATCTTCACGCCGAGCCCATCGCGCAACAGCAGATCGGCGCGCATGAGTGAACCCAGAAAAATGGGATCCGCGCAGGCCAAGTTGACGGCGTGCGCATTGACGAACGCGACCACGCAACTCCGCTCGGCGAACAGCTCGTCGAGCAGCGGCTTGAAGCCGCTCTCGATGGGCCGGATCGAGTCCGCGATGCTTCGAGCGGTGGAGATGTTCATATTTGGTACAGGTTTGTCGCCGGCCGAGCAGCGGCTCTAAGGCCCGGTTCAATAGTCGGACACGCTATCACGGGAGCGCCATCGAAGTATGCTCCAAGTCCAATTTTTGCCCACCCAGCGAGCCTCAACTATAGTAACCGCTGTAGCGCGAGCCCCAGAACGCAGAGAGCTTGCCGAGGTTGCCCCAGGCCTTGATCAGCCAAGCGGCCGCACGGTGCCGCCCCAGCGGCGAGAGCATCACGGCGAGCAGAGCGGCGATCACGATTTGCAGCAGCACCCGCACGAAAAACAGGCAGCGGCCGGCCCGGTTGATCGGCCGGTACCGGCCACTCAGCGTCTGGCGCGCGAACTCCTGCCCGCCGGTCATGGCCCGCAGCTTCAACCACGCGAGCGACAGGCGCTTGGGCTCCACGGGTTCGAACACCGGAGCCTGATCGTACCAGACGATTTTCGCGCCCCGTTTTACCAGGCGCACCAATAGATCGCCGTCCTCGCCGTTCATCAACCCATAGCGTGTATCGAACGGCCCCGGCTCCGCACGCAATACACTGCCGCGCAACAGCACATTGCCGAATCGCATGTAGTTGAGCGGCACGGCGGCGCCGTCCGGCCAATGAGGATAATCATAGAACCGGCCGCGACGGATCCACGACGGCGTGTTGTCGGGTAATTGCGGTTCGACCGGCGACAGGACGCCGTCCGCCTGGAAATTCTGTGCCGCCGCCAGCAGCTTTCGCAACCAGTCGCGCGGCGCGCGCTCGTCATCGTCGATGAAGGCGAGCCACTCGCCGGTGGCCAATTCAACGGTGCGATTGCGCGTCAGTGCGATGTTCCGCTGTGGCTGGATGTCGTAGTCGATGAGGAACGGGACCGCACGGGCGCGGTGCTGCTCCACCACGGCGCGCGCGGCGCCCTCGGCGTCGTTGTCGACGATCACCACCTGGCTGGGCAGCAGTTCCTGCTGGGCAAGATCGTCCAACACCGCGCTCAGGCGGTCGTTGCGCCTATAGGTGGCGATACAGACGCTGATGCTCATGC
>Ga0116229_10012396_pt1 | contig 12288 bp, 9 predicted proteins | sample S1TSphgellanicum_3_FD_87313 | JGI IMG/M metagenome (GOLD analysis project Ga0116229, IMG submission 87313) | Host-associated microbial communities from peat moss isolated from Minnesota, USA - S1T2_Fc - Sphagnum magellanicum MG | ecosystem: Host-associated > Plants > Peat moss > Unclassified...
TTTTCTAACTTAATCTTGTGTTCACTTAAGGAACTTAAATTGAGAAGGATAGCAAAAGCCTTTTTCTATTTGCAAATGAATTTGGATGCTTACCCAAACAATAGCACATATAAAAGTCCATAAAAGAAGTGCATGAATGTTGAATCTATGAAGGGTGGGGACACCTATTTTTAAAATTAATTAATAAATAAATAATTTAGAGTATGTGGAAGGGTGCCCCATCGAGGACCTTACACATAAGGTGGTGCCCTTCAAAGGACTCCAAGGGCACCTTATGTGTAAGGGAATGGTGATCCATTTTGAATGGGACCAAAACGCTAAAGCAAACATTCATTATAACCAACCATACATCATTTATTACACCAACATAAAAGAACCGCTAGAATTTAGTGTATGCGGAGGGCACCTTATCATTAGTAGAACTTGTTTTAAGTGTTGAGGCACCTTATGGTCGAGGCCATTGGTATTTCTACCACAACGGAGTAAGGCACCCTCACGCCTAAGGTACCACAACGGAGTAAGGCACCTTTACGCCTAAGGTACCACAACGGAGTAATGCACCTTCACACCTAAGGTACCACAACGGAGTAAAGCACCCTTACGCCTAAGGTACCGCAATGGAGTAATGCACCCTCATGCCTAAGATACCACGACGGAGCAATGAACCCTTACGCCTAAGGTATCACAACGGAGTAATGCACCCTCATGGCCTAAGGTACTACAACGGAGTAATGCGCCCTTACACCTAAGGTATGGCAATGGAGTAATGTGGCCTTACGCCTAAGGCGCCTCTTCTCCTTCTCAATAAAAAATAAAATGGAAGCTATTAAAATTCTACGAGGTCTTTACGCGGGACAATGATTGGGAACGGGGCGGATGTGGGGGATTCAGGTCGCGCACTCGGATCCCATCTCGTCTTGTGCCATGTTGGGCCCTTATTCGAAGAACGGCCCCGCCCCGTTCTACTACATATCCGTATCCTACACATTTATTACACCAACAGTAAATACATCATTTACTATACTTACCAATAAAAAAGAAATTTAATTAAAGTGATAGAATTAAAACGCGCGCCATAATTCCCCACCCCCCCATCCCCCCTCCCACGTTTTTTTGAACCGGGAGCCGCTCGATTTTAGGGCAGAAATTAGGGTTAGGGTTTAATGCGCTACGCGTGAGAGAGAGAGAGGGGGAAAGAGAGAGAGAGAGAGAGAGAGAGAGAGTGTGTGTGTGTGTGTGAGCCATCTCGGCGCGCTCGCTCGATCGCTCGCTGGCTGGAGAGAAAGGACGACGAGGACGACGAGGCTTCTTCTTCTTGTTCGTCCTGCAGAAACTCACATTGGTAGTAGCAGATCATCATGTATATAAATATTCGAGAGCTGCTAGATCCATAAGAAGCCTCTCGGCATTCCCAACAGGAAGCGGGAAGCATGAGGGAGAGAGAGAGAGAGAGAGGAGGTGCTTGTGAATCCTAAGAGGATATGTGAAGCTATGGTGGGGGTGGTTTGTTGCTAAAGAAGATGGGAAGTAGTTTGTCGTTGATTTTTTGAAGAATAAGAAGGGAAAGATACTGGGAGGGGAAAAAGAAGAAGAAAGTATGGTGATGGTGAAAGAGCAGCAGGAGGTGGTGAAGTTGGCAGGAGCACAGCATTTCAGACAACGTTTGTTGCTCGCAACTTTGGCCGGGAAGACATTACGTATCGATGAGATTCGAGCCCGAGACTCTGTCCCTGGTTTGCGGGACTATGAAGCCTCTTTCCTTCGGTTGTTGGAGAAAATCAGCAACGGTTGCATTGTGGAGATCAACGAAACAGGTACGATGGTTTTTTTCTTTGAAATATGTGTTTTCTTCGAAAATTTAGCTCTGTCTGCCTGAAATTCCTTCGTGCTGCATACATTTCATTGTGGTGCATGTATTGCATTATTTGATTGTATGCTACCGTAATGTCCTCCTCTACAATGTCGGTTCCCTCCTCTTCTTTCGCTTGCAGGCACGCATGCAGAAGGGATTTTTGGATTTGTAATGAACTTTTCTTACTGGCTTTATGTTTGTTTTGCAGGTACGAAATTGAGGTACAAACCGGGGATGCTGGTTGGTGGTCGACGCCTTGTGCATGAATGTGGAACTGGACGTGCAATTGGCTACTTTTTGGAACCTCTGATTGTCCTGGGTCTGTTCAGCAAGAAGCCGTTGTCAATCTCCCTCAGAGGTGAGAGGCGGTTCAATGACAGAGCATTTTTCTTCTTCTTCTTCAATTCATTCATGTGCATTGTTGAGTACAGTTAGCTCTTGTTTAAGGATGTCCTCGTCCCGAATTAAAGATTTTTGTATTGAGAAAAAAATGATTGATTGCAGGCATTACAAATGATAACAATGACCCGAGTGTGGACACTTTTCGGACCACTACTCTACCACTGCTGAGGCAGTTTGGTGTCCCAGTGGAGGATCTTGAACTGAAGATTGTCATGCGGGGTGCACCTCCTCTTGGTGGTGGAGAAGTGCACCTGAAAGTTCCAATTGTGCATCCCAGCCTTCGTGTAAGTTCATTCATCACATTTTTTCTTTTCCTCCTTCTCCTTTTCATGGTGCCCTTTCTTTCTAGAGGCATTTTTTGTATAGATTGCCTAGCAGGAATTAGAACACTTTGCAAACCCTTCAGATGTGAAGGGCTATGTTTGAGGTTTAATCTTTTACTGTTGTTCTGAACTGAATTGCAGGCAGTACATTGGATGGATGTGGGCATGGTGAAGCGGGTGAGGGGTGTGGCCTATTCAACACGGGTTTCACCACAGATGGCTAACCGTATGGTGGATTCTGTGCGAGGCGTCCTCAACCGCCTGATACCAGATGTCTATGTTTTCACTGACCATTATTCTGGTCAAGAATCTGGAAAGTATGTTCTCTGTGGGAGTCCATTTCAGCTTTGTTATGTCTGGGAAATGTCCTTCAAACTATCTTTCTCTGCCTGTGGTAAGGACCCATGGGAGCAAGGAGAATTTTTGGATTTGAAAATGCAGAACCATCTGTGACATTTGAGGCCAATATCTCACTGTACCTTTAATCATGTTGCAGGTCTCCTGGATATGGAATTTCATTGGTTGCAGAGACCACTACAGGGTGTTTGATCAGTGCAGAAGGGGCAGCTACTCACCCTAAAGCTGATGGGGAGGAGACCATGGAAAAGATTGGCCCAGTTGTGCCAGAGGATATTGGACTCCAAGCAGTTACACAACTGCTTGAAGAGGTCAAGCAGGGTGGTGTCATAGATTCCACTCATCAGGTCTGTACTTGTTTATCTCAATTGTACTGGTTCCTCTCAAACTGCTCGTTGCTTATAGAATGCTGGTTTACCCAATATGTACGCTTTCCTGTCTGTGAGGTTCAATGTAAAATTTGTTTTCAGTTTTATGGTATAAAATGCACAAAGTTTCTCTGAATATCCAGTGAAATGTTCTCATGTAGAATTTAGCAATTGATTTCATGTATTAGATGCTGGTTCATCCCGTTCCCTGCTGCCATGACTAGTTTGGAATGGAGTTACTTAGACCAATGTGTTGACTGCCTTGTTTGTTTCTGCATGTATTTATCAGGGGCTTCTTTTTCTCCTGAGTGCCCTGTGCCCAGAGGATGTCTCTAAGGTCAGGGTGGGAAAGCTGTCGCCATATGCAATCCAGACACTCAGACATATCAAGGAGTTTCTTGGAGTCCAGTTTCACATAGAACCAGATCCTGCCTCAGGGACAATTCTCTTAACCTGTGTCGGGAGTGGGTACAGGAACCTCTTGCGAAAAATGTCTTAGCCTTGGAGGTAAGTTTGAATCTGTGGACATAAATTTTTTGACTCTGGGATTTTAGAGTGTGTGGGGTATATGTAGTTAATTCTGGGTATTCTATTGAGAGGGAGAGGGGATTAACTTAGGTGAGAGGGAAGGAGGCCAAGGGTCCGAGCAGATGAGAGCCAAGGAGGAATGAAAAGACACTTTTAAGAGAGAGTGGGCAGGAGAGGATATGAACCAGGGGATGAAGAACCATGGGTCCGAGTCAGGGAGGAAGGAGGTTGTATATTTTTGTGTGCTCCAAAAGGTGTTCTGAGCCAGTTTTTTCTACGAAGCGGATGTTGATGGACTTTGACAACACTGCTGCAACATGGAGGCAAACGTCGACACACAGCAGGAGGATGTTAATGTGAAAGAACATTTGATTCATATTTTGTGTAAAAGACTTTGGTGGGGTGAAGGGGTGTGGAATTTCCACATCCACAGGCTATGATGACATTATGAGGCCTCCTATTAGGCGTTCAACTTTCTGTAAAAGTAGATCTAGTGCATGCAGATCTTTGGCCTGTCTCAAAGTTGGAAGTTTGGGGTGGGTAGAGGGTCTGGTCGTCTTATTTTGAGTTTTAGCCCAAGCTTGTTAGTGTTCACGGTCAATTGAGTAGGCATGTCAAAGGAAGTGCATCTCACTTTGATGTACAGTGTTTCTGCCACTTGCTTGTTGGTTTTTCCGATAGATGATTTAGAGGTAGAGTTCAGTTTTTTGTTTTGGAGACTATAAGTTCTATCCTCACATGCAAGAGGAATTTGACATTCAACTGGTGATTTGTTTATAATGCCAAAACCAGTCATTCTATCAGCCAGGAGTCAAAGCATATGCATGTGGAATCTGAAAGTTTGTGCTGTAAAATGGTAAGAGAGGTTCCTGATTTAAACTGTTTCTGGTTCATCTACTACTCATGGGTAGGACACTAATGTTACTTTTTGAGGTCTTGTGAGAAGTGCCGCAGATCACAGTTGGTTGGGCATCCCTTAAAATCACAGTAAGTAACTTCTGTTGTAGCCTAAGCTTAGGTATAAGCTTGTATGAGAAATTATGTCAGTGACTGTTCAGTCAGTACAAATATGTGTCTTGGAATTGTCTGTCTTGGACAAATCTTTCTATACTTAAATGAACTTAATAGAGACTTCCCCACACAGGACCTGCTACATTTGAAGGTGCTATGGTAAAAAGATTTTGTGTTCAAGGTAGAAATGTAACTGTAAAGAACGAATTTTGCATTTGATTTGGTTTCTTTGCAAACTTGTAAATGAAGAAGTTTTGAAACACATACTAAGAGTTGAAATCTGTTATAGTATCTGATAATGTAATCCTGAAAAAAAAAAAATTGTAATTAATGCCTAATCACTCATGCAATTTCCTTTTCACTTTTTATGAATAAATTGCTATTCTCCTCTTAAATGCAATTTCCTTCGCCATATGTATGCAATTTCTCTACATGCAATTCCCAGTTTACATCTTGGATGCAATTTCTTTTTTTACTTCCCTACATACGATTCTCATTTTACTCTTTAAAATGCAACTATGTTGTTTCACTTCTTACATGCAATTTCTAGTGCAAGGCAACCTCTAAGAAGCTGTAATGCATTCAGTTCAGTAGTCAACTCGTGGAACTAACTTTTGTACTGAGATGAGATAGAAAACTAATGTTGTGTGGTGTGTTGTGTTTTGCTCTGCACAGAGCACAAACAGCAAACAGTACCAAATGGGTGTAAAATCAAAATTGGAGCAACATCTCATGGAGGATATCAGCAATATGAGTAGAATGAGTTGCAGCCATTGAAGCTGAATACAATGTGCATATGCATAAAAACTGTGGCCTCATTTTTGTTGACACTTTAGCTTCTATGTTCTAATAAGAGTCTATGGCAGTGTAGAAAAATTACCTCCATGTGTCAGGGACACCAAGATCTGCAGCCACAAGGGTTTGTACCTTCCATGCAATCAAAAACTGTTGACCCAGATACATTGTAAATCCAGACCCTACAATAGGGTCAAGTGTGCACCATTGCTCTGAAAGGAGCTGGAAGATGAACTAAAATCATCATGATGAACCCTCATGGCATAAAAGCCCCATGCAAGGAGGGGGAAAAGAGACGACTTTCCTTATGGCATCAGATGCTCACCTAGGGCACTGCTGCAAACATAGGAATGAAATAGGCTTTAACTTCTAATCAATTGCCAAGCTGAAAAAAGAGATTTCTTTATCAAGATTTCTGAAAAAGAACAGATCACAAGCCCAGGTTCACAAGGCATCAAGATCCAATACTTAAGCCACTTAAGCCATCCTAGGCAGATTGACCATTGACTCCAGGACTACTTGTGACCACTTTTGCAATCCAGCAATTTTATCATCAAAAGGCTCAAATAATAAGGGCAGAAAGCAAAAATGAGGCTAATATGAAGGTGTACACAACCACCACATCAATTGTCTCACACAACATTTCATTATATGCAAGAGAGCTTTGACTGTAGCAAAAGAAACCGTGTGGCTCAATCCTCACACTAACTCACAGGTACACCATATTGGGAAGGAGATGACTTGTTCAGGCACAACTCCAAAGAGAATCTGGTTTTGCCCCAAACAACTAAAATTTGACCTCCTATTACTAGTAGTGTGCAATGCCAGCCCACAACTCACAAGCCATGTCATGATTTATCAGTGCCAGATCACAACAGATGACAGGAAGTTCTGGGTATCCTGGGTGTACTACTTCCCCTAATAGAGAAAAAGGGCTCTGCTGCTATGATCAGCATTTAATCTGTAATCAAATGACAGAACTCCCAAATGGTGTGGATGATGCACATTGCACGTACATCCAGGCTGATCACATCAGGTAACGCCCCTGATCTGGACTATCCTCACAATGCCAATACCCCAGCTGGGTACTACTGAAGGGCATCACTGAAGTGATTAGTTTCACTCAATAATGCAAAGGTGAAATTTGACTTGCAAATTTTGAGTTTTGAACAGCTGATTGATGGTTGACCCAGTACATGATCAAGAAATGGAGAACTGTACATTTAGGTAGAGTGCACTCACCTGATGCTCCGGTGCTCCACTACAGACAAGCACTGGAGAACACAACAGTAGTTTCAATACCTATTTGTGATTCTCTTCAGCAAGAGGACGAGCAGTTTGGTGGCTGTCAAAGTTTGTGCAATGTAGTTTTACATCTGAAGTTGTTTAGATGCAAGATCCAGATATTGAAAGACAATTTGGCTTTCAGAGGTTCAGCACCTGTACCTAAAAGAAGTCTGCAGCTTCCACCACACTCAGTCCATAACTATTGATGTTCCGACACTTTTGATACTGACCCACTGTTTTGCGTGGCATCTACCTCATCATCTACAGTATGGGGATGTTGCATGAAAGCATCCTCCACATTAGCACCTTGACAATTTGGAGAAGGTCCCCCATTCTCTTTCTTTGAAGCATCCATCTCATCAGTTGGTTCAATCTTGATAACCCTACCATCCTTAGACTCAATTTGACTGTACAGTGGTCCATCTTGCTTAGTGGATGGAACCACAAACCGGGGGGTAGTCTCTCTCTTGGTTCGCTGTTTCTTGGGGATTGGGTCTACAGTTTTCACTGGAGGAATTGAGTCTGCAATTTTTGCTAGGGTGGAAACTGCCACAGTTGGGAGAGCCAATGTCTGCCTCTTCACCTTCATTGCAATCTTTGCAGCACCCTTTCCAATGCCCAATTTCAAGCCAACAGTGCCCACAGACACAGAGTCTGCATCAAGTATCTTCTTTGGGGGTGGCAGAGACTGTTGCTGACATTCCTTAACCTCCATAAGTGCATCCCTGCTATGGTAGTGGGCATCATCTGTTTCCTGAAATGAACGACAGGCACATAGGTAATCAGCAACAATCTCTGACTGGTTGAAAGCTTACTCAGTATTTTACTCAATGAATTACCACTTGGTGCTCACCATCAAAGACTTGGATGGCCTTCATTCTGCTAATATACATTCCAAAGCTGATACAAAAGGCTGCTAGGTTAAATGGAACAACCTCCTGTGAAGGGCAAAAACATGATGAAGACAACTTGGGATGTGGCAGACCATCATGGCGACCAGTCATGGGTGCCAATAGACCATAATATCACAAGATCTCATGAAGATAGATGAATGCAGAAAGATATCCATTTGTGACTGCTTTGCATGTATATTTTAGGCCCACCTCATCACTGGATGTATTTTGAGTTTGCTGCTCAAGATCTGCATCTTCCATTAGCCGCCATTGTGGGGTCTTGATGTCTTCATGCCGAACTTGTTCAATATCCTTTACCCCTACATTGGCAGACCTAACTGTATTGTCTATGTTGTTGTCTGAAGACCTCTTTCCCACCAGCCCATGCCCAGAGCTTGACCTTACTAAATTGCTATTGCATAACACAGGTGTCCCGACTGAAGTGTCACTCATGGAAACCCTGAAGGGTTGAACTGAAGAAGGTTGCAAGGTAACTTGAGACACTTGTGGTGATAGATTTGAAGCAGCAGACTTAGGCAACAAAACTAGAGAGTTCCTGCGGGGGATTGCTCCTTGATTCAGCTGATGCTTTGCCTTCTCTACACGTGCCTGCAAGGCTTCAATCTGCCATAGCAGTTGCTCCATGGACTCTAGTTCACCAACCTCATGTCCTGCTACTGGTTGCTCCACTGGATTCTCCTCTTCTGCCAGAGTTTCCACCTTGATAGCTGCAGAATACAGACAATACGATTAAACTCTCAATCTATTGAAACAAACTCTAATTCAGACCAAGCAGATCCCTTACAATTAACGTAGCAAAATTACATCTTAACTTCATTTCATATGTATAACAGCAAAAATGTTTAGCTGCACACCAATCAGTTGAGTCTGCTGATTTTGTTGGCTATGCATCTTTTCCTCGCCATCCTCAGACTTCTGCCTCCTCTTCTTATCTGCAGGATATACAAAAACAGCAAGGGGAAAACAGTGTCAGAAGGTGACAGTAGACCTCATCATTTCCAGAGTGAAGGCCAGAAATAGTTTGCTGACTTTTGGTATCAATTCTGAGTATTGCTTGTGAGAGCATACATTATCCATTTGACAGTGGTGCCTATGCTCAAGATTTGGGAGGTGCTAAGTGGAGGTGACACAAGGTCTACTTATGCCATGGTGCCTGTCTGGTGTCCAAGAAAAACCTCCACAAACATAATAAAATTCTGCAGATTCCTGATGAATGTGCAATTATTGCATAGGTGAGCTCCCCTCATTATAACAGAGAGAAATAGGAGAGAAAAAATTGTTTCTAATTGAGTTCAATCACAAATGCAAAATGGTTCAACCAGAAAACACTGCTTTTTTGTGTAAGAGGCCACAACAAAGCCTCTGGCCTAATTCACCATAGAGAACATGCAAAACAAAAAAGTGGTACACCTTTTAACTGGAAGTTCATGCACACTAACAGTTGCAGGAGAATTGTGTTTACGCTACTGGAAGAAGAAAAGGTTAAGAGGAGTGGATATGAATCTCAAGTAGTACCATATCGTGAAAACAGAGGATGGCGTGCCATGTAGGCATCAATGTCAATCAAATCCACTGGCTTTCTATGTTGCTTGCTGGAAAGTAGTCGATGCTTTTGTGGAGTTGAATCCAGTGGTACAGTTCTGGCAGCTGACACCTCCCCGTTCACTCTGTCTAATCTCCATGTCTTCACTTTCTTTAATTCCTCCAAAATCTGATCATACCTACTAGCTTGTGACTGAAGCTCTTGCATCCGCAACTCCAACCAGCGACACCTCCACTCAATGCCCCTTCTGTACAACTTCCAATCTGCATCCAGTGCCTTGCTGTTCCTGTTCACCAAATTCAACACCACAGAACATCCAAATCAGCTTAGACATGGGATATATTGACTTTCACCATGCAACTATAAATTTTAGCCATAACACAGGACGATGATAACAAGAAAGGATCTAAACTTGCCTTTCATTGGGAGTCCCCTCTGCTTCATCTTCTTGTGGAACTGATGCCCCATTACCATCTCGCAAGTTTGATTCAACTTCAACGCCCCTCAGCACTCTGTCAACTCCAGTTTCACTCTCAAACCCACTATCAGTAGATTCAAATGAGCACTCTGTTGCTTGATCATCAGGACAATGCTGCTGATCATCAGAATCTGCCCACTCCATAATGTCAACCTCTAAACTGTTGCAGTCCAGTTCATGGATGGCAGCCTGTTCAAATATATCTCTATTTGTGCGACAAAACTCCATCTTCAGCTTCTCAGACATGACCAAATCCTGGACATTACCAGAGGAAACTGGGATAATGCTGCATGTTGTTCCCTTGCCACATGTATTCTTGTCATGTCCCTCTTCACACAGGTTCTGTGTTATACGAGCAGATTTCTCATCACAGGATTCCTTGAAAATATCACCACATTGTGATGATGGTGACATACTTTCAATTGGCCCACCACCAACAATAGTTGTGGCCATTGTCACCCCTGCAGTATTCAAGAAGCTGGGTTCATGGCTAGCAGAAGTCTCCATATTGTCAAAAGTGATCAAACCAGGTAAAGCATGTGCCTGTGCCTCCCTGTCCAGGAGGTTATCCTTGACTTCTGCATAATGCTCTAACTGCTTCTTGCCCTGCTGTAGAAGATTTCTTACAGCAATCCAGATTACAGATCTAATCCTGAAGTCTTCAGTTGCATTGTGGCATATTTGCTCAAAGCTTTCCTGCAAAATTGTTGATGTGAAGACACCTTGCGAGGAGTTGGCAAAAAAGTGCTGATATATGCCTGTGCTGAATCATGAACACATCGTCCTTATGAGCACAAGCATGTCTCCAGACACATGGATCAACAACTCTGCACCTTTGACATTCACACACACACAAGAAAAAAAGGTCTCCAAAAAACTCAAAAGAAGCACAAGAAACAACTTAGAAGTAAATGAACTGGATGTTTGTATACTCACCACAAAACAGCACCATGATGCATATTGTTGTGTAAGAAGCCTCTGTTGCATCATTGTGGAGCACATAGAAGTTTTGATAAGTTTGGGATAGTTGGGAATGAAGGCCTTGTCCACTGGCTCCATGAAGATCCCATTTTGATACACACTGCTCCAGACATGACACCCCATGATCTCATTAGTCACATTAGACCAGCAATACCAGACTAGACCTTGTTTTGCATCAAATTACAAACTGTATGAAACTTCCAGCAAACCTAACACTAAAACCTCTGCTAAGGATTTTGGCCATAGGCACTAGTGTCACACACTGTGATCCACCAACTAGGTCCTCAACATGTCCTAGTAAGCACATCTAGTCATGGCAGAAGACAAGAGACATGATTTTGAAGTCAACCGACCTGTCTTAAAAAAGCACCAGAATACTTCAACAAACTAGGAAATCTCAGTTTGAACTTAGGGTTTTAGAAGAATCCTATTCACCATGACTAGACCGCAGTTCAGCTCAGCTCTACAACTACGATAACCCTGGATTATTGAGAATTGGGATTGTTTCCAAGAAATAAATATCATCCTCACTCAATGTGATGAAAGTGACTGACATATGCTTACTAACAAATCTTTCCCCAACAATGTTTGTGATGAGCTTGGTGGCTGTCTACATACACACCTGAAGATTCTTTGAAATGCAAAGTGAAGTATAAAGAGGTATCCAGCTCCAGAATCTGCAAGCAGGGGAATGGTAAGAAGTGAGCAATTAGAAACCATGCAAATCCCAATCCTGGAACTTGATGTTGTTATACTGCAGTCTCCATCTTGAATCTGATCATGTCAATTGTACTGAGCAGACATGATTGAATCCCAATTGAACTCCTGTTTTGGACAATTTAGGGTTTCCCGTGTTTATGGCTGAAGCCCTCCTTTTCTCAATCAATGTGCCCTCAGGACAAATCTCTAAGGCCTTTCTTTAGGTAAAATATTTCAGACATACAGAAAAGAGACGCCTTTGGCTCAAGTACTCACCTTGAATCAAAGCGCCACAAAATGCAAGGTCACCACAGTGCGTTTCAGTTACTCTAATAAAAACACTTCCCGCTTATAAGATGGTTACACGAAAAAACCCTAATCTTTGATCCTGAAGCGCTAAATACAACTAGAATTTTACCGGTGAAGAAGAAGAAGAAGAAGAAGCACGCAACAAAGAAGGAAGTTCAAAACATAATAAAAAAAGATATAACGATGAGGCACCTGAACGAACTTTCGCTCTTTCTCAAAAGAGGTGCAGCAAGACGAAATCGCCTTCGTTCAAATCTTCGCAGCAAAACCGAACGCTGCTGGTTCAGCCGTAACACAAGAAAAATAATAATAATGCCACTCCACTCTTTGCTCCAGCGGAAACCAATAGTGCACTTCTGATGTGCACTTATAACTGCCGAAATTATTCCTTGGTTCAAAGCGCTCGCACAAGCAAACAAACCGAGAAAGCAAAAAACAAAA
>Ga0116229_10012397_pt1 | contig 12287 bp, 9 predicted proteins | sample S1TSphgellanicum_3_FD_87313 | JGI IMG/M metagenome (GOLD analysis project Ga0116229, IMG submission 87313) | Host-associated microbial communities from peat moss isolated from Minnesota, USA - S1T2_Fc - Sphagnum magellanicum MG | ecosystem: Host-associated > Plants > Peat moss > Unclassified...
AATGAATCTTTGTTCATCATTAAGTTTCTTCATTTTTTTGAGAATTCTTCATATGGAATGTGTTCATCCACTTGTTGAAAAAGATCATGGATTGGTGTTTTTTTTTTGTTTTTTTTTTTTTTTTTTTTTTTTTTTTTTTTTTAATGTTGATGAATATTCATATGTTAAATCATGTAGTTCATCTTCTTTGGTATTTGTAAACATGTTTAATTTTGGGTTTTTTGCGTCAAGATCTATTTCATAATTAATAATAATATTTTCCAATCCATTTTTTTCATGTTTTTTTGTGTATTCTTGTACTTGTGATTGTAAATTATCACATCTTTCCATGAAAGATGTTGACCTTTTAAATTATATTCTAATCCATGAAAAGGCATAAATAGAAAAATAAAATTCTATAATAATTTTTTGAATCTTTATGGAGATTAAATGAAACCCAATGTATACTTTTATTATGTTTACTTTTTTTTTGATGATTTGGTATCAAAATTAGCAAAACATTATGCTAAGAAAATGGTTTAATGATTCTTTAAAAAAAAAAATTTCAATTAATGATTTACAATGGATGTTTATTAAATTTGGAAAGTAATTAATTTTTTAATATAATAAATTTTTTAAAAATTATTTTCTTCACAATATTTATAAATTGGACTGAACTTGTTGAATGATATAATGGGATAGATAAATAAATAAATAAATTTCTTGTTGAATTAACATTTATTGAACATTTAAAAATGCATTTTCTAGTTTTTTAATTCATTCAAATGCTTTAATTTTTTCACGGTTATATTTGTCTAATATGATTTGCATTTTCATGTGACATATTTATCTATTTTTGTTAAATAATAAGGGCAATAAATTATTGTTGTGTATAAATCTAAAATAGATTGTGCATCTATATTTGTTTACCACAAAGGTCCTACATGTATACTAAAAGCATTTGTTTGTATATCATTTGGTTTATATTTTTAAAAACAATGTTGGTTTTCTTATTGCACTTGTAAAGCAAATAGATAAGTCTATTAATTTAAATGTGAATATAATAAAAATTAATCAAATGAAATTTCTTGACCTAATTTCATATCAACAAGTTTTTTGAAAATTTGGTAATTCATTTCATGAAAATTTGAGTTATTATCCTTTTTATTTAAAGGTGATAATATTTTTGTACATTTCATTGGTGGTTTTGGATATTGGAATCAACCAATTGGTTGCTATTTTTTTCAACATGTTTGTTTATGTTGATGTATTTGATTATTACAAATTTTTGTTTTGAAAATACTTTGATTTTCTGTGAAATATTTATCAATGAAAATTTCAAGTTTCTCATTTGTAAAAGTTCCAAATCTAGGAGCATTTTTAGACCATAACAATCCATGATCATGGGCTAAACCTTTGGATTGGAATTATCTTATTGAAAAAATAACCATTTATTTTGCCAAATAAAAGATTATTATTTTAAAGAATTTTTTGAAAGCTATTCATCTTATGTTCATAATAATGCACACAAGTGATAGGGTCACCTTTAACAAAATCTTTTATGTTTGGTAAATTTTTATTTTTCGTATTAAAGTTTTGAACATATTCAAAATGTAAATCTTTTAATGTTTTTACAAGAATATGCCAATTATTTACACATGTTGTAAATAATGTTACCAAAAAAAAATCTAATTATTGCAAAAATGTCTTTTTGAAATTGAGTTAAATAATTTGGAAATGTTTATGACCTAATTTTTTATAACTTAAATTAGAACTCAATATTTGGATTAGATTTACATTCTTTGAAACATCACTACTTGTGACGATTTGATCAAATAATTTTTCTTTTCATATATGAATCCAAGCAGAAGACAATTTAAAACATGTTAAACTTTTGATTGATTTGAAATATATATTTGTTATATGATATGCATATTTTCTATTAACACTTGTTAATTCATCTTGTATTATCTTTTGGTATGAACATGTAAACATGGTTTTAAATTGCCATAGAACAACGTTGGGAAATTGTATTATTTTTAATATGGATCATGGATTAATCCAAATGGTCAAAAACCTTTTCCTAGAACAATTTTTAGAGTTTTTGAATCATCATCATAATTTGTTCATGATTCAATACATTTTGTACCAATGATTTTCCAAAGTCTTCTTCTATAATTTCTTCGAATTTGTTTGAATTATGGAAATCGTCATTTTCAAAATCATTATTTCCACTTGCATTTGCAAGTTCTATTAAACTTTACCAATTTGGTTTTATTGTAACATTTGTGAGTACAGTAGAACCTCTATAATTTTATCACCTAGGGACCAGCAGCCAGTGATAAAGTTTGAGAGGTTATAAGTTATGGGAAAGTTTGGAACTATGAGGCGTAGGGTTCAAAAGCTATAGGCTGCTCTTTTTTCCCATTTTCTTTGCATTTTTGATCATCAAGGCAACCCGTTTTTGGTAGAGAAAAAGGGTGAAAAACATCTGAAGTCCAACACTTTTTTTTCGAACCTGCTTGTAACCGGAGTATTGTCCTTCTAGCACACTTCACACTTTGCTCTAAACTAGATATACACAATACTGATCTGAGCTACATTCTGCAGAAGGTTACGGAGACCCCTTGGAAAGTCTTAAATAGAGGCCTATCACTAGCTATTTCCACCATAATTGATCGAGAAATAAACGAATTATAAAATTATAAAATTGTCGGGAAAGAGGAAAAGTGATAAGTTATAAGAATATAAATTTTTTGCCTGGTCCCATTGATGGATCGGGCCAGAGTGATAAAATTTGAGAGGTTATAAAATTTGGGGGTATCAGTTTATAGAGGTTCTACTGTACATATAAAGGTGTTTTTATAAATTTGTCATAATGTTTTTATGACTATGTTAGGTTGAAGATATAACTAGACATATATATAGATTTGTATTACAAAAAATTTCTAAGAAAACAAAAATTGAATAATCTTCATATGGCATCCAAGGTAAAACAACTTGAATAATATTCAAATTTGTTGGGACATTGATAATACTTCCATGTAATCCATATTATCCATATCCTTGTAAATGAAATATTTGTGCAAATGTTAAATGAGGTACATTTAAACATTCTTCTATTTTTTTTAACGTTAAATTTTTTTGATATTTGGTTTATTGGTTATAACATGATTTTGTAAATGTAAATCAAAAGGTTTTCCAATGTCAAAATTTCTTTTACAAGATTTACATATTATTACATCTTTAATATTTTTTTCATTTTTTAATTCATCAAGGAAAATTTCAATATATGGTTGTGATACTATAGAAATTTGATACTTAAAATGTAACCTTTGACAACAATAACATACATGTTTAGCAATATTTTTGATATCTTTTTTATACCTAAGAATATTTTTATGAGATTTTTTTTTTTCCATTCAAAGATGGGAAATTTTATTTTATTGTCTTAATTTTACATTTTTCTTTTGAGGAATTATATTATATGATAATATTTTCTTGATATATTATTGATATGTTCTATTAAAATATTTTCATTTACATTATTACAAGAATGTTCATTATCTTTGGAACAAATATCAATATTTACATGACTTTTGTTTTATTTTGATTCAAGGTATTTCAAATGTTGTTTAATTTATAATGTGCTGAAACACAAATGTGGATATTTTAAAAAACAACATCAAAGCAATTTCTTGCAACATCTAATCAGAATGGGTTTTTAATATTTATAACAAATTGTTATTTAATTCTAAATTCCAACTTTTTTTAATCAAAATTTTTTAATTTTTTATATTCATATTATGATTAATAATTTTTTTGGGGTCATCATTATGAATATAAATAGGAATATTTGTAAGTTCTAAATAAATTTCAACAAGTTCAAAGTGATTGTTCCCATATACAATGTTTAAAAGTGTTGATGCATTTTTTTGTTCTATCCTAACCATTATTCAACCATTGCTTTTATTCAAAATTTAATTTTTGCCTATAACATTCTAAAGCTTTAGGTGTGCCAAGCCTTAAAAATTCTTTTAAATGTGACATACTATTTTTTGTATCATTTTATAACTAATTAAATATTTTAATAAATATGATATTGCATCAAATAAACAATCGCCCACATTATACTCACTTCAAACCAACTTTTCTAATTCAATATTTACATCTATTTTCTAATTTATTTGAATCAATTTTATATTTGATGAATTATGTAATTTCCTTCAAATATAATTTTGATTATTTTTGTACTTGTAAATGTCAATATTTATTATTTGTTATATATATATAATGTTTATTATGAATTACAAGGATGCCAAAGTCCAATTTAAATCATCTTTTTTTTCTTGAAGTTCTTTAAATTCTTATGATAGAGAATTTTGGAATATTTTATTAAATATTATTTAAATTTATTCTTATAATGTTTTAAATTATTAGTAATTGTTATTAGATTTTTAAAATTTAAAATTCTAAGATTCATAAGACTTTAATATATTTACATAAACAAATAACATGTATTATTTTGTGAATTATTATGTTTTAAATACATACTTGATTTGGAAGTTTCTAAATTTAATAGTTACCTTTATCATTTTTTCTTATCATAAAAATATTAAAGAAGATGTGATGCAAATCTTTTGAATTATGCAAAAGGTGATTGGAAAAAAGTCCAAATAGACCCATCAATTCAAACTTGGCCATGAAAGAGAACCTTGAGTCAAGGTTTTTTAGTTCCCCATAATTATGTTTCCCAAATATTAGCTTCTTTCCACATCAATTTATCCCAAATCAAAGTTTCCCCAAAAAAATAACACTTGCAAATGATCATGTACATAAAAATATGTACAATTGAAAATATGGTCATATCCACAAAAACACAAACATTTGTTCAAAACCAATACCACCAAATCATAACTGCCATATATACATAGAAGGATCCTATATACAACAAGCAAGTCTTAAAGTTTAGATTAAAGGTTTTTTTGTAGTTTTTTGTTCATGGTCATATTTGTTAAAAATTGGAAATCCAAGAATCTCAGTTGTTTGACTCAAGATGAATTTACCTTTTGGGTTTTTATTTTGAAACAACTTTAAGAAAAAACCTTGTTTCTAGAAATTTTCAAGGATGATCAAACAAGGATTTGATCCTTGATCCAAAAAGAACAATCATAATCATCACCATTTTGTTGTTTTATTTTGCAAGAAATGTGAGGTTGACTTTTAACTCCAACTATGTTCTTGCAATTATAACATTTATGGCCATTAGTCCAAATTGTCACAAATGAAAGGTGACAATGTGCTTAAAGGTTCTCAAAGTAATTAATTACAATTGGAATAACTAGCTTGTTAATAACCTACAAAGGTACATTCCATCAAATAATCCGCAAAAGACCATTACAATAAAAACAAAATGAAAATAACCAAATTATAAATTTCATAAAGGAGTTTACAAAGCAAAATGAAAAGAAGAAAAATGAATAAAAGTCTTTTATACATACCTCAAAATTCACCGCAAAATCCTACCTTTTAGTGTATTTGTTATATACTTCCACTAGTCTTTCACTAGTTACAATATTAAGCACATGAATCACAAAAATAGTTGAAAAGTTCATCAAAAGTTGTTCACAAAAACATACTACTACCAACATTTTGAATTAAAAAGGTTGCAAAGTCTTGTAGTGCTTTAAGTTTACATATTGTGGGTAGAACTTTGGAAAAAAAGACAACGTTTGTGTGTCATTAGGCCCCACACCATCAACAACAATCAAATTTTTTTTTTTTGAAGACTTGCCGTATATCCTAGTGACCACAAGCTCACTTGTTCCAAGTTCCTATGAATCTTGTCATTAGATGAAACTCTAAATGGAATGAGTAGTAATGAAATGAAGATCAAGTGGGAGTGGATTAATATGTTCAATCATTGTGGTGGCTCGAACCTCAACATAAACGACCAATCACCTTTTCCAAATTTGTTCCGAAATGTCACCCAAAGTTATGGACTTGAATGAAAGACCCCACATTAAGATTATGTGAAAAGATTGTCACAAAGGCAATCCCTATAGTAAGGGTGATAATCAAGAATCCAACCTTATCTATAAGATCACAATGTATGAACTTGTATCCACTCCATACAATATCATATGACCCATATCTATTTAGTATATAACCTTCAAAACATCCACTCAACATTTTTTAATGTATATTAATGACACCTAAAATATAAATAGGTGGTGTTCTTTTTTTGTTTGGGTTAACAACAATTTGTGCCATTGAATACAAACAATATCCAACAACAAAACAAAAAATACAACAAAAAAAGATTCAACAAATTGAATAAACAAAAAATATTTTCAAACACATATAAGCAAACTATATACAAACAGATTGTACTGAAATCAAGTCTATAGATATATAGTGGAACAAAGTTGCATTATAAACAACCTTAAAACACAAAATTGATATTAATCCTTTCACTGTCCAAAAACACAATGCTCCCAAAACACACAAGAAAAAAATAAAAAGGCTCAAATAAAAGCCAAAAAGAAACAAAACATAAATAATGAAAAGATAAACATCACAACCATCCATAGTGAAAGGAATATGTAATACTTCTAAATCTTCGCTACATTTACCAAACTATAAAAAATTCTACCAAGGTATAGGAGAACAAAGTGTGTAAGTTATATTTTTTCAATATAAAAGACCATACAAATTGAATTTCAATATCAACATTATCTACATACAAGGTTAGGAATGAAAGTTTGTATGATAATTAAACATATAATTGGAATTTTTTATTTTATTTCATAAGTATGAATGAAAAGTTAAGGTTTTATTTTCGTATAGGGTTAATTATGAACTTCAGGTCTACTAATTAGGGTTTAAGTTGTAGTTATTAATTAAAAGATACTATTATATTTATGGGTTAGGGTTCATTATAAGGTTTATAGTACAAAAAATCCCCATGAAGACACTTGGAAATACACATTTCATACCATTGATAGGTGCCATTTTCATAAGCATATACCATCATATGTGAAGTCTTTACAAAATTTCATAATCTTTAATTTTACAAATAAAACATTTAAAAAAAATCCACACTTCTGCTATTTAATTAACTAATAATATATTCAAAGAATCCTATGAATATGGCATTTGAAATATGCATTTTTTTTTTGGTTTTCCTGTATGAAAAAACCAAATGTTTCAAAAGAAAATATTTATTCACCATATTATTTGTTGCAAATTTTGTGTGGAATTTATCAACCATTTCACACTGACCTTGGAATATTCAACCTTCCTTCCATCACAAGAGCATCCTAAGCTCCTTTGTTGCTATTAGCACAATATTTAATGAAAAACCCCACACATGAATCTAGCATCCTCTTGTTCATCATCATTTCTCTTTTAATTTTCTCACTCTCCAACATTCCAGTAGCTAGTTGTTTTCATTATCACATTCTCTCCCAATAACTTATGAGTTATTATTTTACATTGGTATCAATAACATCAGTAGTAGTTGTTATAATTCATAATTAAAAACCAATTCATCCAATGATGTTCATTATTGTTTGTAGTATTATTGCATGGCGCCATAGATTACATAATGTCATATTAGGAATTTCTTTGAATTTCCACAAATTTAAAACTCAAAACAATCTACCAAAATTCTTTATTCAAGCTCTATTACAATAAAGTAACGAAAAGGGGAAAAAAACAAAGTTCACAAGGAATGTGGCAAAACCCCATTCGTTCACATCAACAGTGAAATCATAAGACCGAATAGATGACCATCCATCACAAACTTCATGGGTCATGATTTGGCCATAATAGTTGTGCAAATTTAATTTTTCATAGGTTCATATGAAATAGACACGGATGCCATTCATCAACTTGTACTATTTGAACAACGATGTCGCGTGCATTGTTTAGACATGAATGTCATATGCCTATTTGTATTGTTTATACATGAATGTTGTATGTTTATTCATATTGTTTACATACGAAAGTCGTGCACATGACTTCCATGTTTAAATAATGCATGACATTCATGTGTAAATGATATGAACCCATGAAATAACAAATTTCACATGGATTTGGAATGAACCCATGAAACTTATAAATTTGTGATCTCATTTGAAATAAATAAAGTGCACAAGGAATGTGTTCAAACCACCATTGATTCAAATCAACAAATGAATCAATAGAACCAATAGATAGCCATCTATTGCAAATGTAAAAAAATATTCTTTTAAGAACCTCCTAAGTTGATTAGCTAAGTTTAAAATTGTAGCTCAAGTTTAAAATATATTTTTGTTGTGATGGAAGAAAGAAAACAAACGAAATTTGAAAATGAAAAATTGACAAAAAAATTTTGAATTATAAAACACAACTATTTGATAGTCATTGCAAAGGGTTGTACATTTCAAAGTTAGGATTCTTACATTTCCACAGAGGAGAGATAGAAAGATTAGCAATCTTGGAACATGTGTGTTGCAACAAAAAGCAAAGTGCATGCGCACCTTTCTTTCATCTTGCAATTTGCATTGAGTAGATGCATATTAACGCGCCCCCAAGTTCCTTGTTAGACCCAAAAAGGGTCCAACTATGTTAAAGAGCGGAAATAGTTGGAACTTGGTGTCGCTCCCAGCTTCTAGCACTATAAGGGGTAAGAGGGGCGTGCTGAAAGCTTCGGGATTAGACTAGGCATAGGGACAAGCTATTTAGTTATTCGGTCCTACATCCAAAACCAGCCAACAAGTTGGTTAAAATTCATTCTACACACTCTTGGTGTTGGGACAAGCCATGGGCAACCTTGGACTCACTTGATTCGCCGTGGCCCGGACTCGGGGGAAGCCCCCACCTTCCCCCATACAATATTCTCTGCGTCTCTCCACCGCACTTACATCCGAATGGCACTTTTTCCCGGGACTCCCAAAGTGGAGTCCCGAAACTGTCTCGGTTTGGACTCTCGAAACTTTGGGCGTTCATAACTTCTTGCTTCGACCTCCGATTGGGATGAGGTCCGAAGCAAACTTGTAGTTCTCCTTGAGAGCTTTCCAATGGCATGTCACACTTCACTTGCACACACCAGGATTGGGTCGATTCTTGACTTTAAATGGTTGGGAGTAAAATTGCCAGTTTGACTCCCGGCCCTTCTTTCGCCTATAACTTGTGTTGCAGGTTTCCAAATGGATCATGCAAGGCCATTTTTGACATCTAATCTTCAATACCTTTTCAACGGTATAAAGAACACCTTAATGCGAGGTATTTTGACCCCTACAATCGAGTTTTGAGTTTTTGAGAGTCTCGGAGGACTCCCAAGTCCCATTTTTGGGAGTGTGAGTGGCGACCTCACACTTGCCTCAAAGTGGGGTTGCGACACATATTAACACCAAATCGATGAAAGTATAATAACTATGTACCAACATAAAATCGACAAAAATAAAAAATGATAGTTGTGTACCATATTCAAAACAAACCAACTACCACCATCAATTGTCTTCCATGTTTAGAATAAAACAATTCTAGTTGCATTGCATGTTTAAAACAAAATAATTATTGCCACCAATAATAGCACTCATTGTGTTGCATTCAACCACTAGCACTTGCATTACCTCAAATGACTTTTGTGTGATATCACACAACAACTACTTTATATGATGAAAAAAAACAACACCACCACTAATTGCACTTCACCCTTAATGACCAGCACCTACATTACCTCTAATGCCCTTTTTGTGAAATCACACACAACCCGCTTATTGCCACCCATTTCAAACGGTTTCCAAACAACCTAACCCTAAATTTGTTACTATCTCTTTAAACCTTAATCCTCATGAAACCTCCCCTCATGTAAATGCTTCCAACCAATAAATTAGTTTTGTTGCTTCCATTAGTTTGAAACCAACATTTTTTTGCACAATTTTTAAAAGTAAAAAACCAATGTAAAGGGCCCAACAAAAGGTTTTTTACTTGCAGTGTGGAAGATTCTATCAATACATGTGATTGGTAGAAGTGAATGGTGGAAGGACTCTTTGATTGATGAATTCATTCTCCATGCAAGGAGCTAGTTAATGTCAACTACAAAATATTTTATGTGCAAGATACTCCCCAAGGATTAGGGTGATCCAAAAATGGGCACCTGCCCAAGGTGGAGGTGAAAGGTGTTTGTTTCAAGAATGCCTTGCTTTGAAGGTGTTACTTGCTGTAAAGAATGAGCTAAAAATTTATTTTTTAGTTTTTCCATAATGTATTTGGTAGTTATATGTTAGTCATAGGGGATTACATGTGTGTGTGTATATATATATAATTGTTACATTAAACGTTAATTCTAAACTATGAATTTCTAGGCTATGCCTCAATGTTATTTCAACGATAAGTTGTAAATGCGTCACTTTTTCCAAAGTGACCTGACACAAGTTTCAATGTGTAAGCAATGTTAGCTGCCAACAAATTAACATTAAAACATGTCATGTTTCAGTAGTGATTTAATGTTAATTTCAACCTTTCAAAAGAGTTGCATTTCGAAACATGTCACCTAAAACTTGAAACTTGGAACCTACCACCCATTGAAAATGTGAAGTGTTTTGGTTGGTGATGTAAGACAAGTTTTGATGCTCGGGTAGATTGAAATTCAAAACATATTGCCCATTGAAACATGTAAAGTTTTGGTAGTTATGTTTCAATGCCATGCGCATATGTTCCATGTGCCCCCATGCAAAACCCATCCATGGACCATGCCCCATCTATAACATATTAGATCTTTCTCCACTTTTGCATGTTTGGTCTAACTTTCACTAAACTATTATATTAGGACAATGAATGCAAGTAATGGAATAGGTTTTTAGGTTTAGGTAGCAATTGATTATAAGTGGGATGGGTCACATGTCAATCATCACTTTGAATAAGTGCATTCCATGTTTCGATTAAGGTTTAGTTTATTTGTATCGTTTTTTAGTTTTGTTAAAACTACGAGCTTTATTTCTTCTTGCAACACTAACATGAGGCAATACATGCATAACATGTCTCTTTTTCTTGTATTTCATTTTTTTAACACAATAGTCCAACTAATTGTGATAGACAAAAAAAAACATGGAAATCGAAGGAATGAATTTGATAGTAAAAAAGGTGAAGATAGACAAAATGGTTTTGTGGAGACATAAATTTGTGAGAGATGGCTGTAATTACTTTAGGAATGTCACAATAATTATCAAGAGGATAGGAAGTAGTTTATTTGTGTTCATTATAACTACAAGAACTCAAAGATGAGGATCTATGAACATCAAAAGAAGGGGTGTGACAAAGTTGTGGATTTTGAAAGGAATCTTCTCAAACTCAAGTTGTATGCACCATTAAAAAATGCAGCGGAGAGTTTGCGTCTTGTGAAGGGTGGATACATTTTGGAATATAGGGCGAAGGCCAACACATTTTCGAAACCAAGGCACAACCACCTTTCATTTACGTGGGATTTAAAGAGAGTACAAATTTCTGAACATAAGCGGAAGAAGGAAAAAATGTTTCCCTTGGAGATTTGTGAGGAAGTCTTAGAGGAATTCATGGTTATCCATAAGAAATGACTCATGAGACATGGAGGCCAACCTATTAAACAAGTTTCAAAGACGAGCATGAAATTAAAATGTTTAGCTTCGCTATAAATTATATTTCAGGTGCAAACACAACATATTGGTATTGGATCACACCTTGTCTATGTGAATATAGAACATTGTAATGTTTGCTTAAGTTTCAACAAGTTTTAATGACCAATTGTAAACCGCTTGAAAAATATTTGTTATTAACTTTTGTTATTCCTGTAGTTTCGAAAAACATGTTTTATCATGTTTCATATGTTCCTAGCTTTTGTTATTCCTATAGTTTCGAAAAACATGTTTATATCATGTTTCTTTCATATTTTGTATATTCTTAGCTTTTGTTAGTCTTGTAGTTTCGAAACACATGTTTTTATCTTGTTTCTGTTATGTTTTTTAATACCATGTTTTGAAGCTTATTTTTAATTGAAACATGTTCATCAGTTTTTTTAATGTCATATTCCAAGGGTATGCTCCCTTTAATCACCTTGATTCATCCAAAAGATGAACATAAACAACCCTTGTGTATCAATGCAAGAGAGTGGCCTATCTAACCAAATCACAAAACTTCACCCAATGCCCATGGATGTTTGAAGGTAGTATGTCCATAATGGAGCTGTAAATCACAAAGGAAGTCACAATGAATAGATACTTGAACAAATAGTTAACAGAATAGATGTTTTTGTGTGTAACCTATTGACATTGTCGACCATGCCA
>Ga0116229_10012399_pt1 | contig 12284 bp, 18 predicted proteins | sample S1TSphgellanicum_3_FD_87313 | JGI IMG/M metagenome (GOLD analysis project Ga0116229, IMG submission 87313) | Host-associated microbial communities from peat moss isolated from Minnesota, USA - S1T2_Fc - Sphagnum magellanicum MG | ecosystem: Host-associated > Plants > Peat moss > Unclassified...
ATTTTTGGATTAACATTGTGGAGGTATATGGATACAACCCTCATATATAACATTGTACTATTCTTAACATTAAAAAAAACTAATCAAATTAATATAATCTTGTTGCAATATTTCAATACAAAGAAAGTTTTAAAAACTCAATTCCCATATATTTTTATATGATTTTAAACTATTGGATTGGCAAGCAAGATGGGAAACCTACATAGTTATTTGTAGCCAAAAAGCTAGTTGGAGGATAGTTGCTTGTCTTGATGACCTTCATCAAAGAACCTTTTAATATTGTTATATGACTAAAATTTTTAAAATTCCTAAGACACAATTGCATACTAAATAACATCTTCAACAAAAGGATGAATAAATTGTCCAAATATTTTTCTAGCATTGAACTCTACTCTCTTATTCAAGAAATACATTATTGACAAGTTTGAATTCTTCCTCCCAAAACTACTAACATGACATTCAAATGCAATTTGCCATTTCAATGAAGTTGAAATGTATCATGAATTACTAGACCATTATTGGTATTCACTAGGATCAAACTTCAAAGATCATAACTAATGGTATTAGTCGATGTTTGACCAATAGTCATTTCAACCTTGTATTTAATCTGAAATTTTCTCAACCTACCAATGCCAAGGCCTAGATAGTAGCAGATCCCTCAAGATTTTAGATGTATGAACTTGCCGAGACCACCTGAAATATAATACCAACTTGCCCAACACTAGTCCATTGGTGTGGACCAATGTTGATGGATTCCGAGTTTCCAACCAGGTCTATGGCCCCCTTTAGACTAGGATTGAGGACTGAAAAAACTTGAGGCCAACTTTGAGCATTTTTGGCTTGTCGTATGGCCCCAAGTTACTAATAAATGCTAGAACATTGATGTCAGGACAAGATATTGGCCCCAAGGGTTGCAAATTGCCTTCCCAAATCCATTGGTATCCCTTTTTTTTAGCCTTGGGGCCGATACAACGCCAGAAAGTTCAGCATTTAGTAGTAACTTGGGGAAGATTGAAAAGATTTTTTTTTACTTTAGGGTTGACTCCTAGAGTAAGCCCTTTGGGGTGAATTCAACTTTTGCACCAATGGAAATGCTTGATTTGAGTTCAACCTTGGCCTTCACTCCTTGTGTAAAGTGGGCCTAAGTTTGAATTCAGATCTAGGTCTGGGTCTAAGAACCAAACTTGGAGAGCCTACATGGGCTTGGACCCAACCAAGAACTAGACCCAGTAGATCGACATGGACCCTGACCTTGTTTTAGAATCAGACTCAATGGGTCTACATGGACCCAAACTTGGCCTTAGAATGGAACCCAATGAGTCTGTATGGACCTAGACTTGCTGTAGAATTGGACTCAATGTGTCCTAAGGGTTTCTTTACAAGGTTCAAGTCATAGGGTTAAATAGGGACTAAGGTCCTGAATATAGATAGGGTTTCTGGTTTCTAGGTTCTATGGTCCTAAGTCTAAGTTCTAAGGTCCTAGCTCCTAGCCCAAGCTTTAATATGAAAGGGCATCTCCAATGTTTGCACTAGAATGGCTTTTACACAATATTTTGGATGCAATATAGCCTTTACATAGTATCAAACTAAACCTTAGCATGTGGACATTAGATTCACATCATCCACCAAAGCTGAAACAAATGATGCTAAGGTACAAATGAGAGTAGTCAATTGGGTATGAAAGTCATGCTTGATTGGGATCTCAAGGGCCAAGAAGGGCCAATGACACCTCTTCTTGATATGGTCACGATCTACACACCTAAAGAAGAGTTTTCAAAATGCACTTTCAATGGCTTTAAAAAAGACCTGGAGCCAACTTTGAACCTGGAACCTATAGGTTCCAAACCCTTAAACCCTAAACCCTAAAATCCTAGCCTAAAACCATCGACTTGAGAACCAGTAGTCCAAAAAATTGGACCCAGCCCTAGAACCGACAGCCCGGAGTCAGACAGGTTTTAATTTTTGAAAACATTCCCCTGACCCAAAACTGGAGGGTTTTCCATTTTACACTGGGTCTGGACTTCCTCTCCTGAGTGTTCTCCCTCTACATTACTCAAAAGTCCCTGAGACAACACCACAGACAACCAATCATAAAAGAAAAGAGAAGATGTGTGCAAGGTAAACAATTGAACTAGGCATATACTAGTCTCAAATGCATCCAAGGTAGTTGTTAGGTACCAATCTTTACAGGTGCTGAATTGCCTGAATGAGATTTCCAGTCAATGTCACAAAGTTGATCTCTAAACCTCCATGATAAGCAGCCATCATTCTGGAGTGCTGCTAAATTTTTCTTATTCTCATGAGAGTGAGCATTCTCAGCAAAATCAGCAGAGCAGAGGGAATTGCTGCATCTACAGAGATCATCACCCGCCTCCTTCCCATTGAGCCCCATGTTAGTATCATATCCTTATACTAGGCTCATTCTGCTGATTGTCCAGAGCACACTGTCAGCCTGAAATGTAAGAACCTCTCACAATTCACATCTTAGACACAGCTGAGAAGACAACAGTGATGTCCAGCTCCTGAAGCACCCTATTCACTAGCTCACAAGAATCACAAAAACAAGATGAAATCAGGCTTTCATATTACAATTTAGTATGTTAACAGTTTTGACATTCTGCAGTGTGATGCAGGAATTGGTGTACACCAATGTGCACTGTAAGTATGCACATCTAAACATGAAACTATGAAAATGTATTTGGCAAAATTCAATGACATGAATATCCTTAAATTTCCTGACATGGCTACCCTAATGTTAGTTCAGCAGCAGCACCCAGTGCTGAAGGTCCCCCTCGTTCTAAAAGTGCAGCGGCAAGGTGATGCTCATGCCAAAACCTGAGGCCAGTGGCAAGCTTTCGCAGTGTTTCAACTTCAAGATCCAAAATCCAGACAGGTGTACAAGCGACCATCAGTGCAATAAACCCTACCACATATGATCTCCATATTGTATGCTCACATGCGACAGATATCTCACCTCCCATTCCTGATGCCAAGAAGTTCATATGTAAACCAAGGACATAATGGCGCCGCATATTCAGTGGTGCCATTCCAGGAGATGCTTGGATGCCTTTTGATGCCGAGACCCCCCAGGCAAGAGCACCAGAGAGCACTGCAAAGTGAGCTATGACAAAGCCTTCTAAAACCATATTACCTGAAGCTTGAGTACTCTTTGATCCACTACCAGACAGAAACCAGGTTGGTAAACTTTGGGTGAACAATTTTGCAACTAATGTTGTCCCACCAGAGACATACAACAGCGAGGCTCCTAATGAGGTTGCTTGCACTGCTCGTGACATGCAAGTGGCCAAAGATGGCTGTACACAGCGCAGTCTTCCTCCATTTCCAGGTAGTGGTCCAGTTGAATCACTATCCAGGTCACCTTGTGCCCCTAGATCCTTTGCTGCATCTGCCACCAGCACAAGTGTCTCATCACTCAAGAACATGATGTCATGCAGGAGAGGAAAGGAACGGAGGTACATCATCCCTGGGGCAATGGTTTCAGGTCCATGGGCAAAGTGTTGCCCATGGCCCAGGAGTGCTCCCACACCGCCATTCAGCTGCAACTTATTAGTGAGTGCTGAAGGTGTGGAAAGAGTGACAGCAAAGCAGCTGCGCAACAGCTGCAAGGTTGCCTCCTTGTTCTGCTTGAAAACTGCATATGCTGCTGAGTGAACAATATAATCATGCCACCTCCGTACCTTCTGGGCCCACAGTGCAGCAACAACTTGCATACTAAAGGGGCCTCCACCTGAGCAACTCTCCAGGCCTGGGCCTGCAACACTGAGTACAAGGTCTGACGCTTTTTCCAGCTTGAAGGTGATGGTCAGACCTATTAGTGTTGCCACTGGTAGTGGCAGAGAGACAGGTGCATTTCCACCTTCTGCACCTGTTATCACAAGGATGCACACTGAATATACAAGAGAATGCTTTCTTTCATTCAGCATCTAGGGAGTAACTCAAGTCCATTTTGCAAATAAAGTTACATGAGGACCAACAAAGCTACCTCTAGTTAGGTACTGAAACCCTCAATCTGCAACTAGCACCTCCTACAACACAAAACCATAGATGGATTGAACAAAATACAAACAACTTTCATCCAATAAGAATTGGGGATGGAGAAGAAGCTACCTGTCGGGTTGGGAACATGAACACCAGTAGCTGCCAGAATATCTTTCACCTCACCTTGTATCATAAGAAGATTAGCTGCTGGGCTGGGCCAGTCCTGTCCATTCATTGATGCATACTTCCAGAAGCCACGACTCACCTCAGCTGAGCAATAGCTTACAATAGTTGCAATGGTTCCTGGCAGGTAATCCACCAGATCTCGAAGGCCTGTGCAAGGTTGAGAAATACCATCTGAATGAATAAATCTGTGAAAAGATAAAACAATTCTCCTAAATACAGATTCATTTTGGAGGGCAAATACCTGTGGTCATATCACGAGGAGAGAGCCGGTTTTGGGCACATGCTGTGAGAGCTGCTTCTATCACAAATGGGACAGCTGCAATGATTTCCCATGCAGTCAAGATTGGCCTCCCTGACACATCATCAAGTGAACCAGCAGTATTTCCTGAACTGCCTGTGGTTGGGGCTGTAGCAGATTTATTCAGTTTCTTGAACATCATGGAGAGCAATCTATCTGCAATCTGATGAACAGGATTGTTCCGCACCAGGCCTGAAAGTGTCGATGCAATGCATGCTTGGTGCTGCAAGTACCAGGCCTTCAGTTTAGGGAAAGAATCAAGTACTACCAAGGAATTCTTTGTGGGTGATGATGAGTAAGCTGTGCCATTAGCTTGCATCCGCTTGCTTTGTTGCATCTGGTCAGGTAGACCGTCCTTCCCAGACTTTTCACTGGATTGTGATGACAGTTGCAAGTTGCGCAGCTGGAGGAGATATTCAAGACTCAGATCGGCACCAAGACCAGCCCCACTACCCAGCAAACAATGTTCTAGAGGAGGTCTATGAAACTTCCACAGCTTGACAAGCTGAAGAAAGGCTACTGAAAACATCATGTGGGCTGACAACTCCTCCCCAGAATTTGGTGGGGATATTGGCTTCGCATTGGTGAGTGATCCAAAAAACTCACATATGGGCAGCAGTGATGCAGCCATCTCAGGAAACTGCAAACATCTCAAATAAGCATTAGCTGGGTAAACTATTATAGGAAAATAATATCAGCAAAGTATCTATCTTAGAAAATTGCCAATTGAAAATCGAAAAAGGAGAAGCGCATACCATGCCAAAAAGTGAAAGCACATTGATTGCATCAACTGAGCTCATGCCAGTGAGTGCGGCATGAAGCATGGGCCCATGTGCAAGGAATGCATTTCCACCACGGTGTTCTGCCACACCTGGAGGGGACAATAATCGTACTGCGTACTGCACTGCCAGTTCCTGCAAATCCCACACCAAGAACCACGTCAGCCCTCCTCTGACAGTGCAAATCTGAAATAAAATTTCCATGCCAGGTCAACTGTGCTGGTATTAAAATCAACTGAGGTCTTGGTTACTGAAAAGCAGGAAAGATCAAATAAAAACAAATGGAAGCCATTTGATTTGCACTTAACACAGTATGCTGCATTTATCAAATTAACCTCTACAAGGTTTCTCACATGCACACCTGTACATTCCAACTACGGATGAGAGAGGCACCACATAGCACAGTTGCTGCTGCTGCTCTCTCCTCCTCAGGCCCAGACACAGCAGTGGTGTATATCTTATCCAATTCTGCTTGGCTTTCATTGCAATACAACCAGGATGTTAGCTTTTTCAACACCCACCCTCGACCCTTGAATTTACTCATTCTGTGCTAGGATATTGGCACTGAGCAACATATCAGCCACTAGAGTAAGAGCACACTGGCGTACGAATGGATGCCTCAAATGTAAAGGTTGACAATACCTTCCAGCAGGTTGCAACATCAGAGCAGAGCGCAAAGAGCTTGTCAGAGGTGCCCCTTCCATAAATGCAGACCAGGGAGAGGGTTGGGAAGGAGATGAAGGGATTTGGAGATTGGCAACTGTCCCACTGACCGCAAGCCAGAAGTAAGCTGATCTGTCCAACAGGCCACGGGCAATGCATGCCTCTACAATCAAGTGCCGCATATTTCCAGCTGCAAAAAACTTAAAACAGCTGTCAGCAACAAACTGAAAGATGGAAGTACCACAACTCTATACATTATTGCCCTTCAATGCCAGCAACCTGAGCCATTCATAACTGTACCCTAAGTTCATCCTCAGAATAAACAAGTATCACACTACTTTAGCACAGTTTCCAATAACCATCAGAATTCTCCAAGAACACATCTATCTTGTAGAATCATTGTTTCCTGCAGAAAACTGATCTATTAGTTGAGTAGGTGATAGGAACTCAAGTCTTCAACCCTCCATACAAGTTCCAGGAGAGGCCAATCAACAGTATTCGACAAAACACCTGACTACAGATGACAGACCTGCAACTCTTCCAGGAGTTCCTCCATCACCGCTCATACTCCCACCTCCAGAATTCACAAATGCTGCTGCTTTCACCACAACCTGGTTTATAGTGACAACTGCAACAGGAGGAGGAACTAACAAAGATTCAAACTGGCCCAAAACCTGCAGGCAGGACTCCAGTGCTGCACGTCTACTCCCTTTCTTCTCATCTCCAGATGTGCTCTCAGGACGAGCCTGCCCCTTCTCTTCTTCATTAATGACAATGCTAATAGCAAGTGGCACAATGGATAGTAGCAGGCACAGTCGCGATTCCACATGTGGGACTGGGCCTTCAGTGGACTCACGGTCCTGCAAGCCACTATGATGAATTAAAATTCACAGCACCATGAGGTGCTCCAAACATTAGCCAGAAATATTTTCTATAATCCAAGTCAACAAACTATAACTTCAATTAACTGTGATACAAGCCTGATGAGCCCATGTGATACAATGATATAAGAGGCTCTTTGACCAGTAGTCTAAAGACACAGAACATGACGCCCCAGCAGTAAAGCATCGTAACCACTAAATGGGTGAGTAGTGTTGCCCACAGAGTAAATCCCAGCAGGTGAATAATGCAAGTGGAGCTTGCAGCCAATCCTCATGTATTTTAAACAAAACACAGAAAGAACTACGAATCTCCACCTTGCACTCACAAAGTGCTTCAAACATACATACCCGATACACTAAACGCAAGGCTGCAGTCCAGAGACCTAGGAATACATCAACCCAGTTTGCTGCATGGACTGACTGAAGAGCCTTCATCATATCTGCATGCAGCCACCCAACCCGTCAATCTGCTTGCTATGCCATTCCCATAATGCGGAATACATGGTGACTAAAGCCATTCTGACAAATATAAAATGAGAATTTCCTGGAAAGGTGTACACAAACCAGCAAGAGTGTCTGCATTAGAGGTTACTGAGAGACGTCGCCGTTCCATGACTGATTCCATGTAGATGTCAAAAGGGAGCCATGGTGCACTTCTCCCCAAGCCACTACCATTCCCAAAAGATGAGGTACGTGAGCTTGTAGACAACAATGATCGAATCACTGGCAACTGAGTTGGCCGCCACTCTTGGCGCAGGCCCTGCTGAATTGCAGCAGCCAGGTGTCCCAATGTTTCGGGAGCTTCCTTTGGTGCCATTGACAGTGGATCTCGGGTCAATGCTTCCAGAAGATGTAGCTTTTGTGCAAACTTCCCCCACTGCTCTGGCCTGGATCACCAGGGCATGTATTCAGAGAGGATTTAGTAATCTGCTCAAGACCAAAAGTAGCAATGAAACTATTCTCCAAAGTATCATCAGACCCTAGGGCAATGGCCACCATATGAAATGTGGCCCCAAGACCATGATGCTTACAAGTTCCCGCGTGCAAGGCGAAGGATGCCAGCTAAACGTTTGTTTTGCATAATTTTGGCCATAAGATGAAGTGCTGTTAAGCTATTGTTCTTCTTGAGCTGTTCCAGTTTCTTTTCTTTGCTGTCTTCATGACCATCTGCTAAGCTCACCACTTGACCATGCATGGATACTTTGCCAAGCTTATCAGTCCGCATTCCCCAGTCCTCTGAGACTGCATCTGCCAGTCTGGCCACTACCGCAAACAGAAAATGTACAATGACTGTCCCTACTTCTGTGATGGAAGCTCCACTTGACTGTGAGAGTTGCAAAGCCTCATCAACAGCTTTCACAATCCTGCAAACCGCATAACAACAGAATGCATATAAACCCCCATAAGGTACCACCCTGATACAAGGATGTTATAGCATCTCAACTTCCTTCCAGTATGAAAACAATCAAATAGACTGTAAACAAAGTGTTCCCTGAGTGGTCAAGATTGATATGCTCTACACATAAGAGCTGCACACCATAGTCAATCCTTCATTTACGTGACAAAAGAATGTACCTGTCTCGGCAAGGCATACTCTTGGTAGACGCAAGAGAGAATATGAAAGTGCTTGAAAGCTCCAAATACACGGTGTACATTTCTGGCTGCTGATGTCTCTCTGGTATGATTCTGTGGGGATTGCAATACACATCTCATGAACCTCACAAACAAAATTCACAAAGAAAAACCCCCCAGGTTTTTGCACCTCAGCTCCTTTTCTTCAAAACCTTCACTCACAATGCCTTTGTGCTTGTGTGTGAATATTCTGTCTCTTGCCTGACCTAACATTGAGTTCACAGGCCTACAACCAGCTAATGACCTGCTGTGCTGCTCCAATGGGTGTTCAAATCTAATGGTATTTTCTTCTCCTCTTCCATCTCTTCCCAAGCTCACCAAATTCAGAGATCAGGTAAGCAAACAGGAAAGACAAAAAATCCGGAATCAATCGACAACATAGCCAACAATTGAGAATGTCAGAAGAGAGGTCTACCTCTGGGTCAGAAGCGCGAGCATGTGGAGACAAGACACCATTTGCGAAGACATAGCGTGGTGGATATAGGACCACATAGCAGCGTTCACGGCGGAGACGCGTAAGTGCTGCAACAGCACTTGCGCCAGCTCTACGCTGGGCAATCCGACCCCTGCCTCGTGCAAGCAGGTAGCCACATCCACTCCCCACACCAAGGCGCCATCGTTCTGCATCAACGCAAGCTTGGTGACCTCCATTACAGGCCGCCATGGCTGCATATCTCTCGCCGTCGTCATCTGCTTCTCCTAACTAAGAGCATAAAGCACACCACAACCTCTGCAGGAAAAAAAAAAAAGAGCTCTCGCGAAAGGTACTAAACCTCGTGCACCGTCGAGCATCTTGTCCTCTCACACCCGAGACGAAGAATTCCCCTCAATCCCTTCCGCACGCACGGACACACGCGCTCATCCGAAAGCTTCAAACCCTAAACAAAGCTCCGACACTCAGAATAAAGGGTCGATCTTTAGTCCTCGCTAGTGGCACGGGTATCCCGAAAAGTCCTTGGGGCAAATGACGAATACAAAAAGTCTTATTTACTGTGTTTTCTGACAGCAAAGATTGCGCAAGTGCAACGTGTTGCACAGACAGAGAGAGACGGAAAGAGAGAGAGAGTGAGTAGGGTGCTGTCGTTTATATTTGTATCTGCTTTTGTATTTGAAGATTGACCCATTTGTGGTAGTGGGTTTGGTCGGAGGAAATCGCGGGGAGTCTTGGAGATCGTGATGATCGGAGTCTGGTCTGTTAAGAAAGGTAGTTTTTTAGGTTCTGGTTTTAGCGGAGAAAGTGAAGAATGATGAAGCATAAGCAGGAAGAAGAAGGGGCGACAAGCTCTGAGTTTCATGAAGCTTCTGCGCGTGAATCGCCGGCAGTGGCTGGAGGCAGTAGTAGTGAGCAAGGGGGAAGCTTTGATTGTAATATCTGTTTGGAGCTTGCCCAGGATCCCGTTGTGACACTTTGTGGGCATTTGTTCTGCTGGCCGTGTCTTTACCGATGGCTGCAGATGCATAGCGTCTGTCAAGAATGTCCCGTGTGCAAAGCGAGCGTGGAGGAGGAGAAGGTGATCCCGCTGTATGGCAGGGGCAAAATTGGGAGCGTGGACCCTCGTACGAAGCCTGTGCCAGGGGTGAACATTCCGCACAGACCTGCGGGACAACGGCCTGACACTGCGAGGCACTCTCATGAACATCAGTACCATCAACACCATGGCTTGAACTTCATGGCCGGAGCCGCAGGCCCTGCAGCTACTGCACGCTTTGGCAACATCACCCTTTCAGCTGGCTTTGGCCTGTTTCCTTCCCTCTTCGGTTTCCAGTATCAAGGGTTTCCAGACACGGGTTCCATGGGCGGAGCTCATCATGCCGGTGCTGCAGGCGGTATGGCTGGTAGCCACAGCCATACAGCACAAGCGATGATGCCAAATCAGCAGCAAGAGGCCCTCCTGTCACGGCTTCTCCTCCTCCTGGGCTGCTTTGTTCTCGTCTGTCTCCTCCTCTTTTAGTTCTTTCAGCAGCAGTATCTAGCCAAAGAACTCAATGCATCACATAATCCTTTGTGTACTCCACGCTCACGTGAAGGTGGAATGATGGATGTGGGATAGCATGCTGACGCCTTGCATAAACAACCCTACACGGAGACTGCAACTCGGCATGCACCAAATGATCTTTGCAGTTTCCGTGTAGGTTATTTATGTATTAGGTCTGGTATGATGCATCTGTTATGGAGGCCTGCTCAAGGGCAAAGCTATGCACTTATGTACAGAGGAAAGTGGGACACACATTGCAGCACGATGCAGCAGCAAATGTCGGTTGTTGCTTCAGATATTATGTGTACGGACTCAAGGTTTGGAAATCAAGTTTGGAACAGATCTGCAGAAGCATATTCCTAGCTATAAAAGATTTGGTCTAGGACCCGTTGCAGGCAGCGGATCTCTTCATCTTGCATCTGGGGTTGTGTCAAGATTTGAAGTTGTAGTTGTGAACATGGCCTGGGGAGACAGATGCTTGCCAAAGAATGTGCAAGAGGACAGCTGTGGGCTGCTTTCAACACAATCAGACACTTTACAAAACTGCAGTTGCTGTGCAATCTTCTCATTGAGGGATGATGTGGGCTGTGTTGTCCTTCTTTTCACTGCCCAGCAGTAGTTTTGTGTGTGTAGTTGAGAATTCTACATTGTAGTGTTTCTTATCCCTGGTGTATCTTGCAACATTGTATCTATTTATTATTTACTTCTGTTTTAGGATCAGAACTTCTTGGACAAGTCAGTGACAAGTCACTGAATATGAGGGGATGTTGAGAGATTTCCTGGATTAGGTTTGTGTTCAGAAATGGATACTTGTTGACTGCAGGATGTGAGAACAATGCTGTGGCAAGCTATGTGCCTTCAGTAGATCTGACTGTGCATGGATGCATAAATAGTAGGCTGGTATCACCTGAGGCCATTTCAGGAATCTATCTCTGAGTGTGTGTGTGTGTGTGTGTGTGTGTGTGTGTGTGTTGAAAAACATTGCAATGGCTGAATGGCAAGTATTTACTGTTCACAAGAGAATGCAATGTGCTTTTGGGATATGTTTAGTCTCTGGAAACTGTAAATTCATGATATTGGCACTTCAGAATTGTGCTCTTCAGCATTGAACTGTTTTTGGGGTGTGGACAGAAAAGCATGAGGACATTTGCTGTGCAAATCATTCTCAGATCCATCGATGTTACTGCATCAACACATTCTGCTGCTGTGTGAAATTGTTTTGGGTTGTGGGTTGAAAGCCTGACATCCTTGACAGGTTGAAATTGTTAGGGTCTTGGAGAAATTGAAGAATGGGGGGTCCATTATGGCAACTAATTGGTGTGCCTCTCCTTATGAGTATAGCAAGGTAGGGTAGAGCAGAAGGGGTTTGGTTTGGACAATATTGTGAAGTTGAAGAGAGGAACTATATGTATGATGCAGTATTCTTTGTGAAAGAGAGTTCAACATCTCTTTCACTTTGCAGAGATGTTGAATTTGATGGCAAGCTGAATGTGAGAGGTACTTCCGCCCGAGGTTGGGAGCACTTTTGTTTACTCCTGTACTAGAAAGTCCACTTTTCCAACAAATTATTGATAGGCATCAAGTTTGAAAGGGAGCTTTTGGATCTGTGCATTGGTAGAATACTATGCTATGCAGTCTGTGCACCACAGAATCTTTGAAAAACATTTGGTTTGTTATGGTGTCTTTTCCCTTGGACTTGAGTGGAGTTTTTTCTGCCAGAGATGTCCCTTCCCTGTCAGGTAAAAATGTCATCAGTGATGAAAATGTCTTCTTTTCTTTTTTCCTTTGTTTCTGTCTCTTTTCTCTGTCTACAATAGATCCATGTGCAAGAATCCCTGGAAACCTGAACTATTTTTCTTTGAATTGCTTC
>Ga0116229_10012400_pt1 | contig 12283 bp, 12 predicted proteins | sample S1TSphgellanicum_3_FD_87313 | JGI IMG/M metagenome (GOLD analysis project Ga0116229, IMG submission 87313) | Host-associated microbial communities from peat moss isolated from Minnesota, USA - S1T2_Fc - Sphagnum magellanicum MG | ecosystem: Host-associated > Plants > Peat moss > Unclassified...
TCTTGCGAATCTCCCTGGAAACTGCCTGACAGGAGGTTTGTGGAATACACAGTAGCAATGAAGCGAGATTACTCACAAAACTACGACACCAAAACAAGTGGATCCTTTGATCTGAAGGTGTCTGAAGCTACAGGGACATGCATTGTGTTCTCCGACTTTTTCTCTGGCTGGTTCATTGAGCGGGGCTTCAACTTCCCACGGTGGAACCTCACCATCAACGGACCAGTGTTCCTTAGAGTTGATCTGCAGCTCAAGACAGAGGACAACTTCACTTGCGATTAGCTGAAGAAAAACTCTGCACTGTCTGTCTCTCCTGGGCTGAACTTCCCACAGCCCCATTTGTTGAAGAAACCTGATGCTGTCATCTCCCGGAGCCATCTCTAAACAAGATATCTACGAGAGACAAATTCCACAAGAGACAAAATTGTAAAAGGTGAGCCGAAACTCAGCATTGCTTCATGCCCCCTGGAACACCTGAACAATGGTGGGCAGTGAAAGACTGCAAGCTTTTCATTCATTGAATGTGATTATTATGCATTTGAGAAGATGGGTGAGTTTCAATAATTTATGGATTTAATCTGTTGTGAGGAACATCTGTGAAGAAATTGTTTGCATGTCAATGTAGGTAAACCACCAAGACACCAATGCCCCATGTAAGTGTGCACGGTTATTACATTTGTGGGCACACCTGTCTGGAACTTTTTTTTGCAAAGGGAGTTCTCTAATGCGATTGTAAAGAAAGCTTCACCATCTTCATGTTATGTAGGATTGACAAAAGGACTGAAAATGGAGCAAACTTCACATGGGTGTCTATTATGTTGTCTTGTTGCTTCAACTATCGTAAGTTTAGGGTTTAGGGTTGCAATTCCAGATTGAAAAAGCTTTGGATGCACTTTCCATAATTTATTGAGGTTTAAAGTTTTGCTTGTTCTCTCTTGAGTGGCCATGATCAAAAAAAAATTAAAAAAGAAGAATTGGGTCTTTTTTTTCTTGATTTGGAACGAAAGTGAAGAATCTTTTGAAATATTTAAGAACATCAAATTCTTGATGTAGAATTTTCAAAATTAATTAATTATTTGATAAACTTGTGTTAAATTAGCTACCTGTGTACTACAATACTTAAGGACCATTCACACTTAATTAAAAATCTGTTTTAATTCAAGGTTATAAATTCTATTTTTTTCAAACTCACATATGGAATGTTAATTAACATTCAAAATAAGATGACATCTTCATTGGCATCAAATGTTAACTAGTGTTGGATGGTTCTCACATTTTTCATGAGAAACCCACAATTCTCATTTTCTTATGAAGTTGTAAAAACTATCTTGATTCTTTTATTTTTGAAAAGTTTTATGAAAACCGTCTGAAGTATTAAATAAAATAAAATTTAATTTCAATTGATTTTCAAGTTATTAGTTCTCACAAATGTAAGAACAAACTAAAATGGTAGACATCACACTTGCAAAAGGAAGGGTATAAAAGGAGCAAAAAGCTTGTGCAAAACCAAAAACATAAAATAGATGAGTGATAATGTTGTTCAAAGCATGAAACATCACATAAGCTCATGCAAGTAACAAAGTTTGAGGAGTTCATAATAAAGAACTTGCAAGGAATTCAAGCATCAAAGTTCAAAGATTTCTATAATTTTATAAAGGTGAACACAAAACATAACTTGAACGGAGTTGTTTGGCACCATGATCATCGATTTTAGCTGCATCAAAGATTCATAAGATTGTAAGTTCACCCTTTTGATTGCCTTTGTCCTGCTATAGGTTTTCATCCATCAAAATCTATTACATGATTTCAATTGTTCCAAACTTTTGAATTACTTTTGTTTCCATTACTACATACCTTTGCAATTGCTTCCATCTTCAACTTCAAACCTCATTAATTGTGTTATCTTCAACTATTGTTAATTTCTTGAATTACTCACATTTTCATGAACAACATTCACATGAAAATTCACAATTTGACATATTGACATGCAATAGCCCTATGGAACCATTGCACATTGAACAACCATCTTCAACTACTAATGTTCATAATACATTGACTTCAAATATAATACAAGAAAATATTTTGACAACATTGGAAAATCCTTCACCTCATCATATTTTCAACAATTATTAGATACACCCATTCATCCATGTGTGTGTTGTCATCGATTTTTCTTTTTTTTTAAATAAGAAAAATATTAAAATACATGACTTAAACATATTCTTTACATGTTCCACCTCAAGAAAAAAAATCCATCATTGTGTAAAAGTTGTTATTATTTTTATAATAAAAATAAAACACCAAAGCTTTTAGTTCCTACAAATAATAAATTAAACAATTACATAGATTTTATATAAAAAATTAAATAAGTTAGAAGAACAATTAGTATCACCTCATTTAACATTTGTTCAAATTTGGCAATTCCAAGGTTATGGACAATATAACATAAAAGGAAGTATTATAAATGTTCCATCCAATATCAATTTTACTCAATCAATATTTCTTCGTCTTCCTCATGATGAAGCAACAATTGTTCTATCATTAAAAAGACAAATGGAATATAAATCAACATATTTAACATGTAATGTCCATCCAAAGTTCATTATGTTGGCATTACATGATCTTTTCAACACACCATTATCTGATAATTCTAAAATAGCAATTCATCCACAATGGTTTGATATGTTCACATTATCAATGCAAACCAATACTAATGTTTCTTATGACATAAATGATGATGAATCATGTGACCATAGTAATGAAGATAGATTTGAAGAGGAACAAGAAGACATATTGACAGATACAATGGTGCAAAACATATTATCTTCTGAACAAATATATGATAATTTTGAAAATGTTGTAACTATGGCACCAGGCCAAGATTTCAAACCATTGGGCCTTTTTCAAGATCCCCATTGTGAAGAATTGAACTTTCCTACATTGTTTTAACCTTGTAGCAACCAAGGAATAAAAATGTTTTATCAAATGATTGTTTAATGGGAACTCTTACATAAAAATCAAAATTTTGCCACACATATACCAAATTTGTGTTTTAAAGATATTAAAGTATTGATTCATTCCATTATTTCGTCATCTTGGGTGCACATACGAAAAGGGAAACTCCTTGGATGTCAACTTCAAACACGTGATGTCATAACTAAACCAAATTTGGATGTTATTTTACATTCTGATTTAAGATATATGGATCTTTCATGACTACATACTTTACCTAATTATATAAATTGATTAAGAAAACATGTATTTGTAATGATTCGACAATTAGGTCCCCAACAATTTTTGTTACATTAATTAGTGTTGAAAGTAAATGGCTCCTTCTATTAAAATGTTTATATGACTTAAATAGTAAAAACTTAGGACTTAACATTCCTTTTGATAAATTAAAACCCAAACATGTTGTAGATCTTATACGATGTGATCCTATTACATGTGCATGATATTATGATCATTGTATGAGATTTTTTTGTACATTGTGTATGAAAGATAATTCCGTTTTAGGGCATTTATTAATTTTTTTATTTGTACAAAATTTCAAAATCATGGAAGTCAACACGACCATGGACTTTTATGGGTTGCAAATGCACCAATTTATAGTTTGGATTCAAACAATGAAATTGAAAACTTTGTGGACAAATATATATCATGTGATAATAAATTAGCACCCAATCTTCGTGAAGCTCAAACACATGGTCACAAAAAGACTTGTAGGATGAAAAATCAAACCATTTGTCAATTTAATTTTCCATGGAAAAAACACAAATTCTTGAACCATTCCCAATGGAATATTTAACCCCTTCAAAAAAGGTTCATTTAGGTGAAATTAACAAAAAATAATTCAAGGAACTTAATAAAATTGATTTACAAACAACATTTATGTCATTTAGTGCATTACTAAAATTGTTTTCTATTGATAAAGAAACATACATCAATGCATTATGAGTAAAATTTTTAAAACCAACAATTTTTTTACAAAAATTATATAAAGATATATGAACAAATCCCTTTGGTGTTCATGTTGGAAATCTTTGGCAAGCAAACACAGATGTTCAATTCATACTTGACCCTTATGTTGTAGCTAGTTATTGCACGTCTTATCTAACAAAAATAGATAAAATGGTGACAAAAGAGTTGAAAAATATAATTATTAGTTGTAATGAAAATAAAATTGAAACACATACTCAAATTCAAAAGATGGGAAATGTTTTTATTAATGTTCAACAAATGTCAGCACAACTGGCTACATATATTGTGTTGTTTATGCCATTGTAACATGCATATAGAACATTTAAATTCATTAATACATCCCCATTAGAAGAACGTGCATTTGTATTAAAAAATATTGCATCAATAAAAACACTTCTTTTGGATTCTACATATATTATGTGTTCATTAATCATTGATAAATACATCAAAAGACCTAACTATTTATCTAACATTTCTCTCATTGAATTTGTTGCAAATTATGACATTGTAAATCTTCGGAAAAAAAAGGAAAAAACTCATATAATTTGTTATGTGCATTATAATGAACATCGAGACCTAAAAAAATACTATAGAAAACAATTATTATTATTTATTCCTTTCTTTGACAATGAACATACTCTCAAAAGTGACCATTCCACATGGAATGTAGCATATAACATACATGAAATACAAATCAATTTATTAAGAAAAACATTTTTATATAATTTGATAATAATAATGCATACACAATAAATTGGGAATTAAACATATAATGACAAGCTCTTGAGTTAGCCAAAAAAAAAACACTAACATATGGATGGATAAATTTCCTGATGTAGATATTGGGTTTTTTCACAAAATATTACTGATTGTACTAAAGTGGAACCATATAACATTTGTAATGAATATATTATTAACTTATGTATAGGTGTCTCCATTATTCCTAATTCAACCAATATTGATGTTCAAGACCAAATCATGCCTACCCATGAATTCCATTCATTACTTCAAAAAATGAATAATGAACAACGTTTTATATTTGATGATGTCATGTACAGAAAAAAACAAAATCCAAATGAACCAATTCATTTATTCATTATTAGAGGTGTTAGTATAGATAAAAATTTCACATTAATGCTTTTAATTCAAGTTTTGATACGTTTTTATCATATACATCCTCATTTAGATCTTTTAAAAAAGACTCATAACATATATTGGAAAAGTAGCATTTAACATTGATGAGACTATAATTCATTCAAGTTTTTCTATACCACTTAATTAAAAAGATTTACCATCATTAAGTTCAAAATGATTAGATAGTTTAATTAAAAAATATGACCAATTGCAATTAATAATATTAGATGAAATTTCATTAATAGGGAAAAGAATATTCAAATTTTGATCTTCGATTAAGATCAATCAAATGTATTCACATCAAATTCTTTGGAAATCTTGATGTAATTATCATTAGGGATTATCAAGTTCAACTAGTTCGTGAAATAAGAGTTTTCAAAATTAATGCAAACAACAACCGATATTTTAGCTCCAAATTTTTGGATGGAAAAAATTAAAGGTTCTGAATTGAAACAAGTCATGTGCCAAAATGATGAACAATTCATTAACATCTTAAACCAATTTCGAACCGCTACACAATTGTAATCATATGTGGATACCATAAATAATTAATGTTTTCATACACTGCCAAATGATCCAAAATTTTCATATATTTTTTATACAAATGAAGCAAAGCAAAAACATAATGAATCGGCTTTTCTTCAAAGTGAAAAGGATGTGTTCATATTGTGTGCACAAGATAGACATCATGATACATGTCCTCAATCATTTCAGTTACAAAATGATGCAAACTTCATAACATGATGACATTTAAAGGTTCAAGTAAAGAAAGATATGTTGGTTGAATGTGTTGGAGATTATGCAAGACATGATGGTCTTGTAAATGGTGCAAATGGAATATTCCAAGGATCAACTAAAGTATTCAATTCACAAGAAATCATATGGATATTATATAATAATCCCAAATGTGGTCAACTCACAAGAATAAATAATGCACATTTGTATGAACATGAAATACATCCTACATGGACACCAATAGAACCCATGTCCAAAGATATTCAAATTGGTTCAAATTATTTTCACATTATAACAAAAACACAATTTCCCATTTAATTGTTTGCAACACGCACTATACATCGAGCACAAAGATTAACACTTGATTATTTAACATTTGATCCTACTATTGTTTATAAACATGGTTTGACATATATAACATTTTTTTGTGTTACGAAAAAGGAAAAAAAATACCTTTTACAACCTTTCTAGATGATTTTTTTTCAAATTGATCCAAGTGTTGCCATGGAGATGCACCAATTGCAAGCCAATGCACGATGGGATGTACTTGTCCCCAAACCACATACATTTCATGATTCACATGTACTAATTTATCCTCTCAATACTAGATCATTGTTTTTACATAAAAATAATGTTTTTTTTTGGATTACAATCTCAAAACAACTTACATATTGTGCTTCAATGAAACACATTTCAACACATTAACGTCTAATAATACATCTTTGAACATTGATACAATAACACAATCAATGAATAATGTAAATGGTCAAAATGGTATAATGATTATATATGACAATTTCACAACCTTATCATCACATGAAACTTTTACATATTTAAGGGATGAGTATATTACAACAACATTCAATGCAAATACAAGAAAGGTTATTCATATAATTTCAATATACAAACTTTCAACATTATCTTTGTCAATGTTCAAAATTCACTTTCAAAAGTTTTTAGATCTAATGCCAATTTCTTGTCCCACAAGAATAATTGGAGATTTCAATATTTACATGTTTGATCAAAACTCAACACAACCAAATGAAGTCCAAAGTTTTATGGACCAATATTCAATGGAATTTCAATTTAAAAAAATTACAACAATTTATGAATCCCATATTGATCACATATGGACAAATGCACCCACTCAACAATGCATGTTAGGAGTTGTTGAAGCTTGTTGGACTGACCATAAACCAATATATTTTGCATTCGAACTCCTAGATTACATCCCACAATACCATCACATAGGTAAAAAAAATGTTCTTTAAAAGATATTGACAATAATAATAAGGCAAAAATAATGATGAAAGGATATTGACCTACATATCTAACTTCATATAACATTTGCAATAATATTCTTGAATGTTAAGGCAAAGACATTATGCGATTAGCATCTTGTTAATCAACAAGCTTTATGCTAGAGGATCCCATTGACTTGAATGAATATAATAAAAAATTTGAAGACTAGGATGAAAAAATTTGAGACCACTAACTTGTGTGACGACTTCCAAGTCAACAACTTGACATTCATGTCCAATGCCACTTCTACATTAATGTTCCCAATACCATATTTTGATGGCCTAATATGTCACCAACAACTCACCCCACGTCTAACAAGTGTAGTAATTTCAACATCAACCAATAAAAGATGCAATGTAGGACTATCAATTGGGAACACAAAGGTCAAGCAAAAATATTCCTTAATCCACAAAAGATTTACATAAGCAATTGAAAAATAAAAGAACATGTTAGTTGATTTCATTGATTGTTTGCACATCAAACCTTTCATCATAAAAGAAAAATGTTCAAAACCCATATAAACATGAAACGTAAATAAAATTCTATTATATCAAATCAAGAAAAAGACATAATCAACTCAACTCATATGAACTTGGTTAAAACAATTATCATTCTTACACAAGTTATGGGCATGGCATTCACTAATAGAGGCCATGTTATCAACAATGAAGTTCCTTTGTAATGTCATATATCATTCAACAATGAAGTCCTTGTACAATGCCATGAACCGCTCACACCAATGTCAAATGTTGCTTATAAGGAGAATGTTGTAGACAAAGAACAATAACACATAAGAAAGATCTAATTCAACTTTGAAAGTTTTATCTTCAAAGATTAAAGGTTTTTAGACACACTAGATAAATGGTAGACCTTGTGGCGAACTAGTGATAAAATTGGGTGGACTTGTATATATAACATACTTGAATAACAACAAAATAAAAAGTTTTGATGACAACCTTCTAAAATGAAAAAATTCATGGTAGAATTATAATAGATGGCAAAGTTTGATAGTAGACTTGTAATGGATTTCAATTCAATGCAAGGGAAGTAAAGAAATATACCTCAAATTTCAATTCCCAATATTTCATTGTTGTCCCAAGTACATAGTTAGTTTTTGACAAAGGTGATTTCTTGATATTTTTTGGTCTTTAATGCCATAGTGTCCTTGTTCATTATGTATTGTAAGCATATGTTGGGTTTGTTGTAGATTTTTTGTAATTTCAAATCAATTATGTGCATTAGCTTATACTTCAACAAGTTGTGCATTGTGTAAGTACAAACAAACATGTATGAAAGTTACATTCAATTCAAATTTTGTAAACAATTTTTGAAGGTTTTTTTCAAATTTTCAAAAGCATTGTTCATAATAAATTGTCAGCACTCATTTTTTTGTTCTAAAATAATTCAAGAATATAATGTTAACCCTCCTCCTTGAAAGGGGTCATGATCCATGAAATGAGTGGATCTACCATGTATGACCTAAAAGGTATGGAGGATAAGGTCCATTTACTATGTTCATGTTTGCATTTAACAAGTTTTTATAATGTGCAAGCTTCTACAAAAATGAACTTCACAAGATTTGAGATCATTCATTTACCCAAGTAGACCCACAAAACACCTTTATGAACATCTTGTTATAATTTATAACAACTTGGGTTACAATGTTTTGAAATTATATTAATTGTGTGCAAATGAAGCTAAAGACTTTGTAATAGTAATGTGAGTTTCGTCAATCACTCCTTGAACACAAGGTAATTCACACCACCCTTTGAATTTGCATTTTGACACTTACATGTGAATGAACAACAAACTTGTACAAACCATTGATAACATGTACAACGTCATGAAACACCATATAAATAGTAACTTTACGAATGGCAAATAAATCACTAAGAAGATTAACACTTTAATCACATTTGCAAATTGCACAAACCACATGAATCTCAACATTATTTTTTTAATGGTATGTTATGTTTTGTTTAACAATCAATGGCTTCATTTTTTGAACAAACCCAAACAAAGTAATTTTATCCATCTAAAACTTCTTCACCCACTTGTCATCATCAAATTCTATCATGATGAATCGAGAAAAACAAAAGATCAATCTAGGTTTCACCTAGTGACCAAGGTTAGAACTTACAAACAAATTAACAAGCGACAAATGGTGATCATGCAACATAAAAACAATAATGAAATGTGGGGTTATGAGGTCCTCTATATTATTTGAAGTATGATGATTTTCAAAGTCCAAGGAAGGAAAGGTGACTTGTTTATGAAGAACAAATTGTAGCATCTTAGTGAAAATGATGAAATAATTAACAATAAGAAGTTATTTATCATCCATGGTAAGGAGATAAAAATAATTAATGAATGAAAGTGAACCTACACTGTAGTTGCAAAGCAAATCCAATGAAAGACAAAAAAAGTCCAACTCAAGAATAAAATGAACCTTTAACACTTCAAAATGGTCTTGCAAACTTGGAAATGGAGCAAAGTTGAATAAATATAATTATTAATAAATGCATCAACAAATAATGTTAAAAAATGTCAACAAAACGTGAACACAAAAAATAAAAGAGTTTAAAAATAATCTCGCTATAATGAAGACTTATGGCAAAACATTATAACCAAACACAAATATTCAAAAGGTGAGAGAAGCTCCAAAAACAAAGAGGAGAATAAGAAAATGAAAGAATGAGACAAAAAATGAGTTGAAAAAAATTGTTGATGTGATAAAGAGCTTTGAAAAATACACAAAATTAAGCATGAAGATCGCCAAAAATGAAAGACCTTTAGCAAATATATGAAAGAGATAAAATGATCATGGAAATGAAAGAAACTATAAAACTAAAAAGAAAAACAGTACCATGAAAGCATTAAAGATAATGCTCAAGAAGAATGTTCTTGCATTGAAGACTTCAACAAAACAATAAAACCAAAAATTAAAATTGCAAAAATGTGAGACTATGGCAAAACGATCAAACCATGCTTGAAGATTGCAAAGACAAAAGGAGCTCAAGAATTAAAAAGGAAAAAATGAAAAATGAACACAAAAAAAAAGAGTTTTTTTAAAAAAAAAAAGGAAAAATGAAAGAGACAACAAGTTTGTAAGGGTAGAAGGTAACTTTGTGTGTAAATTGGTAAAAAAAAGAAATGGTGAAAATATGTGGGAAGTTAATGTTATGCCTAATTTTACTTTTATAGATGTGAACATTGGCCACTTTAAGTTACTTTGTAGCCAATGTTAGTTTGTGACATATGTTGGTATCTCAATTAGTAATCTTAATGTTAAGATAACTATAGTCACACTAACACATGTGTAAATAAACATTTTTTTGTATAAACTTATCACACATAGATATGATAGTGGTTTTTGGATTCAAACAAGATTTAAAAAAAAATTATGGTAGAATTTTTTTCATAATGATCCTCTAATCGTCTTCCCATTTACCACCCATTCTAAATCATTGTGCCATTACTAAACCATACTAACATGACATTTGTTTAATTTGAGTTTCATAAACACCTCTAATATTACAAAAGAGATTGTGTTATTGTTATCTATTTCATCGATCATGGTTATGTAGGACGTAATTTTTATTAGACATTGTATTGTTGCCACCCATTTCATTAATATGACAATGGTCATGTAGTTACACAATTTTTATTAAACTTATTGGCATTTAGTTCACCTATAAGACAATGTTTATGTAATTGTGTAATGTTTATAATGTTTGATAGGAAGGAAGTTCTTTTCCATTCCCATGGTGCAATGAACCAAAAGCTTTAATGTGATTAAGGAATGAAAAATACTTTGATTGCTATTAGGAACTTGCAAGAGGATTTTTCTAAGCTTATATTTTTGTATTATTATAAATATTGGATTTACAATGATGGAAGAATTCATGTTTGCAAGGTTTACATTTTGGGAGGTCCAATCATCCAAAAAACTAATTCAAATATTATTTAGAATTGACATAAATATAATTTTTGTTCTAACACAATTGGCCCATCAAGTGTTCTTGTTGATGCACCAATATTTGATTTTGATTTATTAATCATGTTCAAATCATTCCATTAATTTAAAAAAAATTCATTCACACATTAAATTTTTGCTTTGTTTCATTTTGGTGCTAGTTTCATGTCTCTTTTAAATGTTCAAATTTAATTGTACATTCATTTTGTTGTGCATGGATTCCATCAAGTTTCCTTTTTGTGACTAAAGATATTCCAAATTACAATTTTGAACTAGTAGAAGCTAAATCTGGAGAAAAGGAACACACACAAACCCAAAAATGAAGGCAAAAAAACCATAGCTAGCTAGCCTTTGTTGGAACTTGGCTAAAATTCACCAATTTTTTTATAACCTCTTTATTTTCAACCCTAAACCTAATTTTGGCTACCACCCAATGGTCCCCTCCTCCACCAACTTTTTTTTAATCCATATTTCTCAACTTAGACCAATAAAAGGAAACAAAAAAACCATAAAAAAAACATAAAAAAAACACTCCTTTCATATGTAAATACAATGGTTGGTAGCCTTGTCACCTTTAGAGTTGCCACCACCATGTGGCATAAAGCTAAGCCACTTGGGCTTCTCTTATAAGTGCAAGGTGGATTGTGGCCCAAGTTGAACATTGTAGTAGTATATATCCCATATGTGGCCACCACCCATTCATTGGTAGCCAATAGGTGTGGGCCTTGACCTAACCACAAGGTCACCTTAAAAAAACCCTAGTTGTTGTTAGGGTTTGAATGGATGGTTTTGGGGAGGTTGCACCAAAAGGGGGGAAGGGGGGAGGGGTGTGTGTGTGTGTGTGTGTGGAAAGGGCAAAGGGGAGTTGATATGTGGCAAGATGCTAAACACAAAACCCTTGCACACTCTTTTGCAAGTGCCATGTGTAATGTGATGTGGGTGGGCCTTGTCTTTGAGAATAGATTAGAGATGCTCCCATAAACTTTTTTTTTTGCAATGGACTACTTGAACCATGTATAGAAATCTTTGCAATTTTCCTTAAAATTTTGGTTGAATTATATAGCTATTGAAATTCTCCCCAAAAAAAAAAAAAAAAAAAAACTAGGAAGAACCCCAAAAAAAATTGAAAAAAAAAAAAAAAAAAAATGATTACAA
>Ga0116229_10012401_pt1 | contig 12282 bp, 8 predicted proteins | sample S1TSphgellanicum_3_FD_87313 | JGI IMG/M metagenome (GOLD analysis project Ga0116229, IMG submission 87313) | Host-associated microbial communities from peat moss isolated from Minnesota, USA - S1T2_Fc - Sphagnum magellanicum MG | ecosystem: Host-associated > Plants > Peat moss > Unclassified...
AAATAATTATGGACTTTTGAATGACCAAATTTGGGCCTTATTTTCAAAAGTCTCAATCTTAGTCATTTTTTGTTGGGTTCATTTTTTTCCCCTAACATGTATAATAAAGAGTTTTTTAGATGGGCTACCTTTCATATGGACTTTATTAATTGATTAATCACCACATATGGCCCCTTCAACATTGGTTTTTAACATTTTTTCCATTTATATGAACTTTTGGGACTTGGACTCTTGTTGCTTTTAAGCCATCATAGCTTGCATCTACCCAAACCTAAAGGTTAAAGTAGGCTAAATCAAAGCGAAACCTAGGCTAAATGTAGGCCAATTTATACTAAACCTAACCACATGTTCATATTTATTATTTTTTTATAGTTGGTCAAACAAGGTCAACTATGCTCAACATGACTATTAATTTGTGCAGTCACAATTTATAGTCATATAATTACCTATAGTCATATTCATATTCATGTAGTCGTAATGATGGTTGTAGTTTTAAAAAATGATAGTGACAAAGTATTAAATATGATTACATGACTATAATTGGACAATAGTCGCAAGATGTCCTAGTCATGAAAACTATGTTACAATGTAGTGCAATGAGTCATGTGTGAAGCTTGTACATTGCAAATACAAATCGATGACATGGTTTAGAAAATTATTCCCATGAACATTTCTTGATAAAGAAAAAGTTGACACAATTGTCATTACAATTTGATATTTGGGGTTGCCAAAATAAAGGCCAATTGCCAAATGGGGTGGGACTCCACCATGTCATTTCTTGATCTTTGTTTGCATATTATTTCCACATCTTACATTCATTTTTCAACTATAATAACTACCAATTTTTTTTTTCCACATCCTATTTAGTCTCCTTCCCATAATTGTCATTCATAATTTATAAGACTTGTGCAACATGCCCATACCCTTATCACATAAACATTATGAAATAGGCTTCAAGCTTAAGGCCAAGAGTAAAAGGGATCACCTTTTCTTTCCTAATTCATTATTTGTTGGCTTGATCCATAAATCTCTTGTTAATTGCAATTTGCATTCATTTTTGAATCTTTGTAGTTGTTGCAAGATATGATTGACATTGACAAACATCCTTGCCCCCAATTGCCACACCTACAATGATGTGGATCCCGTGATACTTGTCAATGAAGTTGAAAAAAACAGGACACCAACTACACCTTAGACCCAAAATGTACACAGAACAAAGGTTGGTGAAAAGATCCAATTTTTATGTCCACAAGTGAAAATGAGCATTTTCTTCCATATAATCGGTTAATGTTTTTGAATTCCATGTAAAGGGCACAACATCCTGGACTTGATAGTGTAAAATTAATGGAGATTAAGTAAGTTGTAATTGAAGAGTTTAATGAACCATCCATCAAATGCCAATGTTATGGTAAACAATTGATTTGTTTGCCATGGACCATTGATGTTGGACCATCCTTTGGAAATCACATCAAAATTTGGCATCCAAGCATGAAAATGAGTAAAATATATTTGTGAGGAAGTCCACTGATGTCATGGTACCAAGTTTGCCAGCAAATATGTTATCCCAAACATGACAAGAACTTCCCATAACCTAGGCTTGATCCACAAACTAGTTCCTTCTAACAAAGGTACCTAAAGTATTAGCCCAATAAGCATGGTCAACATGGTTAAAACTCTTTAATTTACTTCTAACAAATTTGTAGTTAGCATGAAGTAGATAGGAATGAACCAATTCCCCACAAAATAAATCCAACTAAATGTTCAAAATTTCTCATGCCTCTTGCAAAATTTAACTTACCTAGAACATGTTATAAAAAAAAACTTCTAGGGGTTGGATACAAAACAATATAACATAGGCAAATTTTGGACAACCCTGGTATAGAATCAGTTTCTTTTGACAAATATTTTGTAGCTCTTTTTGTGGCACTCTCTAGTAGTTGTAACAAATTTGGCAAACTCCCTATAACATATGTATCAATTTGTAGTCTACTTGCTCCAAGCTTCACATTCAAAATGTTGCCTTGTTTTTTTCCTTGTATTTTTAGAAATAATCACCAATCAAATCTAGAAGATGTGTTTCCATGTTGTATGTTGGTTACAAAAAAATATAACATAGGAAAATTTTGGATAACTTTGGTATAAAATCAGTTTCTCTTGACAAATATTTTGTAGATCTTTTTGTGGCAATCTCTAATAGTTGCAACAAATTTGGCAAACTCCCTATAACATATGTATCAATAGTTGCGATCTACTTGTTCCAAGCTTCACATTCAAAATGTTGCCTTGCTTTTTTTCTTGTATTTTTAGAAATAATCACCAATCAAATTTAGAAGATGTGTTTCCATGTTGTATGTTGGTTACATCCAAGCTAGTGAATGATGTGCTTACATTGGCATTGACAATGCTTTTTCAAGAGCATTGTAAGTGGGCGTGTAGAAACAACATGACAACTTGATTAAGCACAACACTTATATTGGTGGAGGATTGGTAGTCTACAAAACTAGGAAACAAACTGGAGGAGTCCTTCACCAATATTATCTTGTAAGGGCTTCAATGCCTTTAATATCTTAATATACAATTCACACACACATCCACAAACTAGTTGATGTTAAGACCAGCTAATGTTATGTTTCTACAAACCCCTTCCCAACTTGGGCACCACATACAATATTTTTTAAAAGCCGCAAAAGTTGTTAGCATTTGCAGCACAATAATGATTTGGTATCTACCATCTTTGTATCATCAATCCTAGAGGAAAGGGATAGATCTTTTGCATTGTATAAAATAATAATTGTTTCATAATAAAACATGTTTCACCTAGAATTCAACTACCATGTTTATGCACTTTTAGCCCAATTATTTTGGGAATTGAGCATCAATTTGCATAAGCCCACATATATGATATCAACCATATTCAAAGTATCCTCAACTACTTACATGACCACCACATGCTTAGTAATAAATTGCACCCTGATCTTTAACACAAGAAACTATTACATGTAAATTTTAGATTATCTGATCTTGCTACATCAACTAGAAAAGTATTATCAAGTGTAGCTTTCAATGATGGGACAATTAGAAAATATTCTCACCTAATTTTTAATACAATGGACCAATTTCTGAAAATGCCACAATATTTTGACCAAACAATGAAAACAAAAAACTACATATGGCATTATAGAATCTTGTATGAATATAATGGCAATATTTTGATAAAAATAAAATTCAAATTCAACCTCAACTCAAACTCTACCCATTGAGTTCAAACCCAATAGACAAATTTGGCACATTCTCACCTAAAATGAATTCCGGTCAGAATAGAATACACATGGGGGTAAATATGTTAGAACATACTGTGAGGCAGCTTTTGTCCTTCTACCTCCGGTTCTACAAGGTGACTATGCTTGAAAGCACAAATGCTACCGATGAAGGACGAATTGGAAAAGCAAATTGGGATAGTTAACAATGATTTAATATTATTGTTGGAATTTCTTTTCTTTTCTTTTTTCAATTTTGTGAGGTTGCCATTTTGGTGATCATCCATAAGGAGATTTTCCCATGTTATGCAAATATTTTTTTAAAAAAATCTATTTATATTATGGCTTCCTTGATTGAACAATGTGTAAAAATGTGGAAATTTTATAGATTTTTCCCCCAAAATTTTGCAATTTTTAAGATGGAATATTTGATGGAATGTATTTTTTAGAAAAATAATTCGTCAGATGTTGAAAATTGGAAAAAACAAAACCATTGCTTGGATTGTAATCTCTTGTTACTGTATTGGTTTTATTGGGATCAATTTTGATATATGGATCCTATTAATGGCAATTGGACCTTAAGTGAATTTTTTTGTGTGTTTCAAGTTTTCCATGTTAAAGAAAACTAAATGTGCACAAAAAAAGGTAAAAGCATTTATTCACATTATATTCACATTTTTTGAATGTACATTATGAACGATACATACACCAATCTAGCAAAAAATAGGCTAGAGGAAAAAAATTGCATTAATACTTTTGTACAAACTGCAATAACAACTATGTGCACATATAATGTTGAATATCAACCTATTGATGTGGAGTCTAGACAGTAGTCTATGGAGCAAGTCAATACAAATGAAATATATAATTTGGTTACAAAACCTAAACTATAAATTACAAAAAACATTGCAAGTAGGTCCATATAACAAAATAGGCCAAAAGTATACATGGATGCATACATATAGTATGCATATGTTATACCATATGTGAATGATCATAAGTATGTGTGATGAATTTTTTGAATTCATTTAAAAAATTGAATGATCTTAAGGAATAGAAACTAATAATATTATTTAGTAGACAATGTATGATATTAAAGATATTGAATTCAAATGATTTTGGTCACTTAAATTTCAATGAAAACCCAAAATATGAAAAAAAATAAAATTTAAAAAGTTTGTCACACTAAGATCTCTTTAACCATAAGGTTTTCAATTACATTCTTAGTATTTCTGGAAAGTTCTTAATGCATAAGGGTGCACACGTTGGTTCGTGACATTTCATTAAAAGAAAAATTTGTGCTTTGATAAAATTTATTTAAATTTGAATTAATATGTAAATTTGAATTATTTTGATTTGTAATTTTGATTTTCAATACAAACCAAAAGTTGTCATAATGTTAAACAATTTGATGTTACCATTTGTTAAAGTTATGAACATTATAAAAACTAATATATATAAAATTTTTGGTAAAATATATGGATATAAAGTGTCATTTAATAATTTAATATACAACAAGACATACATAAAAATATCAAACCAAATGAAATTTAGGCTTAATTTAAAACTTTTACAATCAATGATCACCATGTTTAAGTCAATAATTACAATTATAATAGTTCATTTATGTTTCAAAACATAAATAATATTTCATTTAATGAGCCATTAAGTTATTAAGCCTAAAAAATTATCAAAATAGAAAATATTTGTTTCCTCAAGAAAAATAACAAATTTGATGGGATATTTGGTATAGGAAAAAGTTTTAATTTTAAGACCTTCTAGAAATTGAGGTGTCATCACAAGGCTAACATGTTAAAAATAGGCATCAAATTTTTTGGAAGTGCTTAAAACCAAAACCTTCACCCACATGAAAAAATGGAAAGATTTTGTTTGAAAGCATGCAACTTACAGAGTTGTAAGATCCTATTGACTAGTTGATTGGCATCTTACAAAGTTGTTATGAGGTCCAAGGGAAAATTACTCCTAATAAGTGACCTAAAATTAAAAATGAAATATTTGGTCAATTTTTTATGGAATATATATTTTTCTAGAAAGAGAAAACTCATGTCTGAGTTCCAATTTTTAAAACCTAATAAAAATGAAGTGAAATATTTATTTATAGAACGAAATGTCCACAAACATTTAGCTTTCAAAAAAACCAACAAATTAAAACATTATTTCAAAATTTGCATGTATAACAAAATTTTAATTAATCTGCATATGAATGATCACCAACTAGGGACTTTTGTTTCAAATTTATGATATCAAATGTTTGACAATTTTTTTGAAAAGTGAAAAAACAATGAACCCAAAAAAACTCCAAAATTTTCTGAATTTCTTGGTTTTAAAATAACCAATATCTATTTAAAAAGAAATAATAATAATTAAAGATATATGATATATCAATTTAACTAGACAAATATGTATACGAAGGGTTTGATCACGGGAACATTGGATAGCAAAGTAATGAAGAGTCATGAATAGGAAGAGTTAGGGTGTCATTCAAAAATCACAAGAATATGAAATGGATCCAAAGTGATTCAACTTCCTAAGTTAAACCATAGCGGTTAAACTTGAAACCCATAAATAAACTTTTTAAAAAAAGGTGGGCCTATGTAAAATACAACATCTAGGTGAATTTATTTTGTTTGCATGATTTAATATATTTTGCTTTTCTTTCTCAATTATTTCTTACTAATGTTCTTATTGGGTCATAGTTGTTGTTGGTTGTTTTCTATTTTTCATCTTCCCCATTAGTGTACAAATCTTCATTCTTGAACCAATGATTTTCTTTGGATGTGTGAACATTCTTTTTTGTTTATTATTATTCTTGGTATTTTTTTCTTTTTGCCCCTAGTACCTAGGCGTCATGTGTCCTTTTGCTACCACCTGTCGATTACATATTTTAATGTGAATTGATGATAATTGGGTGGATTGAAAAAATAAAAATGTAAATAAAACAAATATTTTTCAAATATAACAATGCAAATTTGTTGAAGACAGGGAATTTGTACTTGTGCACCAAAAAGCCCACTTTTTAACATGAATTGTTTCAACATGTGTGTAATTTATGGTTGACTAGAGACAATGTTTTGTACACTCTTTGGAAGCAAATATCTATTGTGGGATTCATTAATAATTCCTAGCTCCTCAAGCCACACAAGTAGTATATTTGCACTTGCTTTTAACATAACATTCAAACCTCTCTCCACTCCCTATAATGCATTAGATTTCTAAAAACCAAAACCTAATTTTAATCTTTGGCATGTTGGAGCTTGCATCCCATAAAATGGAAATTAATGTAACTAAAGTCAATAATTTGGCTCATATTACACAACACATGCAATCAACTTGCATATCAAATTTGAAGTTAGTGCATTGATGCAAATAACAAGTTGTCAATGAAATTTGCGAGGTGGTACAATTGAGTTTTCTTGCACAAATTTTTTTTAAATGCATTTTGTATCATGACTTACCAAATTGAAAATAATCGCTCATTAGTATAGGACATCAAAACCTTTGAGTTCTCTAACAACCCTTCATAAAGTTTAAAATCATTAATTGTGTTTAACAATGTACCCCATGTAATTATGTTGATTACTACAACAATATGCTACTTTCATAAGAGTGATGTGCAAATGTTTGTAGATATTTGCACTATACTCGAAAAGGATTCCAAACTTCTTAATTGAATTCACATAATGTGTCATTGCATGAATTTCAACCAAATTGAAGCCTAATTTTTGCTATGAAGTGAATATTTTCTTGAATGTGTTTACTATACTAAAAATCACAATCCCAAACAACATAAATGCATTAAACTTGTATGTCATTCTTCAACATTATTAATAACAATTTACATAAAATTACCAACTTTCTTTTGAAAACATTTAATGCATGAACTTTTAAATTAAAAGAAGATTTTTCATGAAAATCACAACTTTGTATCTCAGAGGAATAACAAAATATTATGTGGATATCCATCTTTTACCCTAGGTGAAAGCATGGTAAAGTATACCAAAAAAAGTAGTTAAAAAAACAATTAAAAAATGGTCCAATTTTTTACACAAGTAGAAGAAAGTACATTAAAAAAAAAATTAAACAACATAATAAAAACATGGTGCTTTTCTTTGAATTTAAATTGAGGTGATTACAAAATTTGAGAAACTTTGGTACAATAGAAGTAAATAACAATTATGTTTGAAAATGATTAGTGAAATTGCGTTTAAACATTTTTTTCATTAGAACTTTGATGTATTCTACTATGATATATAAATGCTGAGAACTTACAAGTACATTTTAAAGCTACATCATGTTGAAAACGGAGAATATTCAATAAATCATTTATTTTCACCTACTTGAACAAGTTTGGATAGCTTTAAAAGTAGGGGAAAATATATAGTTATTTTTTAAAAATCTACTTGAATGCATATTAAATATGTGATTAATTAACATCATTATAATAAAATTAAATATTATCTTCATGTTGATCATTAGACAAAAAAATATTTCTACTTTCAATACATTAAAACTTGTTTATGGCTACTTGTTTTTTTTTGTGACAAGGAGCAAAAATTGTCTATTTTATTGTATTGGCACCCTCCTTTCATGATGGCAAACATCTATCGCAATGATGTCTCAAAATGTTCTTTTGAACGACATGTCATTTCATACCACTTTAGGAATTGGACCATAGATAAGATTATCGATGTTTCAAATAGTCCAATCATACATGGTACGATCATCTAAATTCAAACAAAATAAAAATCATTGATTTATTATACTTTGAAAGACTCTTGTGACAACAAGAATGGAATGAAAAAAATGAGATTTTAACCACCCCTTGAGGCTATATGCAAAAAGGATCAAATACTCATGGAGAGCCATTAAAAGGTGGCACCTACAGCACTCCTTTGTTGGTGCTTACCACACAAAATCTCGAAAAACATGATTTTCCCTAGATCATAAGTAATCATTTGTCCAACTCCAAAAATACCTTGCTAGAATTACTAGAGTGTACTTAAAAGTCGCGCATGATATCCACAAGTGTTTTGATCATTCCCAAACTAGATCCATGCAACATGTCCACAAGAAATATAACATGATATGGATTTTGCCATTTTGTTTTCCCACCATTAAAGCCCCACAATGCACATTAACATCATAAAAAATAAATTAAAATTAAGTGAAAGTTCAAACATTCTTTGAGAACAAATGTGATGCATTTTGTGAACAAGATTTTTCCTTAGGTCAAATTATGCAAATGAAATCTAACCTTGATGGGATGTATTAAAAAAAATTTGGACATCTCTTCTCCATCTTTTTTTCATGATGTAAAAATTGTTTCCACAATAGTTTGCATCTCTTGTTTAGTCTTGTAAAAACATTTGTGGTTGACTTCTTTCAACAAATCCTTTAAACACAAACATAAACTACAAGGCATTTGGCATTTGTTGGTATTGTAAGATGCAATGATTTTGCACCCCTCTAGATGATCACATATATAAGCATACAGAAGTGGGAACACCCACTACTCATCATCATGAAGAAATGTCAATGCCAAACCACTAACGATCAACTTATTAAAATAAGATGTATTAACCACATTTGAAATAGGTTACTCATATGATAGTCAAAAAATATAATTTAGTTGTTCACATGAATGAACCACTAAAATTCTTAGAATAGGGTTTTAAATGAAAACCTATAACTCATGTCCTTAAAGGGCTAAAAGATAACCTCCAAACATTCATGAAACATCTCAAGCATTCTTTAATGAATGCATGTTGTAAAAAAACAGGAATAATATTTAACAAAGATTACATTCATCCAAATATCTATCTCCACATGTAATGTTACCAAAGGATAACATGAACGGGTATCCTATGATCCCTTGATCATTTGACAATCACAAGAAGAAACCTTGTCCTTTTTCACCTCCACACATTTTAACTATTATTTGATTTGACTACATTTCAACTACATTTAGCTATCTTAAGTTTCCAAGTGACTTGTTGCACTAATTAATGTCAATATTGTTCATAGTTGTTACATTCACTATCTTGTTCATTTATGAGTATAATTTGAACCCCATTTTATTTTTCAATAATTTCAAATTGCTGATGCAAAAATTAAGGTAGCTTTTAACTTTATTAACACAATGCATTATAATGGGTTAGTGATTCTTTTGACATCTTTTCAACTATCAACCATTATTGATGAGTTGCATTTTACATTTACCATAATTTATTAAAACACATGTAACAATTTAAGACCCCACATTTATATTGGAATAAATTACTATTTTTCACATCTCTTCAATTATCATAATGTGTACATGAATTAAACCATTCACATTTTAATATGTTAAAACTATTGCTCATAAATTGCATCTTGCACTTATTATCATACATTGAAACACATGTGGCTGAGTGCTTTGCAATCATATTTGAAAGGTTTAGTGAATTTTTTCACATTTTTTGAACTATCAACTTCTTTACATGAGTTGAAAATCCATTTTAAACTTATTGAAATCATTACTCAAATGTTGTATATTACACTTATTAATATATATTGAAACACACATAACAATTTAATGTTTCACATTTATACTTGAACAAATGAATGAATTTTTTCATGTTTCATATTTACATTTGAATGGGTTAGTGATTAGGTTAAATGTTCATGCATGCAAAGTCTATAATGCATGTGGACATTTAAATTTTTCATATATTAAATTCTTGTACATTTATGTAAATTAGAATGTATATTTTGCCCTAGTTTGTTTTAGGCATCGTGTGGACAAGTTTTTTATTATGAATGTTCAGTGATACCATGCCCAAAACCCCATAAATAATCCTTTTTCTTCCCCATTTCTATCTCTTGGTGTATGAAAAAATAAATCCATGTTTAATTTTTAATTTTTTTTTTCCAATTTTTATTATTTTAAAACATATTATGATTTTTAAAATTTTATTTATTACTATTATCAATTATCAATATTTTTACTTTTTAAATTTTAAACATGATTTATTGGTTTTAAGGTTTGTTTTATTACAAATTTATGTTTAAATATTTGAAGGTGGATTTAAAATTTTTATTTAAAAAAATAAAATAAATGAATGAATTATAAATTGTGATAATAATAATTACATCAATGAATTTTTTTATCTTTTATTTTTTCAAAATTGTGGTGTTCTTCAAGATTATCCACAAGAACATTTAACCATGTTTTAGCTATAGACCATGTATATGGATGTATAAATTTGTTAAAATAAATTTATAATTACAAGTCCTAGAACCCATTGTAAAATTATAGCATTCAAAAAATAAGAATGGAAATGTTTGGGATTTTTATTTAAAATAATTTATTGATGTTCATGGCCCCTTTTTATGTTTGCAAAATGGTGGAAATTCACCACCAAAAAAAATTCAGTTACATCATTAATATTTATTTCAATGTTTTCAAAACATTGGATAAGTTTATAATAATTTCAAAGATTGAACTTTTCAATTTTCAATTTTTTGGCAATTTTTTAAATACATTTTCTCTTGAATTTTCACTATTTTTTCCATGTTTTTCCCAACAAGAATTGTAAATTTTGAAACAAAAAAAACACATGTTGGTTGGGGGGGAGGGCATTAATCCAACTATTTAATGCCAAAATCTCACCAAATATTATTATTATTAATTATATATATATTCTTACATTTTTAAATTTTTTTTTGGGTGATTTTTTTGAAGTTGTGTAATTAATCATTTGTATTAGTGTATGATTCATGTTGCTAAGCAAATATGGCATTGAAAATTAAATGGTTATATTGATTACTTACTTAAATTTTTTTTTGTGGCCAATTTTTGATGATTTAAAGGGGCAACAACATCAACAAAGGAATTTTTTTTAATGAAAAATATCAAATTGTGTCAAATTAAAAATATATTTTGTCAATGTTTTACAATAAATTATAGTGGGTAACCATAGTATTAAAAGATATAAACAAGTTTCCAACTCCACAAATTATCTATAAACCAAATGTGGCTAAATCTTTTTATGGATGATTGCCATTTTAATAACATTGAAAAAATAATAAAAACTTTGTACTTAATCATATTTGGGAAAATAAACATTTGCAACTTTTCAAAAAATTGGACATATTTTACATTTAATATTTATAAATTACAATAATGTTTTTGAATATATTATTGAATAAGTTTCAAGATTATGTTTTCATTTGTAACAATTGAATACATTTTGGAAAAGAAAACATACATTAAAGTTTGAATTTCCTAAACAATTCCATGTCAAACATAAAAAATTAAATTTTTTTTCTTTGCCAATAAAGTCTTGATGTGGTTTGGTGGTTACAACTTTGGTGTGCTTCCATGAGGTTGTAGGTTCAAACCTTGGTGAGTGTGTGCATCAATGTATTTCATATAAATGCAATGTACGAACATGTACGTCATAATGAATGATGTCAAATTGTTTTTGACAAAATTGGGAAAATAGTTATTTAAAAAATTCATGGCATGTAATTTTGTCATAGCATGCTACGTAAAAATAGAATCCATGACTCCATGATCCAAAAATAATAATTTTGAATCAAAAATTTAAAAAACTCAGATAAATAAATAAATTGTATGATGGTGTGGCATTTTATTCCATGTCATATTAACTTGGGACCTCATATATCCATGTCATAATTTTTAAATTAAAAATTATCTAATGCAACATGTGACTATCCAAAATGAATAAAAAATATTTCATTAAAAATATCCTAATCAACTAATCTTTTTTTTTACCAAACCATATTAGTTGCATATTAGTTGATTTTGGCCTATTTCATTAAAAACCTAGTGAATTTGGGTAGTGGAAAAGGACAAAATTTCTTCTTCTGAATATAGTTTGGTCACTATAAAAAATCAATGGTGCAATGACCCAACCTTCCCAATTTATATGTTTCCACAAATTCCAATTCCAAGTTGATGTTTGTGTGTGTGAAAAATGCATACAACTTTTAAAGTTAC
>Ga0116229_10012403_pt1 | contig 12281 bp, 10 predicted proteins | sample S1TSphgellanicum_3_FD_87313 | JGI IMG/M metagenome (GOLD analysis project Ga0116229, IMG submission 87313) | Host-associated microbial communities from peat moss isolated from Minnesota, USA - S1T2_Fc - Sphagnum magellanicum MG | ecosystem: Host-associated > Plants > Peat moss > Unclassified...
ATGACATGACCAAATTTAATCTTCCACAGTTTACGCCACAAGTTTTCTTTTTTACAAATTGCTTTTAAGCTTTGAAAATCATGCTTTGAAAATTGCAATTTTGAGTGTCTAGGAAAATTGTCTTTTCTAATTCTTTGAGCGACTGGACATTATTTCTGTTTTCCAAAGGCTCACATGTCTGGGTTTTTTAACAGAGCAAGAGGATATAGCAAAAGTAAAGGCTGGGGCGCCATTAAACTGGGAGGACACACGAAAAATGAAATATACATGGTGGGTGATGCAAGAAACTTTGCGATTACAACCCCCTGTACAAGCAACATTCCGTGAAGCCCTCCAAGAATTCGAATATGAAGGACTCCGAATTCCAAAAGGATGTAAGGTAATATTTGTGTGGGCTTCAGAACTTGGAGCTAGGCCCTAGATATAAAGCCCTTGGCCATTTTTCTAGCACTAGGAGGAGCTGGATTTATAAAGTGAAATTGCCCTCCTGGGGAGTGGGAGGGAGTTTTTTCTTCATCGGGCGTTTTGGTTGTTTATCAAGAGCTCTACGAATTCATGGTAGCTTCATTGGGCATTTCATGGAGTCATCACAGCTTCATTGAGTAGTTCAGGAGCAGTCATTCATTAGGCTTTTATGTGGGGTAACTCCCTTAGAGTGGGGAGTTACCCCGCACAATTTTTTTTAATGGGTTCAAGGTTTAGGAATATAAGACCTTCCTTGCACAGTAACTAGCAACCCAAAAACCAGGAAAAAATAACTTATTTTATGTGTGTTCCATATAAATTCTCTACAAATTGTATGGGTATGTTTTTAAGGTCCATTCAACAGCTGATGATTATTACACTACTCCATTTCATGCACTCAAGTTCAATTTTACCACTTGTTTCATGATGGTGCCTAAGGTGGTGCCACTTCTTCTTCCTCCTTTTTATAAAGCTAATGATCACCCTCCTATTCGTCTATGTGGCAGGTGTTTTGGTCTGTTTGGCGCTCTCACATGTTACCAGAAATTTTCCCTAATCCCACGAAATTTGATCCATCCAGGTTTGAGAAAGCACCCCCACCTTTCACTTTTGTACCATTTGGAGGTGGACCACATATGTGTATTGGCAATGAGTTTGCAAGAACTGAAATCATGGTTTTCTTGCACTACCTGGTCCTCAATTATGAATGGTCAGTTGTTCACCCAAATGAGAAAATTTCCTATGATCCAATGCCTATCTTTGAAAAGGGGCTACCACTCAAAGTTCATAAGAAAGCTTAGTATTTGAAGATAGAAATGGCAATAAGGTTAGGTACAGAATTACCCAATTAACACATGGCAACTCAAGGGCAAACACATCCGCATGAATGGATTCTTATCACTATGTGCTACATGTACATTACTAATAGGATGATTGTATTGATGAAGCTTTTTCTCTTGCACATCAACTTGAAAATTTGCAAACTTTTTGGCTTGTCTTGATAAGGAGGTTTTATGTCCATATACCAACTCTAATAACCTTGGCACCTTGTAACCTTGGCAAGAAATACTAAGTGGGAATATTCAGTGCCATGTATGGAGTGCTTGTTTTGAGGTGCTTACATAGGTACATATAATTGATGGGAAGAGCTATGGATGTAACTCTATGCACTGGGAAGGGCGATGGTTTGATGTGAAAATTACATCTCAAGGCTAGCTATATATTGATAAATCAAAGTGACTATGGATACGTCATTACAGTTAGCGTACATTACTGTGAACCTAGAGCATGCCCAGCGGCAGCCCCATTTTGAGCCTCTATGAATATCTAGCACATCCAAGGTGCCATGTTAATTCCTCCTACATCCCCACGCATATACCCGAAAAAGTGGACTGAATGTACTGATAGACCATTTAATTCATACTAAATGGCCAATTATTATGGTTGGGTAATTGAGAACATTCATTTTTTTGTAGGGACTCATTTCTTTGTAGCGGCGTTATTGCATGGCATTGCTAACATTGGGCATACCTACCAGACCAAAGCAGTTTCACAATACTGGCTTATAATACTTCATCCCAAATACACTGGAAAAGCCATTTCATTGCTGCCACTCAACATACTCTTAGTTGTTTACATTTCTTATGTGAATATGGACTAGGGTAGAAATGCCTATCACCAAACACTTAAGAGATTGGAGCCTTCTAGCACCTTGAATGTTCTTTGTCTGGTCGTGATATCCACAACAAAATTGTGCTCCATCTAGCTGTGCACCTCTTGTCATTTGAATCATTCAATTTGGTAAAGAAACAAAAAAGTTATGATTTTCCTAAATAAAAAACCTTTTTTCTCTATGTACAAATCTTATCAAACATTAAAACCACTAATGAACAAACACATGCACACCTATGGATGAGCAATGTGAACTTGACACATGTCAAGTTCTCATTTATAACCAAATTACATGAACACTAAAAAAACATTCAACTTCTTCTTCAAAATCACATCATACACCAAAAGCTATGATCAAAACCTGAAAAAAGAATTTTCAATCCACGGTCTTAGGAATGCAATAGTTTGCTAACCTTAAAATATTGAACAGGTAACCCTAACTAAGTGAGCAACTAGAGGTGCTATCGCTTTATAGGTTCAGGGCTTTGGAATGTGGTGGCCTCCTCTCTTCACTTCCAAAATTCTCTAGAGCTTTCTTTTCCAAGCTTTGGAGAGCTGTCCATAAAACTTTTCCTGTCCTTTTTTGTGACCTCACTATAGAAGCATCTTTCATTGGTGCAAAACAAGCAAAGCTAGGTTGTATTATAGCCTTGTGTTATCTCAAAGAAAAAACAACAATTAACCTCTTTGGAATGTTTTTTATGGTTTTTTGAACATACTTTTCTTTTCTTTTTATGATTTTATGATTTGTTATAGTTTTTTTATGGTAGGAAAAAGGCAGGAAAATAGTTGTGCACATGATGTTCATATGTGCGTTCGAGAAAACAACAATGTGCATGATGTTCTTGTGTATGGGTGGGAAAATAACAACATGATTTTCTTGTGTGCATGTATGTGTGATGTTCTTATGTGCATGTAGGAAGATAACACGTGCTCTTGTGTGCATTGCAATGTTTCTTATGATCCTCCTTCTTAGCAACTCGTTGTGAAATTTTTGATAAATGTTAACAAGAAAAAATGTGTGTGTGTTGTTCCCAACTCTGTGTTTCCCAAAAACTTGTTGCTTTGTTCTTAATCCAAAAACTTGCTACCTAGTGTTGCTGCCTTATTTCCAACCTTGCTACCTTCTATCCTTCTTCCCAAAAACCTTCCCAAATGTTGTTATCTTGTTTCCTGTCTTGTTTTTAGCCTTCCCAAAAACTTGTTGCCCTATTTCCATACCTAGCTTGTTTCTAACCTTCCAACCTTCCCAAATGTTGTTATTTTGTTTCCAATTATTGTTATTTTGTTTATTGATGCAACATGTCTCCTACCCAACATCCAAGCTTTTGCCTTTGCTCTAAAGTTGTATTGCACAAAAAAGGCATGTGGGCTAACACATCAATTACAATTTGCTTGTGCAGTCCATCTCCTGTTTCCTTCACATTTGCAAGAGACTAGACATTATTGAAGATTTTTTTTTTCATCTCTCAACCTACCTTTGGATCCTCATGATATTTGCATTGGTTGCTATAGTTGCTCATTGTGTGGTCTTGGCTTCCTTCTCTTGCCTTCTGATTTCCCTTTCTTTGTCTGCTATTTCTTTTTGCATAGCTTTTTGATGTAAAATGCCCAAGTATTGCGCTAATGTAACAAAATGAGACTTGGAGTAGTCTACTAATGGTTCTATCCCTCTTGTTTTCCTTGTGTGTAGGCAAGCATGGTAGTAACAACATGTTGGCAATAGGGAACACTTGCAAAGTTTGGGCTATTGCATTCTAGACTTCAATTGTTTTAGTTGCTAGTTTTTGGGCATAGTTGGTTTTAGCTTCTGGTTCTTGGGCAAGGTTGGCTTCAATTGCTAGTTCTTGGTTAAAGTTAACAAAGCAAAAAACTTCAACTTCCATGTTGGTTTCACTTGACCTTTGTACTCCTATTGTAACATGTTCATATTTAGGTTCATGAACATAGTATCATGTTGTTACCTGCACAACATCATCTTGGGTAGATTCACTTTCATTTTGCGAAGTTGTAGTGTGATTAATTTTGCTACAGCTTTATCTTCACTCCATTGGCTACCATCTACTACTCCTTCTAATTATCCATCTTCATCATTTGATATGTCCATATCTAATTCTGTTGTATATAGTTCGTTAGGTCTACTTTGGTTGTCCATTGCCCTAGGGTTTAAAGGCCATATCCCTATGGTCTTGAACCCTACTTTGGTGTTTTGCTTGGATAGTGACTAATTGAATGTTCTATCCACCCACCTGCTAATGTAACCTTGTCTGGCTCTCTATGGTTGTTCTTGAAGATGTTTTCATTTCTTTCCTTTTTAAAAGTAGACTTGAATGGCCTAAAGTAGCTAACATCTAAAGGCTACATTGCATGGGAGTGTGGAATGGAAGGGTAATCATATTTAACCTTACCTCATATGTTTGCTTGATTGCTTTTAGAGTAATATGTGATCCATGTCCATCTAGAATTAGAAGGCGTTTATTTTGTTGAGACATACCTCTTAATATTAATCGAATAAAGAAAAATAAAATTGCTTAAACAAATAACATGTCATCCATGTTTTTTTCCTGCATTGCCATACAAGATCTTGGTTTACATTGTTGAATGTAATCTTCTTTAATCCTTTCACCTTTGAAATGTAAAACCTAGGAAAAACGCCCCCAACTACATTTACTACACAATTGATTGTCATCCATTCCTTTGACTTTGGTATTATGTTGTAGACTTCTTGTGATCCCTTTTTTGCAAGCACTTGTGCACCAAATTGCCTACTAGCCTGAATACCAATTTCATCACAATTCCATATGTGGTTTGGAAAATAGTTGTGTTTGTTGTATAGTGATTGCAGATTCTCATAAAAAGAATTGCATGCAACTAGGGTTAGTCCTTATGCCTTGGAAATATCTAATCTTTTTGCTAGGTGACTGGATATTTCAGGGTGCCTTCATTATAACCAACGCCACCATGAGGTTCCAAGGATGCCACTTTTGAATGATGTTGCATGGGTTTGTGTTAATTTTGCCACTTTGAATTTCAATTGATGTAAAGAGATTGACAAGTCACATTCCTACATGCCAAATACCCATCCAACAAATGTTGCCTCTTCATCAACTCATAAGACTCTAGGTGGGCCACATTTTTTTGACATAATTTTGCCGATGAGATGGTTTGATAGGCTTATCAAAGGTATGTTCCAATATGAACTTGCCTTTTTCAATGACATAAACCTTCTTTCAATTGCATCCATGGTCTCTTCTAAATTTTTAGTTCTTCAATTTCCTCTTGGACCAGTCAATTGCCTAATAACCCTTGCTAACATTTTTCGTGGTTGTGATTCAGGTTGAAGAGGCATGTTTTCTTTGTTAAGTGCTAGATAATCCAGCATGTTGCTCCTCCTCTTTCATGGTACATTGAAGTTCATGGCTGGTTGGACCCCCCATGACCAACCCTCCACCAAACTAAAGGTTCTCATGCATTATTGACAAGAAGTATGCTTTTGTTCTTCCTAAAATTAAACCATGAATACAGAAAATCAATTAGTTTCGGGCAATAACTTGTGAATATTGTTCTTTTTTTCCAACATCTAAAATAAAATTAAACCAATCTTCAAAATCTGACCAAACCAAGTTTTCATTTATGGTTTCTGTGTAGCTAGTTGGAATGAATATTTAATTATGCAATTTTGTTACTACCCATTGTTTGTGATTTCTTTTTCTCCTTTGAACCAAAGAACTTTTCACAAATTTAACAACCCAATGATAATATATATACTTGCTAATTTTTTTGACTTTATTTATATATGAGAATATGGCCTCATCAAATGTAAGATCTACTTCTAAATCTATAATCTCTTCTTTTACTTTCAATGGATGAAGCATAACTTTGTTGGCCTTAGTCTCCTTCTTTACTTTTACCTCTTAATATGCTTTCTTGTTGCACTTAATTTTCTTCTTTATTTTTATTTCTTGTATTGTTGTATTGTTAAAACTAGCTTGCTTTCCATACAACAAAGACCTCAACCTTATAGCACTAAGAACCAAAATCTCAAAAAAGCTTTGTAATTCGTGCTCAAAATGCTCTAGAATTTTGGACATGTTTTTTTTTTTGATAGTGAAAACCCAAAGTACACAATGCTAGCATATTTAGACAATTTTTAAATATCATGTGTGTGCAACTTTTGGCGAGAAAGTTTAACAAGTTACAAAGGGTTGGGTATCCAAAATAGGGCCATCCAAAGTCAAGGGTGGGCTTCTCTTGCCACACAATTAAACAATCCTTACCCCATAATTAATTACACATGTTTACAAATTTGACCTAGAAGAGTCCTTTCACCAAACACTTAATAATCCCAACCCCCACAACAATTTAGAAATCTCCCACACCCTTCCCTATAATTAGGGTGCCCACATTTGTATATTGAACAGTGTAAGCCCCAATCCTAAACCTAACAACACTTATTTCCAAACATTTACCAACCCATCTTTGTATCCCCATTGGTTATTTGTGTGCATGGAGGTGGACATGCCAAAAGTCCTCACACCCAGAACCAACAACCTTAATTTATAAAAAATGCAATATTTGGTTAAAATCGAATGGGATCACACCCATGACCAAACATTTGTTCCTTATCCATGGATAATTAAATGGAAAAAACCAAATATTATTTTCCTTTTACCAATCATTTAGGGTGGTTGCAAAGTAGGGTGGCTCACTTTTTGCATCACAATCTTGTTTTTTGCAAAGTGACGTGCATTTACATGTTATTAACATGGCATAAAAAAATAATTTTCCAAATTTATGGTTAGATTTAGATTGTCGACTTGAAGAAGAAGATATCTATAAAAACATTACAACATATATACACCAAATATTTTGTAATGGATTTTTTAAGTTGAAAAATATGGATTGGTTTGCTATTTGTGCCTTTTTATACATGCATTTTTTTAATGAATTTTATTTGGCTATATTATAGGGACTCAATAGATGATATTTTAAATCAAAAAGAACATATATGCAAAAACATTGTTAGAAAGAATTAACCAAAAAAAAGTTATGGGCTTTTGAATGGCCTAAATGAATCATATTCCCGTAAGTCCATATCATAATCATTTCTGGGTGGATTTTAATTTTAAAATTTTAACATGTAAATTAAATTATTTTTTAGAATGGCTTATTTTGATATTAGATTGGATGGCCAACTTTGACCATTTATTTCTTCCTCATTTCAATTCAAATTTGCATAATATTATTTCCACATCATTCATATAGATACCTTCTATCTACCTTACAATTTTTATGCTCAATAAAGCATGGTATCTTGGTCCAAAAACTTGTAATTCTTAAAGTTGCCCAAAACTTTTTTAAGAAAAACTTTCAATGGTAGGGATTTTTCATTTCTAAACCATTTTTTTATATATTTTTAAAATTGAAGGATTCATGTTGAAGTCCTCTACCACTTTACCAAGTTGGATTTTTAAAATTTCAAAAAAATTCATGACTTTTGGGCAAATTTGTGAAGGCTGGTCCAACTTTTGTATTGGGACTATTTTGGTCAAATGTCAATTATGGGTTAAAGGATTTCTGAATTATATATCACAAGTAGTCTATTTTTTATTGGTGAAATTTCACCAAATAACAATCGCACAAAAGGGCCTACAAAATTCCTTAAAGGTTTTTGAAAATGAAAATTCTTAAATAACAATGTTTCCAAAGGATAGCTAAGTTGTTTCGCCATTTGTCACTACTAACTAGGGCCATCTCACCCGAATGTTTCATCTCTTTCTAGAAACATTTTGCCACCTTGCATTATTTGAAATCATTGGATCTAGGTCTTTCAACAAGACATTGTTCATGTGTCACTAACATCACCAATGTTCCACTATGTTAATGAAATCTCCATCACCACCTAAAGTTTTCGACACTCTCAACCACTTGCCAATATCAACAATGAGCGATGTACTATGCAACTATTGCTTTTGTTGTTAATATTATGACTGTGTTAGGTTTTCCCCCTTGCGCAATTCACAAGTGGTAATGGGGCAATAGGTTGTATTGAATGTGTGTGGAGTGGAATAATGAATGTGCAACACTTGTAAAGAATAACAACAATATGATATTGTGATCTATGAATGCTCAATGTTGCGGTTGCAATTTTCAAAAGCAATGGACCAAGGTAGAAATGAAAATAGGTTTGAAGCTAGTTCCAATGTCCATCCATTTCACTTGTTGTATAATGTGCATATGTTTCAACTTTCTAAATTGTGATTTTGGACTTTGAATTGAAAATTTTGTGGTGCACACCAAATGGTTTTGTTGCTTGCAATTTGCATTTTTAAAAGGTTCTTGAAACTTGAAAACTTTAGTAACATTTATTTGTATTTTGTTTTCTCCAAAAGTTCATGAAAATCGAAAAGTTCAACAACATGCCAAGTTTGTGTTTTGTTGGAATTTCAACCGTCATCTTCCAAATTTGTTGGGTGACAACCCATGGGTTTTTCTTAAGAGTGACAAGCTTGCCTTGCCTATGTTATTTTGGAATTGTCATTTACTATGTTAAAATTATTATACATGTGTTATGGGTGCTAAATTTTGAATCTATGTTGTTTGAGAATCTCCTTAGTTCCTAAGCAATGAACATAGACTTGTTAGATTACTCATATTTGTGTGATTATGGGAGAAAAATGAATGTGAAATTTCATGTTGCATATATAATTGTTTGATAATTTGATTAGATGAAATATGGAGTAAAAACACTTGCAAATTGGCCCCATGCCATTATACTAATTGCCATCTAAAACTTCAATTTCAATGGCCCATGTGTTTTGTACATTTTCATTGTTGTTAATAGAAATCCATTTTAGTGTGTAGGAAGAGCAAAATTATAAGGATTCCCATGTAGAAAATAAATGAAAACAACAAAAGAGGTCCAATTAATTATTAATGGTTATCAAATTCAGTCCTTGAAGCTAACATATAGCATGGGAATACCTAGATTGAAATCAAATACTCTTAAGCTATTATTTTTGGAAATCAAATGTCAACCTTAAAATAACACCATTATGTGAAAACATTATCATGAATTGAAATATGGAACTTGTGGACAACAAATCTACATGCATTAGACATGAAAAATACAAATTAGTATTAATTTTTTTATTTGGAGGTTATACACATACTTGTTTAGTTTGTTTTCCACACACAACAAATGTTGAACATTTGGGGCAATGGAATCTATATTGTTACATTTATGTATCCCCAACCTTGTAGAACTTCCAACCCATGGTTTAATTTGGAAAAGCTTAAACCATGAACACACAACTATTATTGGTGCATATTATGGGTAGTTCCCACTTGTTGTTTAGGTTCCCAAATGCTTGGTAAACCTTCATTTTTCTTGTCTCAAAATTAGAATATTTAATTGTAGGTGGAATTTGCAACTATTTCCAATTACATACAACAAGTTACATACAACATGCAACAATTGATCACAATTAATCATGTTATCAACTTTTGGATGAAATTTGCAATCAAGGATATGAGGTCATCATTTAACCAAATTGTATACATATGACCTAATGATAAGAATTTGCAACTATAATGCATCTATTTTAGTAACCTTTCAAACCATGTGCTAGTTAATAAAATGAGACTTGTGGCAACTTGTGAAAAATTGAATAAATCATTTATTGAAAATTCAACATTGAATCTCATGCATTTGCTTTCATGGACTAGGATTGACACATGATTTGCATGTTATATGAACTTTTGAAATTTTATAAATTATAAATTATGAATTTTTTAATATATCTAGATTCTCAGATTTCAATAGTAATGATTCTCACACATCGCATGATATCATTAGATTTTGATTTTTCAGATGTTGCGGCCAAGCAGTGCCCATTTAAAATATTAATTAGTTAATGTCTTGGTGTTACATAACACATTCTAAATGTTCAAGGAATTAATTTTTGCAAAAGCCCATAATTTACCCAAGTTGTTTTGGTTATGCAAGTTTTGATTCTCAGGTGTCCAACATAATTAGATTTGGGTTTTCCAAATCTTGTGGCTAGAAGAAAAGCCCACATATATCCAAGTCATTCAATTGCATATTGATTTCCAATTCTTACACATGGCATGTGATAATTGATCTAGTTTTTTTAGATCTTGTGGCACAAGAATGCCCACGTAAGTTTGTTGTACATATGTAAAATATACATATTATTAATATATATTATTAGTGCATACTATATATTAATTATATTTGAATTTTGAGAATAAAGATAACCCTATTATTAATAATTGAATTATAATTTTTATGCAACAACCAATATATGGAACTTGGATTTTTTCTCACATAGGTTTTAATAGAAAAAAAAGTGATCTCACCAAATATCTTTCTTCAAAAGGTTCCACACTTGAATGGAACAACACAAGATGCAACTACATTGAAGTCTCAAACCTCCACCACATGATTCACATTCAAGATCACATTTGGTCCTTCACACACATCCGGCAAGTTTGGGTTTGTAAAGTTGGAGGATGGGAGTTGCCATCCTTCCTATGCATAGTTACCACCTGAGAAGCAAACATATGCCAAGTTTGACATACTGTAGAACATGGGTGACTTCAGCATAAATTATATTAACTTTTATTTTGTCAAATTTTTATAAGAAAAATTAGCCCTACTATTGAAATTTTCAAAAATTTAGATTGCAAGAATTTATAATTGAACCTCAAGGCCTAATACAGATAAGCACATTAGTTATGAATAGATTTAGCACAAGGACAATAAGAGAATTCTGAAGTGGAGATAAAATTTACTATCTAAATTCCTTATGTGCTGAAAAGTTCAAAATTAAGAACTCACATGGTGAATCCTAAATTTTAAAATAAATAAATTATTTGGCACTTTTGGGTTGAACCTGCCCAAGTGCTGCGATATGCTACAGAATGAATGACCTAAGCTACAAAATATAATAACTTTCACTCACTCACATCCTCAATCACACAATGATTTTGTAACATGTTGTTTATGTGTTGGTGCAGCCGCAATTTGACCTTATATACCATAATGATGATCTAGACACAATTATCATCACCAGTTGTAACAATGATATGTTGGGGTTAAGAAGTTTCAAATGACAATATAATAAACTTTTACTTGAAGTATCGAAAATAACTATATTGCATGCTAGAGCTAGTTATACAAGACAACTACCATATTATCTGAACAATTTCAGCATGAATTAAATTAAATTTCGTTTTGCTGAATTTTTGAAAAATTATTTGTTATTTGCATCGAATTTTTTTATAAAATTAAGCAGATCTTGAGGTTCAGGAATCTTAAGACTGAGACAGTCTAAACAGACTAGACTGCCCCCAGAAACTTATAGCGCTGCTATTTATTATTTGTTATAATCATTACTGCCAAAAATTTCAGAATTAAAAAAACCAAGTGCCAAAGTTAAGATTTAAAGTTTAATTAATTATTCAACAGTTTTTTTGCTTAATCCAATCAGGGAGTATGCTAATCAGATTAGCTAGAAGTGAAGAAACTTTATACTAGACAAGAGATTATGGAATTTTTTTGTTTAGAGATTATGTAGCAAAACTGAATAATAAAACAGAATTTGGCACACTGGTGATTTTTTAATTTATTATTATTATTATTATGAAGCAAACAGATTTGTTATTCAAATCCATTGCAGGGAGATTTTTAATTTTAGGTACCTAGGAAGACAGGTTCCTCAAGGACTATTTTATATTTTCAACAGAGTTTTCTCCACCAAGCTTGTTCCATGTGAGAAAGGTGATGTATATTGATAACCCTCCAAAATTGGAGTTTTGGGCAAAAAAAACTTCTTGTAGCTACTGAAGTGAGGCAGCCTGCACCAACGACGAGACTTAGGTTTTTTATTTTGAGGGGGGGGGGTGGGGGGGGAAGGGTGAGGGCATTGGATTTTTGTTATTCCCAATGTGTTCCTCACAAGTTCTCAATAGGTTCCCAACATATTCCCAATAACTTCTCACTTTATCCCATATCTTTGCCCAAAGTTCTTCTCCTAAATAATATAAATCTTTCCAAAGGTTGAAAGTGAACCATATCTATTTTGAGACTGCCCAAAGTTTGATAAATTTCAATTGTGATG
>Ga0116229_10012406_pt1 | contig 12279 bp, 8 predicted proteins | sample S1TSphgellanicum_3_FD_87313 | JGI IMG/M metagenome (GOLD analysis project Ga0116229, IMG submission 87313) | Host-associated microbial communities from peat moss isolated from Minnesota, USA - S1T2_Fc - Sphagnum magellanicum MG | ecosystem: Host-associated > Plants > Peat moss > Unclassified...
AAAAAAAAAAACTGGTTGGAAGGGGAAAAAAGAAGTTGTCCACCAATTCCAAAGGAGAGGATTTGGAAATTGAGGTGGGAAAAATAAATAAATAAATAAATATTGAGTGATGAAATGAGGAAAGAAAAATTGTAAGGCACAAAAAAAAAAAAGTGTTCATCCATTTCAGAGTAGAATGTGATTTGGATTTTTTTTTAAATCATAAAAAAATGACAAGAATTTGCAAAAAAAAAATAAAATCCTATAAGAAAATAATTAACATTGGGTCATTTTTTAAATCCAAAGAATAAAATCACTTCATTTTTTAATTTCGCATAATCTAAAATCTAACGCCATAATTTATTTACCTCGCCTTTTTCCCCACTATTTTCCTACTTTCTATTTCTTTTCTTTTCTTTTCTTTTCTTTTACTACCCCCAATTACTAGTATGCGATTTTTACTATGTAGATAACCTCAGTATTTACGGTCACAGGATAAAAGAACCCGTACATACTGCATACCCCGTTGAAGTACGTATTAGTATTTTGTACGAAGTAGATACGGATCGTCGTCGTCTTCCTTCTGTGTGAGGAACGTAGCTCATGCGACAGGAGGAGCGTCTGACGAGCTTCTGTTTTTTGCAGTGCAAAACCTAGAGGTGTATTGATCGCAACGTTGCGGTATTTGTGTGCGCCGATTGGTGCAGTAAACTAGAGGGCGGTGTCGGTGAATTTTTTGGCAATCGCAAAACAAAAAGCGGGGGAATATAGACCAAAATTGTAGACCAGGTCTTCTCTTCTTCTTCTTTGGGGAGTCTTGGAGCTTCGGATCGAAAGAGAAAACATACAACAAAACAAAATGAACGCAGGACCTGCAGGCTTTTGTTAGTACTCTTCTCTGATCACCTGCCTTTTCTATGTTCTTCATCCCTTTCATTTTTGATGTCATTTAGCAATGAGCGCGACTTTTTGGTTGCTAGCTAGCCATATCTTGTTCTTACTCATTCCTTGGCTTCCAACCTCCAAGCGAAGAAATGGATTTTATTTTCTTCATAGGGCTAGTGATTTCTCGGTTCATGCTTTCAGGAAACCCTAATTTCTGTAGAGGTTCTCCAAACCCTAATCATATTTTCGAAGTTGTCAGTTTTGCATCTTTGAGATCTGAGGATTCCTTTCAGATAGTTGGCAATATTACTGGTCATGCCACTGAGAAAAGAAAAGCTTCATGCGGTTTCTGGGAGGACTGTCTTCAGTGAGTCAATATCCTGAAATACCCTTTTGGGGGCACTAAGGAAAATGGAGTAATTGATGAGTGTAGCATCAACTTCTCAGCAAAAACATAGGAGTACATAATTCACGGGAAATGGCACAATATTGAGCTATCATGGTGCTGTGTGAAATGCAGATAATGCACCTGTTACAAAGGGGATAGTCCTTACATGTGGTTTAGTGTCCGTCCTTGTTGGCACACAAGGTGGTGCTAGGGTTTGCAGCCTCTCATATCAGGTACTTTGTATACATCTTCATCGGATGGAGTTATCCCCTTGTCATTTTACTACAACATGTTCTCATGAGCATGCTCTACAGCCATCGAAATTTCTACTCTTTGGAGAAAGGCCGGTATGGAAGTTGAGGTTCTTTGAACAGCTGTGTGCTGATAGAGCTTTTATGTGGAGCGACAGAAAGTTGTGCAGAAGCTGGAATTGTGGCGTTTGGTCACATCACCATGTGTGTTCTCATCGACACCAGAGCTCTTGTTTGGATTGTACTTGGTGTACTTTTTCCGAGTCTTTGAGCGACAAATTGGGTCAAACAAATATTTGGTGCACACCTCTTTACTGCACAACACTCTTCAGTAGTAATTATATTGTTTCATCCAGATACAGATGCTATTTGTCTACATGTACATTGTGTATGTGCTCCTTATATCAATTTCTTTTTGTAGTCAGAATTTAGTAATGGATACTATGTACAAGTTTTTCCAATATAGATTGCCTTGTAGTGTGGGGCATTAACTTTTGGCAGGTGGACCTGCCAGGTCTTTCTCTTGTTTTCAACAGCTTTCACAACCATTTTGGAGGTAGTCACATTGGCTGCATTTAGAGGTATTGGATACTCAACTTTTGTCAACTTTTATGTATCTGTTGCAAAGTGGAGCATTTTATTTGTATGGTCTTAACATTGTAGGAGGATTGGTTATCCTGTGCTCTGTTTTTTGGGCTTCATTGCCATGTTCTTTCACAAGCACATGGTCACTTGAGTATCTAGCTTTCAATTGGCAGATGATGGTGAATTTACAGCTTTATGGACTTGTGCACAAGCACCATGCACTCTGCTGCAATTGCCAGCACTACTTTGAATTAGAAGCAGATGGATTCTGACGAGTTTAATGGCATTTTAAACTTGCAGACACAAGGTTACTGTCAGGCATATCCTTGACCCCAGGACCATATGGCTTGATATTTGCATCCTTTGTTGCCTTCTTCTTCGACATCCCAATCTCCACAAGGTTCAAGGTTTTTGGTGCCCACTTCTCAGACAAGTCATTTGTCTACCTTGCGGGCTTGCAGGTACACTGCACATCCTTGTAGTATCTTTCCAAAATATTGATTGATTTAGTAGCCCTTTCTATGCTCATAATTTAGGGAAGCAATGGCTACCAAGGCTTTTGGACTTCATTACAGTTGAAGTGCCCTTACTATCTGTTTGTCCATGGGAATTTTGGGGTGTTTCTTCAGCTCTTGTTGTCATCATGGAAGCGATCACTTGTTCCAGGCATTTGTGGGATGATAGCAGGGTTCATATATAAGTCAAATGTTCTGCAAATTCGAAGAGCAAAGGTATGCAAGATTCAATACAGTCTGACCCACATTTGTCATGCTCTCTGCTGTCAATCTTAGGAGGTGTATCATCACAATATAATTATGTAGATGGTGAAAGTGATTTTGGTCTTGCAGTTCCCAGAGGGGCTAGCTGCTGCAACAGCCCAATTATTTTCACCATTCATGTCTGGTGTATCTTCACCATCCACCAATGGTAGAGCTAATGCCAGCAGAGAGGCTACAAATCCTGCTCCTCCTGATCAGGCTTTTCAGGTATGCAGAGTTCTAATGTTGTCCCACAGAATGAATACCCTCACTGCACTGTTACAGGGATCATTTTTTTCTTTATTCTTTGTCAGCTGCTTCTGTAAGATGTGGTGTGAGATGATGTCTATGATGGTTTGCAGAATCGGTTTGTGGCAACAGCACCCCCCCTGAGTGCGCTGTTGCCACCTCCTGAAGAATCAGTGTCAACACTTGTTGCTATGGGTTTCATACGGGAGGATGCACTGCAAGCATTGGCCATTGCCAGAAATGACATGGCAACTGCAACAAATTTGTTGCTAGAATCTCAAGTTCATTGAGGTCCGGCAACAGGCTTCCAATTGCTTTATTGAAGGTTTTCATGGAGTAGGTGACCACTTCAGTGTATCTTCCCTTGTGTATTCAGACAGAAGCAGGCTTGGTTTCATTTCTGACTCGAAAGCGTGGACTTGAGGGTGCACAAGAGTTATTCTGTTACAAATCACAATTTGCCGTCTTGCAAGAGCCATAAACCTTTCATCTCTTGAGCATATACTCCCCGTTGTATTGCAGGCTGTTGATAAGGAAATTCTGTGATTCTGGATTGCATCAGAATGTCCCATGACATGTAGCAGACATGTGGGTATGGGAGTATAGTTAGTGCAGTTTATTATTGAAGATGGCTTTGTGTTACTTAGCAGACATATGCCCATTAGCTACAGCTATCTTAGTGGTTTTGAGTTTCTGAGCTTGTATATTTTGCACAGGCAAATATCTGATTGTAAGGGTGGTCTTCTAGAGATTAGATTTGGAGTGTGCCCATCATGCAAAGCCTCGAAGGGTGGATGTAAATCATCATGCCCTTTATTTGAAGAGCAGTGAAAGTTTCTAGAACGGTATGAGGAAGTTCAGCCTTGAATGCTGCACTAGTCACTCCCTATCACCTTATAACTTTCTCAGGGCCCTGTTCTCACCCATGTGGTTGGAGTCAAGTTGTCAGTTAGCTTCTTTCTTGTCCATTGAGTTCTTGAACCTCTCAACTTCTAACGCTGACAATCTTCCCCCTTTTTGTTGCAATATTTTTAACTTTCAGATTTGGAAGCAGGAATGAAAGTTTTAGTGAATATTTTTTGTTGATATGATATGAGTAAAATGTCATGTTTTGAGTTCTTGTCATTGCAGAATCTTGTTGGTGGCTCTAGGGAGAGCCCTTAACTTGTTTGGTGAAAAAACAGGATGAGATATGGTCTATGGACTCCTTGGACAACTTCAAGGTAGGTAAAGCCACATATTTGTCTTTTTGACTAGATTTTCTGCTGGATAATTTGATTCTTGTGTTTTGCTAGTCTGTCTAAACATATTGTGCTTTTCTTGAGTCTCAAGTTGCACTCCTAATTAACTCCACATGCAACCCACATTAGCACATGATTGAAACCTCACATCCCAACTCATCCGTTATACAAAAGAGTTGTTCTAAGTCCTAACTCATTATTAGAGTTATGGATTTAGATTCATTGTGGACCTTCTCAATACTTTAGGGCCTTTTTGCACTTAGTAACTTTCACCGAGTCTTGTAGCCCAACCACTCTAAGTTCCCACCTTGGGAGCTAAACATTTCACCCCTGGGCAACACCAAGTTGCCTTGTGGTGAGTTGCTTTGACTACTCACATTTGGGTTCCATCTTACCTCAAAGCAACCATTTTTTGTGCGCTTGGTGACTTCTTGCCACCTTGAAGGTGACTTACCACACATTGGGTTCGCACTTGGGTTCCATCTTACCATGAAACAACCTCTTGTTGTGCCCTTGGTGACATCTTGCCACCTTGAAGGCGATTCACCGCGCATTGGGTTTCAACTCGTTGCCTTGATGTGTCATCGTCAAGTGGTACCAACACAAACCCAACACAAAGAGACATGTCACCTAACCATCACTCTAAAGATGTCAACGTCCTCATTGTTGTTTGCTCTCTTAGGGTCTCATTGGCCATCGCCATCTTCAATAATTTGCACAAACACAAGTGCCCAAGTTAGCTACTCCCCGCTTTGGTCTTTTCTTCTATATTGATTTTCTTTTGTTTTCTAATACAAGAGAAGTTTAAGGGAAAATTGTGTTCCCTTTTAGCATCAACTTTTATCAAAACTTTCTAACAAACTCCCCTTCCTTTCTACCAATTTTATTTTGTTTTCTTGATACAAGAGAAGTGTAAGGGAAAGTCAAGAGATGGATTATCAAATGAGGGTTTAGTTGGTGGGGGTGAAAGCAGCCCCCAAGTTTAGGCTACTTTCAAGCAGAATTTTTCATACCTTTATTTTAAGATTCAATTATGTTTCATGTGAGAAAAATCTTGCTATATATAGATTGAAGTATACATTGATCATAGCAAATGAAAACAATCTTTGATGATTTTCCTTTTCATTGTTTTATGGTGTTTATGATTTTCTTTTCCTAGTTTTATATATTGAAAAGTTGGCAAATATGCTCAAGAAAATAAGGAATTTGCAAACTCTAGAACTTCGAACTTTAATGCATCCTATGACCATACCATGAGAATAAAATCATTATATGTGAAAATAATGATTGTTTGAGCTGATTTTTTTTGTGTCTATGACACTTGACACACATTTACATGATTTTGGAGTATTTTCATTAGTCCCATTAAAACAAGGATAGAAATATAACTCAAAAGTGGAGCACATATGCAAACACACTATAGTTGTATAGCAAAAGCAAAATAGAATGATGTCCACCACTAAAAGAACTTCAAGACAAAGATATATTATGAAGAAAAAAGACGTGCTTTCCAATGTCATGAAAGGGGAACTAGACATTGGGATGGAAATGCAAATTCAAACACTTAGTAAAGAATTCGTTGTATGATTAAATTGGGGTTGTGAATTGAAAAATGTGGTTTGCAATGTGGATGTCAAGGAGTGGGATAGGCTAGGGGAAACCAAGGAGTGTAATGGAAATGCAGATGAATAGATGCAAATTGTCGACATGGGTAGGGCATAATTTCACAAATTTAGTTTTAAAACTTATTACAAAATGTATCATTGATGAAGTTTTTAGTACTTGTGTTTACACAATAGTATGCCTCTTAAGTTATTATTTCCCTCAAGTCCAATGGTTTATCATGTGGCTACGTGTGTATATTCAAATCTATTGGTTATGTATTGATGGAAGTTATTGAAAACCACATCCAATAAGAAGTGATTTTTAAAGGGTTGAAAATTTCTCACATTAAATTTGCATGTGAAATAATAATTTTGCATGATGTTGTTAGTTAGAACTTGCATAATAGGTCAATGTTCCACCTAATGTAAATATAATTTGTGAGTATACATGTGATTGTGTGCATGTGGTGATGATGTTGCTTCATTGGTGGGGCCTATTTTTCTCTTCTAGCCTTGTCGGTCTAGTGTTGAGAGTGATGCCTTTAAGTCAAGGACATCACTAATGTTGGTGGTCAAGGAATCAAATTTTTTGGTAGCATGCATAGGTAGTTTGTTGGTGTTTTGTAGTTTTTCAAATAGTTGTTTGGCCTAGTTGAAGAACATGTTGGACCAAATGTCAACATCTTGAAGTCGATGATGAGCCAAACAATTCAATACAATGCAAAGGTGTTGAACATGACTTTGCAAATTTAGCCCATGGTTGTGTACATCATGCTCGTCCTTTTTTTTTTTGTTTCTATTAAGGGATGTGCAAGACGTCCATGAACAATTTTGCATGTCATGTAATGAGATAGATGCAATGGAAATGAATTTGCGTGCAAAAAAAAAACCAAATGAATTAATTTGGAAGGTGGAAAGGACTAGTAACTAGGAGGACCAATATTGGGGGCTAACATTTTACCATGGTCCTTGAAGAATTTCTTTTTGTTAACCACTTAACTATCAATGAACCATTTGGCTTCCATTAAGGAGACTAAGGTATCATGGTCCTAACTATAGCCTTTATATACACACACATTTAGGAAGTGAAATTGGGTGTCGATTTGGTGGTAGGTTCATTCTTCTTTTTTAGGTGTTTGTCCATTGGTGGTGGGGTGGAGTTGATGAGGTCATGCTTTAGTTTTTGGAGTAAGGTTTCATAATTGGCGGTCTTGATTGGGCCCATATTGAATGCTTGCAAAATTTCACAAAGTCAATATTGTGGGGCAATCCATGAATTGGAAATTGACCGAAAAAAAAAAAAACACAATGGAATTTGGTTTCAATTTTTTTAAATGGGGCACATGGTTGCTCTTTTCTTTCAAAAAAAAATGGGCCACCTTCAGGAGAAAAGAGAGAAGGGAAAAAGGCAATAATAATGAAAAGATTTATAGTGTTTAGGGTTATTTTGCAGTTGGTTTTGGGCCAAAAAAATCTTATCACATGTCAAAAAGATGTAAAAATTAGAAGAAGAAACAACTACTTAATGAAGATACTAGTAGTCACAATGACTATTTATTTTAAAAAATAGGATGAACGATCAAAATTCCTTGTTGAGGCCTTGAAAATGACTCAACAAAAAGTTGAAAAGTTAACAACATTAGGCAAACTTAACTAGTTTCAACTTACAAATCTACATTAAAAGAAAAGTCCAAACTTTACAATTGTCATGTGAAATTATTTTTTAATCATATATGCCATTTGCAACTAAACACTACCTAATCACCTTGAACAACTTGCATGTGACATAGGTACAAATGAAAAATGCAATTAATAGGGGTTTGACGAACATTCAACCTATATGGTTTCATCTATATGTGATTCATATGGTTTATACAACTTCTATGACTTCTATGTGATTTAAGGATGTGCACTTAAAACCTTCCACGTGTGACAAAAGTAACAAATGGAATGTTAACATATGGCCCTTGTTTGAATATAAACATTTTAAATTAAAAAAATGTTAGCCAATATATATATATATATAAGTCGTTTTTTTGAACAATCCTAGCATTAACATGTGTTGTGATCAAAGGAACTTAAATGATACCTTTTTTAACACATGTTAATTTGGGAATATTTTGGGGCTTCATTTTCAAGGGGTAAAATCTTGATTTATCACATTTTAACAATTTAATTGGTGTAGAGGATTTAAGGTTTAAGGTTCAATTGACACTTGTTAGGTTGGGAAATGTCAAGGAGGGTTTTAGGGTTAAGGTTCCCATAAAATTGCTTGTGCCTTGTGTTACCATGCATCAATTAAAAACATTTTTAGGTTTTAAGGTTTGTGTTTGGTGATTTTCAGGTGGTAATTATCTTCCACGTCTCATTGTGGGAGGTTTTTAAGGTTAAGAATTATGCTTCTAATAGTTTCTTTGTGTGCCACATGTCATGTTTGTGTGGGTTGTTTCACATTTATTAGGTTACAATTAAGGTATGGTACAAAATGTGGTGTATGATGGTTACGATTATGCAAGGTTATTAGAATATAATATTTATTATCCAATAATGTTTAGGCATAGATTCATTTACATAGAATGAACATGGGGTTTTAGGTTTAATTCCTATAATCTTGTGATGAACAAAAATTATAATGCACAAATGCACAAAAATATCAAATTGCAAACTCTTCTAGTTTTTTTCCTTGGGTCCATATACATACACAAACTAATACACATGGGATGAAAAGTTTTTATTGTAATGCGCACATAGTTTGAAACTTTCATAACATCACCTTACTATTTGCTCTTGCATGGTGCAACATCAATTCAATTGACCTTTTGCATGTCTTATCCTTTCCATACAAGGTTGCTACCCACTACTCGTTCAACTTTAACTATGGATATCATTATCATTTTTATCTTTGATTATCATTCTTATTTGGCACTTACAAATGTGTGTTGCCTTTGTCTTCCATAATCTTTTCAAGTTGCACTCAATACCACCCCTCTTTAATGTTATGGTGCACATACCCCAATCCCCCAACCCCTGATTTTGTACCTAACACAATAACCTTCTCAATTGCTAGATATAACAATTGAACTAGGTCCCTTATTTTCAACTACACGCTCACATAGACCTTGGCAACACCTTAACGTTATAGAGCCTTGATATTCAAAAACATGAATTCAACTTCCATGCGATAAAAGTCTCAATTCACCACGCATATATGCATAACATAACAAACCATGGTCTATAGCTAGTAAGTTAATGATAGTGATAAAGCCCATGCACTCAATTACATCTTCTAGACACCTTGTGGGATTGATGGGATAACTATGTATATGCATGAGGTTTTCTAAATCATCCACCTATGTGACAATTTGTGACTGACACCTTTTTTAAAGTTCACAACAAATAACAAGCAACCAAAATTCTTTTCTTGGAATTAAAGCCATCACATATTTCATCTCTTTTGGAATGTGTGCGTTCTTGCAAAATATATAACGAAGCCAAGTGCTCATACCATGTTTTGAAATCAAGAATCAAACTCTATGAATCAAACACACAAAAGGTTTCATCAAACAAATCACAATTTAATGAGATGTCCAAAGTTCTCCATGGTTGTAGACTTTCCAAAAAAAAAAACTAGTTTTTTTTTTTGTAAATTGTACTAGACCAAATTTGCACTCATGAATTTGTTTACAATTGTCTAATTTATCATTACAACAAAAAATAAAATGAATAGCTTAAAAAAATGGCTTTCAAAAACAAATTTGAACATAACAAAAAATTATCTTTGTTTGTAACCTCTAATCGTCTCCATTTCTTGATTTAAAGAACCATACATCCAACAACGACCCATAAATTTTGCATTTCTTCACACATGATAATCAGATTTGAATTTGCTACACAAACATTCTTTCGTTGCTTTTGCAAGAATACTATTGTTGATATTTGCATTAATCAATTTTCAAAAACCTTCACAAAGTAAAGATCACAAATACTCAAATGTTTTTGCAAAATTCTATGAAAAACAATCACAAACAAATCAAAACCCAACACATGAACAAACCAAGACCCAAAACAAAAAAACCTATAAAATTCAACCTTATTTCTCTTTGTAACAAAATAAAAATACAAACCCTAAAGCAATGATGTCTTCATTTGACACTTCATTTGACATCTCAATTGAACAATGATGTGGCCACCTATGGAGTTGGCATTTTTGTTGCCCACATAGGTCACCTCCACAAAATTCATGACTTATATAATAACAAAACATATTCATGACCAAAGCCAAAAATAATTGTCACATTTGTAATTATGTATAGATGAACCTAGTTATTGTTCATGATTATGTGATTTTCAAATTATTTTAAATCATTTAAAAAATAATTAAGCAATGAAAATACTTGTTAGACTATTTGGATAATGTTTTTGAATATTTATAGTCATTAGATTATTTCAAATCATTTCAATAGATTATTAAAAATATCATACAAACATATTAAGACTTGCAACATTAGTTACAAGTGTCATAATACATATTATCATGATCACATCCACATATCATTCAATGAATCTGTCCTTATTTTAAGATGAAAGGTAAAATAATCAAAATATTCATATATATATCCATTTTTTCTAACACATAAATCATGCATGATTATTCTCAACATCTTTGATTCAAATGTCATCCATTATTTCATTTCCCCCAGGTAGCTCCACTTTATTTATAGTTCATTTTGTAAGCTTTTCTTAATATTGTTTTAAGATGGAAGATAACTTTCTTTCTTTCATTACTCATATGTCATCCAATGAACCTATCATTGCCTTCAGGGTGAAAGCACACTAAGTGTGAACCACTTTTTTTCAAAAAAAGGTGATGTATAACAAGTATTACAGTACATAGTAAGTTAAAATCTTGATGGCATCCTTTGGTTATCACAAATAAAAAACTTTTGAATTTGCACAAAAACATTTTTGAACTCAAAGTTTGTTTTGAGTCAAGATTCATTTTGATCCAATGGTTAGATGAGGAGAATTGGATAAAATCTATGTAAACAAAATATATAACTTACAATTTTTCAATAGCCATAGGGCCTCATGTTTATGATTCATGAAACATTACCAAACAAAAGAAAATTGAAAAAATAATGTAATGTCCATTTATAAAATCTCCTCCTCTTTAATATGGTAGTAGTTTTCTCCTAAAAAAAGATATTATTATGCATTCATTACTAAAAAAATGCAAAAAAAACACATTTCTTGAATAAAATTTCATCCAAATTTTTTTTAATTTTAAATTGTTTTAAATTTAATTGATGTATATCAATATCATACACCGTAAAAAATTCACCCATAAATTCCATCCACGACCCTAGTTTTGAAGTGTATATACAAAATTTCAAACTTTGTGATGAATATTACTTTGTCACAAATATATTCTATACGTTCAAAATTTTCAATGTTTGAATTTTTTTAAAAATTGATTAGATGAAGTCTAAAGCTAATCAAATATAATTAAAACAGGCAAAAATAATCCACAATGTGATGTCTGTACATTATTAAGAAATTTAATTACAAAAAATTATACATGTGTCTACAATTTTAGGGGGGCTTAGTGTGTTTTCACCCTTCAAATGGAAGCTAGAATCTATCTCCCAAACCATTGTGCCTCTTGCCACATTCTTGGTACTATTGGAAAGCCCTCCACAAATATGGCACCAAGTTGGCTTCATAATGTTTGGACCTACAATGGAAAGGTTTCTTAATATTGAACAATTTTGTCACTGTAAATTCACTTAGATAAAACTAAAAATTATATGGGAACTTGAGTGCACTCTTGGTATTTTTGAAAAGCCCCTAATGAATATGATTTAATGAAGGCAATTTCGAAAATTTTAGAACTAAGGTGTAAGAAATATTATATTTTGAAAACATTTTTTCACTAGAAATTTGATTAAATTACAAAAAAAAAAGGGTTTGAAAGGAGAAATTAGTTGAGTAACTAGTTCACACTTGGGCCAACAACACAAGCTACACCAGTAACAAATGATTTTTGGAAGGTATGTATAATCTTAACGCACACAAAAATAACATCCAAAGAAATTAATTGTTGGGGAAGATGGATAAGTGGTATATGCTAGTTGGAATATAAGGTTTGTTACCATCTAAGATTTTGTATGCATTTTGAAGCTTACGAATTGGTCCCAAGAAAAGAGATGGAAGAATAAACCTATGGAGAAACAAGGTTCATATTCAAACAAAAATGACAATAAAACATTTGGAAATCAAAGATGACTAGATGTCTTGTTGTTTGTTGTGGAAGTTAGAAAAAGCTCATTATAATGAGAT
>Ga0116229_10012407_pt1 | contig 12276 bp, 6 predicted proteins | sample S1TSphgellanicum_3_FD_87313 | JGI IMG/M metagenome (GOLD analysis project Ga0116229, IMG submission 87313) | Host-associated microbial communities from peat moss isolated from Minnesota, USA - S1T2_Fc - Sphagnum magellanicum MG | ecosystem: Host-associated > Plants > Peat moss > Unclassified...
ACGACAAAAAAAATCATGCATTATCTGTAAATAAATGCATTATTTAAAACTAAAATAAAAAACTAATTGCCACATGTCATAATCGTTATGAGTAAAATCGAACGGTCCATATATATATTGTAATTATTTAATAATAGAGTAAATACCATATTAAAAGCCATGTGTCATAATCCTAGTGCTTGAATCGGACGGGTAGTATTATTAGATGTCATGAAAAGAATTTAAATCAAATATCCAATATACCACATGGTCTCTGGGCATTAGTGGAAAATAATAACCAAAATAATTGTTGAATGTTGGCACCACGTACGTATACTCGTATTTTGTCATGAACTGGTATTTGTACGCTGAACAGTTTCCATCGAACCCCATTGTCGCCTATGACTAAGAACGACTGCGACTTGTCCAACGTGACTACACAACTTTTAGTTGTAGATGTCGCCTGCGACTAGAAAACAGTCACAAGGACCAGTCGAAAAAGTCAACTTTTCTTCTAGTGGTTATAGGCAAGCTGCTTGAATTATGAGTCGTAGACGATGGCCGAACGTGTCCTTTGCTGGAGCCGATGCAGCTTGTTGGCTGAAGTCCTAGCCTTGTCACTGTCCCCAAACATTGCTTCAAATTCCGCCATAAAGGTGTCGAAATCTTGTAGGAGAGGGGATGATGTTTCCAGGATGGGAACAAACCATGCTGCAGCTATCCCAGTGAGTAGGGTTCCAACGAATCTTACACGAGTGGTGTCATCCAAATAACGACGAGGGTGTAGCTGAATGATCAGGCGTACCTGGCTGACAAAGCCTCGAAATTTGGGGCGTGTTCCGTCAAACTTTTTTGGCATGCTCATCTTGGGCTCTGGGGCAACCATTGCAAGGGCAACGGGTACTAGGGCAAAAGGTTGTGGCTGATCCTACATGCGGTTCACTAAGTCTTTGAGCGCGACATTTTCTTGTTGAAGGTGCTGAAGGGCGGTGAGGATTTGATTGAGGTCGATGTTTGATTTCGAGTTGTCCATGGTGGTAATTATCGATGATAACGATGAAGTTGAAGGTTGCAGGGCAAATTGATGGAGGAGCAGTGAGCAAGTCTAATCTTCCAACGCTTGTGAAAATTATTGTAGTTGGCAATTCCAACTCTGCAGAAGTTAAAAAAAAAAGAGATGTGATTAAACTTGGCGCTGGCACAGATGGATTTCTATGGCAGGCTAATGGAGATGCATCTGGCAAGCCACAAGAATAAGCAAAAACAAGTCAAACGCTAATCACCCGGCTGTAGAAGATCGTGAAGAACAACAATAATAGGCACATAAGAAAGAGGGCATGATGGTGAGGATGATGGAAAAACTGCCAAGACATCTGCACCACCATCGCAACAACAACAACAAAATTGTTATAGATCCTGTTACTACTAGTGATGACAACAACAACGAGGCTACTGATTCCGAACAGAAGAAGGAGCAGACCAAACTGTTATGGATCGGACTAGTGTGAGGCAAGGCAAGGAAACATGGCTACAACCAAGTAGGGAAATACAAGACAAGACAAGATAAGATAGGACAATACTGGAGGACTAGGAGCTTTATTGATCCATCAACTAGTGTTGGTCTGCTAGAGGGCTGTCCCCTAGACCATCTCCTTTTATAACCATGAACCATCCTATCTTGAGATGTCGAGACGTGGCTGCACTAATGTACTTTGGAAATGTGGCTACACTGTTGCAACGCTGAGACATGGCAGCACTGAGTGCAACCACTTTGGAGACGTGGTTGCACTGCTACACCGTTGAGACATGGTAGCACTGAGTGCAGCCATTTTGGAGATGTGGCTGCATTGCTGCACTGTTGCATTGCTGAGACATGGCAACATTGTTGTACCTGCTTTTGTGTTGTCGGATCCAAGCCATGACACCACCCATTATGGGATACATTTGCAATTAGTTTTTTTATTATGATTTTCATTTATACAATTAGTATAACTACTAGTGCACCACTACTAAAATATTATTATACTATTCAACTATGTTATGATTATAATATAATTACTTATAACTTAATAAAAATACATATTCATTAGTTATTTATATCTTCATCATATGTGTTTCATCTTGAGTGATTTAAAATGTTATGGGAATGCTACTTCAAGCTTTAGAAATCATCTCTAAAATGTGAAGGAAAATGAATAATGAAAAAAATAAAAAGAAGAGAAATAAGTTTTCCAACTTACAAAACACATTTTTTTCATTTTTTTCTTCTCTTTGGACCCCTCCCACTTTCAAACCTCATAACTTTTTTAATTTTTTATTCTTTTTAAACAATTTAAAGTGTTATAGGAGTGTCATCTAAAGTTTTACAAATCATTTTTGAATCTTAATAGCAACATAACAACATACAAAGATTTTCTTAGATGTTTGGGAACTGACCTTTGTAGCATTTGATGGTTTATTGTTTTGAGTTTTTAACCCTATCTACTTTGGGGGGCCATAACTTTTTCAATTTTATTCCATTTTTTATTATTTTTAGTGCCCTAGAGGTGCCAATAGGAAGAGTTCAAGTTTTTCTTAGACACAAAAAAATATGGAGCCTTTCCCTTGGATCTCCTACCCTAAACGCTTAATTTGTAACTAAAAAAAACAAACAAAAAGATGTAACCCATATGTTTTGTTTTCAAATCCCATGTTACAAACTATATAAAGAAGGCTGATTCTCTCATATTCTCATATTAAAATACAAGTGCCATTTTGGGATGAGGTCAAAAAAGCTTAACCTAAAAGCAAAACATAAATTTAAAAATAAAATTCATGGCTATTCTTTAGTCACTTAGTCTTGCACTTTTCTATGTACTTACCTACCTATGGTTATGTATGACATATCTAACTACTAAAAAATATATTTATATTTATTTATTTATTCCAAAATATAATTAATATGCCATGTTGCAATTTTTATTGTGCCATGTGTCACAATTTTGAACAATCATTAACAATCATAATGAACAATGGAAATCAATATTTCAAAAAGAAATTCATTTTTATGTCCAAAATTTTTCATAGTGCCACGTGTCAAATTTTAATAAATGGATGACAATCAATGACGAACTAGCATGACATCATGGGTGCATGGAATTGCATAGTAGTTGAACATGAGTTGCAATTAAGTTGCAATGAGTTGCACCATATATACAGTGAGTTGCAATTCTACAACTTATTCAACTTGTTTGTTAGCACTCACGGCGTATAAATATAATGAGTGGCAAGGCTAGTTGCAAAACACCTTTTTTTCTCATAGTGAACACAAAAGTTCTCAATCAAAAATTGCAACCAAATTATAAACAATTTCATGTTATTACTCTTGTTGTTACAATTCAAAACCTTGTAATCCTACAATGTTATTGATGCACTTATTGCATAAGTAAAAAGAAAAAGAAAAAAAACAAACTAATATATTAATGGGTTCAAATACCAAATATTACCTTACTTAAATATAAGGATCCCTAATCCCTACATACATTTTTGTTGTTATAGTAGATTTCAAATAAAGGACACATTCACCAACATTGTGATTTTGATACATTAAATACAAATAGCCCTAAATGACATCGTCTTGAATCAAATCTTGAATTCCCCATAAGCTACATTCATTTGAAATTCTAAACTACAAAATTATCGACCCATTTACAAACAAAAGCTCACCAAGTAAACATTAAATAGATCCTATCAAATTAATACCTCAAGAGTTCTTTAATATATTGAATACCTAAGCTCAAAACTTAAATGACTTTGCCACTTTTAAAAGAAATTTATACATGTTAGAGAGGAAATGAAACAAAAAAGATATTGACACACAAGAATTTCATTGTAGTGGGCACAAACATGTCATTGACATTGAACATTACATCAATTCATGTGTGACATTTTCAAATGCAAAATACAAATTTATGGGATTGAAAGCAAAAGTATACATAGACTAGCATTCATGTAAACTCGAAACCTCTTTGTGTTCATAAACACCTTCAAATTCCTTTTCCAATTCCTCCACAAAGTTTTCTTCAAGCACAAAGACCTTTCCATGTTTTTCAAAGTCTTGTAACTTGACCTTGGATTGTTGGGCCAATTTTTGTTCCAAAAAAAAAAGGTTTTCAAGATTATCAATTCGTAACTTGCATTGACATAAATTTGTAAACATAATTTGAAAGCAAAAGATACATTTTTTTTCAATTTGAAACCCAATAATACCTAGAATTTATGTGCCAACAACCCCATTATAAGGAAACATTGTCTCATGTTTTCTCCACAACTACAAGGGCAATTGATGTCTTTGATGTCAACCTGAAATTGTTTAAATGAAAATAATTCTTAATTCACACATTGCAAGTTCATTGGTGCATGATGCCATCTTGAAGATGTTTCAGAAATTGTTGGCAATATTTATATTTGAACAATTTGAGAATCACATGGAACATTTGAAACACAATCGAGTTGTTCATAAGATTTAAGCAACATTAGGTAGAGTAAATTTTTGTCATATTCATTTACAACACAAATGTCATTATCTTTGTTAATGAATGAAGAGACAAGGTGCAAATTCTTGCATCAAGTACCTAGGATTAGACATAACATATTATGAATTTTTTTTGAGTTCAAACTTTCACCAAAAACAAAAAAAACAAAAAAAACAAAAAAGGATTTAATACAAAGATCACATTTTTTTGATATTTGCAAAAAGTTATAGTTCAATATCATACCCACCCATGTCATCATTTAACATGATATTTGTTATAACACAATTGATCATGTCTCCCCAAAATTTTAGAGTCATATTGGCTATAACATTCAATGTATATAATTCAAAACCAATGTTCACATGATTGATTTAACACACATGTCAAGACAATGGGAGAAAGGCCTCACTTTGAACCACATTCCATGTCAATAATGGAGGCACTTGACCAATAACATGAGGTTGTGTTTACCAACTATAACATAATATAATGGCTTTTTAATAGAATAAGGCATCTTGGACCATGACAACCTTACTTGCAAAGTTGCACATAGAAAACAATTTACTTCACATTCAATATTAAGAAATATAAACACACCTCAAGTTGCATTGGAAAATTCAATGAATGTTAATTGAATTTAATTCAAGCACCTCTAGTTTTGAAATGAAAAGATTAGACAACATGGTGTAAAGTACAAAACACAAAGCACAAAGATGTTGCTAGTTAGTTGTTGCCCTAAATATTTCCCACCAAAACCTTGGAGAAAGCAATTTTTGCATCACTACAAACACTTGTACTAGAAGTTGATCTCCCATTGTTTAAAATACTATCAAATTATGATTCCATTTAGTTATCTATAGTAATGACCCAAAATGGCAATAATTTCTTTAATAATGATCAACTACAATACCTCATGTTTTCATAGTTCAAAATTCATGATTTGAGTTGGGACAATTTTTTATTTGCACATAAGATCAAGGACTAATCTCTTGATATGAAAAGTTCAAATCTCTTGCAAATCTATGTCCATCCTCATTGTGTTCTTCCTAACACATTATGCACAAATTTTAGCACATTAATGGCATTTTTCAATGTTGTTCAACCTCAACGTAGTAGACATAGCCTGTAATTTATTTAGACAAATTCCAACTAATCAACATGTTGCTTCTTGTAATAGACACAACTACTAAATTTAAAAACTCTAACTAATCAACCTAAGATTTGTATACTTGTTCCCAAAACAATGAAACAATTCAAAAGAGAGCCAATTATTCCACTTAATTTGTAGCTTGCACATATGGAAAAAAATGAAAAATAGATTTCCACTTTCCACCATCTTCTAGTTAACTTCAATTTAGCCCCATGCAGTAGAGGATTAATCAAGAAAAAGCAAATTGCTACTAGACTTTTACAGGGCATTGTCCATTTTGGCACCCATTTTCATAAAATGGAAAAACATATAGTAATTCAATTTGTCAACATGTGTATTAAAAAACAAACCACAACCAACCCTCAAGGAAGGAATTCTCTTGGGTATGTAAACAAAGGCAATTACTACACAATCAATTCATAAAACAACTAACATTTCAAATTGAATGATAGAATGACAACTATAAATCTCATGCATTTCCACATGACATTCTCACCCGAACTAGGAATCTACTAGTTGATACACATAGAGCACAAAGTCAATTATAAAAATTGGAACCTATAATCAAATTATTCATTGTTCATTTTAAAGTAGTTTGATAGGAGCTCCACCCAAAAAAATATTTGTGTATCTATTGGACTTAAGTATGTGAATCTCCCAAACCAACCAAAATGTGTAGAATCAAAAGAAAATTTTGTCAACAAAGTCTACTATCTACTTATAGTTGAGTAGCTTAAATAGGGCCTTTTTCATGAAGGTTTTCATGAAGGAAAACCACTCATGGACACAACCACAATGCCAAACATTGTGGCCAAACACTTTCAATTGTTTGGAGAGGTAAATAAGATTTGGCTATTTTAATCACCAAATCTTGTTAAAAAGCTTATTGTTGTTTGTGATTGTTCTTAAACAAATTCATGAAACCAAAAAAGTCAAATATGGAGTTGTGTCCAATTATGGACCTCTTTTTAGTAAGTTATTAGATGTCCAATGGGCAAGTTTTTTGTGTTGTTTGTTTCTTTAACAAACTTATGAGCAAGATTAGAGCATTCAACCTTTACATGCTTTCCCATGGCTATAATGCCATTAGTTTTGAAATAGGTGATAAGTCCCTTTTGAGACCTTATTCATTAAACAAGGATTGCAAGACTAGCTTGCTTGTTGTAGCAAACAATGCAATGCATTAGTTGAACATTGATCAAATCAATCTAGGCCTACCATCATTTACACAAAACAAAGCCCACGCAATAGAAGTTCAATTTTAAGGTTTCCAAAACTTAACTTGTATATGTAGAATTTTTTAAGAAAATTATTGTGGTAGACACTTCAAGCTCTTGGGTTCCACATCCATGTGATAATGGTGATGGTGTTTTGCACACATTATAAATTTCACAGTTTTTGCCTTCATACACACTAGAATGTTCATGTTCATGATTGTCACCATTTGCTCTCTCAAATGGATTTGGGTCCCCAACAAATAAATTGGGTTACTTTCTTTCTCTATAGTCTTAGGCACACTTTTGGGCCCTAAAGGCACATTGCTAAACAACCTTGGGATTGGGCATCCTACAAGTTCATCAAAGTTCAATTTGACATAATGTGATCTATGGTTCTCTATCCTCACAGTGCAAAATGTGACACTACAACTCTACAACCAACAAGTACTATTTGTAACAAATAAATCATAAAACATGAACTAGGAAGACAATGTCAAATGCAATAAATTGTGATTTTGTACAACTAACAATCTTGTAATTGTGTAATTATTGCATTTGCACCTTGTAGCATTTCACTTTGAATGTTAAACAATGCAAAAAAATGCAACATTGAACCACACATTAATTCAATCCTTTTTACCAAATGCATTTTAAAGACAAAAAAAGTTGAAAAAACCAAAACTAAATTGTAGGCTTAACAAACCTAACATGAGCTTTGAAAAAGTTCTAAGAAAAATTCATTATCAATTCTTTGCTTATAAACATTCTTTGAACCCATCACCTTTTGCAAGTTCCTAAAACCCTCAATTCTTTGAATATCTAGTACCCGTTGGTTCAATGTATATATAATCAAGTGGGAATGTTCACATTTCTAAGAATTGCCCAACATTAGTAAAAATCATGATTTGTAATAGTTATTTGGTGGGGTTTGAGTAACAAAAAACACACTCACGTTTCAAAGCACTAACATTGTTTAACAAGTGTTTTTTGTATGTAACAAGACCCTTGCAACATAATGAAATGATTCCAAAATCATAGGAGTATAACTTCATGAAGGAATGAACACAATGCCAATTTTTTTTAAAAATTATTTAAATACTATATATATGATTTTTTCAATCTAGACAAGGTACAATGTAAATTGCATTCAACAATTTTTTTTGCTCCTTTAACCATGACTTCATTCGTTTGCAATTACTACCTTAGTTGATTGTGATAAAATATTATCAACCAATGAATGGCATAACTTGGTAAAAACAAAGTTGAAAATGTATGTGGTTCAAACGTTAAATGAATTTGATGCAAATCTCATTATATGATTAAATCAACTAAAAAATGGAACTTGTACTACCTAGGAAAATAATAAGCTATCAATTAGGATAAAAAAATTCATTGACTTTAATTTGAACTATAATTATTGTAATATATTTTGATTTGATTGGTGATTGATGCTAATTGCTTTTGCAATTAATTAATTTTCCTTGAATGGCTGTATTAAATCATTCTATATTGTAAAAGGCCACCATAAGCTACTATGTAGTCACTAAAGAAATAAACCAAAATAAGTGTGCTATAAATATTAACATAAACTTTCAACATAGCCCTTGAGTTCAAGAATGCTTCAATACTTCTTATTGATTTTCATGCTAGAAGCAAAAAGGGGAATGAGGTGGATTTACAATTCTTTTATTTGTTTTTCTAATAGGTTCAACCTTCATCATCATATGGACTAATCAACTAAGTTCTACCAAACTCCCCACAAAAGCTTTCAATATGTTATTTTCCATTTGAATTGTGTGATATTAAACACTAACAATTTGCCTTTTCTTCAAAGTTTTGAGTCGCCTTAAGGTGTGGTTGTGGGAAAAAGAAAAAAATGTGGCTGGAAGTTGATTAACTAGTGTTGGGTGTTGATAATAAACATGAACAAACCCCCAATGGTTATGTCATGCAATTTTTTAAATTCATAACCACAATATTTTTATAAAATCAAAAAAATGTATGTTTTGATATATAATAATGTTGGCTACTTCTAGTTCTGATTTCCAATCAAATTAACAAGTACCTAGACTACAAGTTCAATTTTTAAACAAAAATAGAACTAGAATTGGGAACTATATATCAACATGAAACCAAAATCAAAACTGGCAACTAGCCTTCAACTAGAATTGGACTTGGGCCCACAATGACCCCCAAAACTTAGTTTATCTAGGTTTTATTTTTGAAAAAAATTAAAGTTAAGAATGGAATTTTAAAAAGAACTTCTTAATAAGGTTAAACATGTTATTAGTTTGAAAATTCACTTTGAGATTGCTCTTACTTTCAAGTTCGACATGAAGCAATACTTCTATCTTGATATGATGAGTTAAGATTACAGTTTGCTCTTGCAACCTACCTTCCTTTGCAACCTACCAACTTTCACTTTTTTGACCCACACAAGGCAAGGCAAATTGGGGTGTTAAAAAAAAGGTTTTAATAATTATGGTGACTTTTTTGAATAATAATTTTCGGGTGAGGTGGGCATTAGGCATGCATTTTTTGCTTTTGAAACATGTCTTAAATGTGCAATTATTATTATCATTTATTTTGGGGTTTAAACATTTAGTTGATATAGGTGATCACATTTTATTGCTTGTATGTAAGCTAGTAACAAGGGAAAAAACAATTTTGGGCTATGTGTAGGTAAATAAGTAAAACCAAATTTGATTTGAAACTAGACCTACTTAAGAAAATTCTAAAAAGAACCCAAACTAGGGGTTTTGAAATGTATAAAACTAGGTTTGAAACTAAATTGGCGAAACTAAAACCAATATATTGCACCCTATATTTTTACTCAAGTATTATTTATTTATTTATAGCAGTGTCCCCCTTAGGGTTATGTGTTGTTAATAGGGTAGATAGGTTGATGATTGTACATTTTGCAAATTTGAGAACATAGAATTTAAAAAAATTATTCCTTTGTCACAAGAGTTCAAAAAGTTTATGTAGATTTCCAATTGGCACACCCATAACCATATAGATCATTTAAAATAGACAATAACAAATGAGGAAAATATGGGGTACATAAGAAGGGGGGTTAGTGTTTGTTGATGACACTTTGTGATTCCAACATGTTCATCTTCTTCAATTTTTTTTCATGGTTTTTTTTTATTGCCCCCTTCCCTTTGGAGTTCAAAGAGGTTATGTAAAACTCTCTTGGCATACCCAAAGTTGATAATTAGATTGTTCAAAATGGGCAAGAAATGAGGAAGATATGTGGTATGGAAGTAGGGGGTTGATTTCTTTAAAAAAAACATTGTGTGATTTAGACATGATTTCTAATTCTTATTCATTGTTCCTTTGCCAAGAATTCAAAGAGGTTAATTAAAGCTCCACTTGATGCACCCATAACTTTTTAGATCATTCACAATGGATAAGAAATGAAAAAGATATTCAAAATGTTTAATGACCAACATGTGTTCAATGGTGGGAATGCTTGCTCTATTGATTTGATGAACTTGGGATTCAAAAATTTGTTAATAAAAGAAGGCTAGTTGCTAAAAAATAAGGCTGCAAAATATTATGTATTCATGAATTCAAATCCTAATTAGACTCTTTCTCTTCATGCTTTGTGAAGACATGATAGGAAGCTATTGTAGTGGTTATGGTTGAAGTTGTCATTGGAGGTTTCAATACAAAAGAAAATCTTGTGAATTAAAGGAATCTATTCACCCACCAAATGGGTTGCATAATATTGTCCAAAATTTGTGATCTAATATCGGTTGAAGAAATGTATCAATCTTCCTTCCCCACCTTTCATAATCTCTTTCCCTCATTTTGCAATTAATGTTGTGAAGTATCACATTTGCTTTGGTGAGCCACAAAGTTGGTGAGAGCCCATTAACACAAGTACACAAATTCAAGGTGATGGCTTGTAATAGACCACCTTTGGAAAGATGAGATCATATAATATAATAGTGATGTGATTGTTAATTGAAGCACATTACTTTGTTTGTTAGGGAATGTAAAACATGAGATAAAGTTCCACTTCAATTAGGTTTCACCATTAAACATTGCCTTTACCCTATGAAATTAATGAAACATGTCCTAGCTACTAATTTTCTCAAATTGTTAAAAGTGGATCATTGGGTTAAGACAAATGTGTATAAAAACTTGATAGGGTTCAAATTAGAAAATAAAATTCATTTTAAAAAAAGGACCTTGCTTTGCATTTGAAGGAGAATTCAATCAAATAAGCCCTAGGGTTATGTTGTGTTTATTTGACAATCTGCAAAAAAGCCTAGTGAAAGTTCCATTAGGGTGCACCCACGGTTTGCGCACCATGTTCATAACCTTCAAACCCAAAACATTTATAATTTATAATTTATGTTTACAAATTCAATGATATTAAAACATTTTTTTTGTTTCATTTATTTCATGTCAAAGGTATATGGCATCCCATATTCAAGAATTTTTTTTTCATTTTTCTAACATCATGTCAATAATGAACATCCCAAAAAGGATTTCACATTTAATGGTGATAGGTTTTTAAAGCCTATATAACCATTGAAACACTACAAACAAAACTGCTTCTAAATTAAAACTAGAGTGGAAATGTGGCAAAAAAAATTTTCAAATTTTTTTTTTCAAAATTTAATGATTCCCCCCCTTAAAAAAAGAAGGAATTTTTATACAATTTTTTTTTAACCACATTTATGCAAACTTTCACAACAAAAAGAAAAGAACTTTAATTTCTTAAATTCGATTTATCACGATTTTTATTGGAATATTTATAATATTAGAATTTTATATGGGATTTAATGTATGGATATATCCCTGGCCCCATATTATCCAATATATTTTCCCCCATCCCCACCTTGAACTCAAAACCAACACGTTTTTATCAAGATAATAATTGTTAGATTTTAGAATTGACATGTACAATAAACAGATTTAACATGCATTCAAGATTGATGAATTTTATTCTTTGAAAATATTTTTATACCCACAATCAATAGGTTTTATTTCTCCCAAAAAACAACTCGAACGCAACAATTTTTCCAAAAAATTAAATGAACTATTTTATACCATCAATCTTGCATTATTTTTAAAAAAAAAATCGCTATTTGTTATATTTCATAATGAATATACTTGAAAATGTAAGAAATCAATAAGGAAACATCATGTTAAACATTACATGAAAAAGTAGAAAATAATTTATTTAAGAAAATGAAACAACTTAAAATTAAATTAATCATAGCATGTAGATGAACTTCAACTAGTAAACATATTTTTAATGTTATCAAAATTTTAATAGTGATAGAATAACTAAACCCCCAAACATATTTAATATAAACTTGAATTTAAGTTAAATGAAAATTTTTTAATACCTAAAAAAACAAATTCAATGTTTTTGCACCATATATATATATATATA
>Ga0116229_10012408_pt1 | contig 12275 bp, 10 predicted proteins | sample S1TSphgellanicum_3_FD_87313 | JGI IMG/M metagenome (GOLD analysis project Ga0116229, IMG submission 87313) | Host-associated microbial communities from peat moss isolated from Minnesota, USA - S1T2_Fc - Sphagnum magellanicum MG | ecosystem: Host-associated > Plants > Peat moss > Unclassified...
GTCTTCATTCTCACCTTCCACATAGTCCCAAAATCCTTTTCCCATAAGGAAATTGGTCATCCTGAACTTCCAAGCATGGAAGTTGTTCTTGTCAAGCTTCTCACTAACAATTTGATTGATGTCGTCTGACATCTTGTCCGAATAGCACACGAATGCTTGCTAACTCAAAACAAATGTCGAGATGATGCAGAAACGCAGTTTTTCAATCCCAAAATTCCGTCCAAAAGACTATATACAATCCCTATAACTTCGTCTTGGCGAAAACAGCTCCTCGATCCGATGTCGTTTGTCGATGCCTCCCGAAGAGCTCCGACACGGGTGTAGTGGCGAACACGAAGGGGGAAGAGATGATGACCTCTTGCTGTCGTATCGCCTCCTTTGCTTCTTATGCTTGCTGCTTAGCCTTTAGCCTGTACCAGGCTCTAATACCATGAAAAGATAGGGGGGGAGAGAGCTTGAGCTCTTGCAAACACCCACACCCCCAGACGACAACAAGTCCTCCAAAAAAACAGTGGTGAAGATCCGTCGCGCATGCGTCAGTCGATGTGAACGTAGAATGGCCACTAAGCACGCCAGTCGATGTAGAACGGTCACTAAGGCACATCATGAATGTCAGCTCTAGTTGAGCTTGACATCTCAACATAATGACTATAAGAATTATAGGCATGTTCATATAATACCTAAGTTGATTTTTAGATAGACTAGCAATTGGAACTTTTATTGTTGAGCCTATGTTGATGAGCTTATCTACAGTTATATGTTCTTTCTAATCTTGTTCACCATCCTCCTGCTTTGGTTCTTCTTTTTCCCTGGCTTGATTCTGCAATGTGTACAAAGTACTAGGGCCAATTTTTGAATCCATAGCACTAGGGTTAAGTGGCCAAATCCTTGTACCTTTGGACCCTAACATGATATTTTTTCTTGTAAGTGTTAGGCTAGTGCTTTGTCTACCCACCCTGCTAATGTTATTTTATCTGGTTCTGTGTAATTCATCTTAACCATTGTTATGTCTCTTTCCTTTCTGAAAGCACTTTTAAAAGGCTTGAAATAAGCCACATCCAAGGGTTGAAGTGCATGAGATGTATGCGAAGGTAGAGTAATCATATCCAACCCAAACTTTCGAGCTTGTTCAATTACTTCAAGGGTGACATGGGATCCATCCCCATCCAAAATGAGCATATGCCTATTTGTTATGGATATTATACTTGGTATAAACCTTTTGAGAAAAGACAAACTTTTTGAAAAGGAAAATAGTCATCCATGCCTTTGATTGCATAGCCATATAAATCCTTGGTTTGTAGAATTGTATGTAGTCATCATGTATCCACTCTCCTTTAAACATGTAAAACCCTGACATTATTGTTCCTACTACATTGACCACACAATTAATAATCAACCACTCCCTAGATTTTGGGATAGTGTTGTACATTTGGTGTGAACCTTGTTTTGCAAGAACCATTGCTCCCAATAGTCTTCATGCTTCAATGCCTATTTGATCATATATGGTTTGCAACATAATTATGTTTGTTGTAAAGGGACTGTAAGTTATGGTAGAAGTTTTGGCAAGATTGAATTGTTAGCCCTTGTGTTTGATTAATATCTAATCCCTTAGCTTGACGAATGTTGAGCTCAGGATGTGTGCTCTTGAACCAGTACCACCAAGAGCTCCCTGGTACCCCTTCTTGAAAAGGTGTTGGCCTTGTTTGAATCAATTTTGCCACTTTCATTTTTAACTGTTGTAGGCTAATTAATAACCCAACTTCTTACATAGACAAAACCCAAGCAACCACAACTTGATCTTTTTCTACTGTTAGCACGCCTACTAGTCCAAGTTTCTTAGATCTTATTTTCCCTTACAAATGATCAAACAATGAAGTAAGAGGTATGTTCCACTACCTACTTGCTTTCCTTAATGAAGTTGTCCCATTTTCAATTGCATCCATGGCCTCCTCTAATGCTTCACTAGTTCATTTGTTTCAAGTGATTAGAGGACTACATCTATTAATTTTCCTTTGTTTTCTTGTTGGTTCATGTCTGCAAGATGGTGGGACATTCTCCTTGTCTTGGCTTGGTTCCTCCTGCATTCCACTTTGCTTTCTATGAGGTACATTGATCATCATGATCTAGATCCCCCTAATCTCAACCTCCAACATGTTGGGGGTGTGTTATTTGGCCTTACAAAAGGTACAAACTTGAATCTTTTGTATTTTGCCCAACTTTCAAAGAAGTATGACAAGTTAGGGTATGTCTAAAATGCATATGTCTCTAGTTGTTGGGAAGAAGCTATCAATGTATAGAATTGTTCAAAATCATCCCAAACAAAATCCTAGTCTATTTTTTTATATATGTAGTAGGTGTGTACAACAAATTATGAATTTTTGGAGTTGGATAAAATTTGCCTATCTTATGACTACCTAAAGTGTATCTACAAATTATGGAACTTTACACCCAATGCTAACATAAAAACTTCTTGAAGTTTTGGTTGTAAAGTTAATCTATTACAAGTTTTAAAGTTTTCCCTTTACATCCACATTTAAATCCTGAATTCTTATTTCTTTTTTGATAGTACTAAGATATGATCCTTTATGTTCAAGTTGTTGTAAATCTTCAATGGCTACTCTACTATTTAGATTATGTTGATCTACCTTCAGTTCTTGTAGCTCCTATTTGGCTACTCTAAGATGCCCTCCTTGTTTTGGTTGATATATTAAAACTTTTATTTCTGATCTATAACTCCTATGTTATTTTCCTTTTGCTAATCTAGCCCATATGCTCTCAAATGTTGCTGAAAGATTTCAAATTATCTTTCTCATAATTTAAAAGTTTTAACATGTTGAGAAAAATCTATTTGTGAATTTGAAAGATAGGATTATGAATCAAAACCTTGCACCATAGCCTTGTGAATTTGGCAAATTAATTTTGGTGGGAATGGGATGCGCTTGAATTTGGGGGGAAATTGGGAATCCTTCCTAATTAATGTGTAACTACTATTTGTGCATTGAAATCTTGTAAACCCTAATCCTTGTTTATGGTCAATTGTGTGTTATTTAACATGACCTTGCACCCCATCACCAAATTAATGATACTCATTTTAGTGTTCCAATTGCTTATGACCAAACATTAATTCCCACACCAAACTTGGGGCTACTGTAAAATTAGACCATTTTTTTTCCCATGGCCAAACATTAAAAGTACCCCTCATGTTCCCCCCCTTGCATAATGAAAATCAATTCATGGCCCATCATTAAACAACACTAAAATTTGATGGTTGGTCAACAATATGAAAAATCTAGAACAATTTGTTTTTCTAAACCAAGCGTTTGGTAATGGGTTAAAAAGGCAACGCCCATAAGCAAGTTTTTCTTCTAATAGAGGTTAGTGCATGCATTACATGGATGCTCAGTGACCAACCTTTGTTTGGTGATGAGCCAGTTTACCTTATGGGAAATGACAGTTCCAAGAATGAAAGAAAGTGGAAGAAAGACAAAATGGCCTTTTGATATTTGGGCAAAGAAGAGCCTCACTCTATAATGATTTGGTCAATAGGTATCTACTTTTTTATTATCAAAAAAAGATTAGTGCCTCAATCTAAATATTTCATATTTTCAATGTTTGTGTAAAACCTGAAACAATTCAACATATATTTTGTATCCGTCTTTCATCTATTTTTTTCTAAAGTGAAATATCACCGAAAGGCAACACATTCTAATTTTTGGCAAAACTTCCCCCAAAAAAATTCAAAAACAAGTCACCAAATTTGACCCATTAATTTTTATTTTATTTTTTAAGGTGTCATCACCGGTCTGTCTAGGGGCTACGCTTTTGATGGTCCCATCCCAAAATTTTGCCAATTGAGTTGGAATCTATATGGGGAGGCTAGCCATCAACGTTTTTTTTACTAGGAAAGATTTCACCAAATTTTGACTTGAAAAATATGATTTCAACCTAAGCAAAAGATAATTTTTCATGAAAAAAATGGCCCAAATTTCACCAAATTCCAAAGAAAAGAAATTTTAATTTGCAAGTAGACAAAATATTTTTTTTAAAAATTCCCCCTGCTTTCATATTTAATATGTAACCAAATTTGGTTAAGTTATTTTCTGAATGATTGCCACTTTGACTACATCACAAAATCCTACAAAAAAACCTTGCTAACTACTGTTGCTACCCTACAAAATGGGGGAAAAAAAAACACTACTTTGCACATGGGAATGGAGTGCCAAGTACTATAATTTAGCCACATTAGGTGTTCAACCTACCCTTGTGATATTTATTTAGTGGGGAACATGAGCAATAATAAAATAAATAAATAAAATAAAATAAAATAATAGGTTGGGTATGTCAAATAATACACATTCAACATGTTTTCCTACTATGCATATCAATGTTGCACATTCGAATTCTGATTGTAGGTTATAGATTGGAATAACAAATCATATGATAATAATCAACTTATCTACAAGAGGAGTGTTTGCCCTTTAAAACCTAGGTGAAGATTTCAAAAAACTTGTTAAATTCAATAAATTTGGAATTCAATTTGGTTCTTTCTTAGCTTCAAAACAACTTAAGAAAAATTCAACATCATAATAATGCTGAAAACATTAGTGCACTATTTTAGTTTCTAAATAAGTTGCACTACATTATTTAATGTCATGTCATACATTTAACTAGTGAAGAAAACCTTTTGGTTTTTTTTCCTTGGGTATTACCAAAGAACACATTTAAAATAACGAGAATCATCATAATAACAAAGTTAGAAAACAAACATTTGCTCAAAATTGAAACTTGTTTCTAAATTTTTGGGTTGGAAACAAGTAGTGAATTTTTAACTTTTGGGGCTAGGAGGGGAGAATCCTTTGATTATTTTATTTTAATTTAATTTTCTTAACACAAGTGGAAAATCCATTGCAAAAAAAAATAGTACAAAATGGAACAAGGGGAATACCCAATCATGGTCAAAAGAATCACCTATCAAGTAAATCTACACAACTTAGAAGTCTAGGAATCTTGTAAAACCATCTAACATTTCTATCATCCTTGGAGCAAATTGTATGATGTGAGCATCATGTCTTATTAAAATCATTGAGATGTTCTTGCTCATCAAATGTTTGTTTACCAATCTCTTTCAAAGTACGTTGCCATGTAAGCCTACCATAATCTTACAACCCTCCCATAGTTGTTGAAGTAGTTGCTCATTACTCCATCCAATTCCATTGATCATGAAATTATTCCATTCAATCTCGATATACTAGATTGGTACTCTCTTCATTCGTGTCCATATTGGACTTTATTGTTGAATTTGTTTCAGAAGTTCCATATCTAACCTTCTACAAGTTTTATTCATATTAACAAAGGAATTTAAATTTCTACATGAACATGCCTCTTTTGCTCAACAACATTCCTAAAACCTATGAACTATTGTTTTAGGAATTTGAAGATTATGCACAATGTTATTCTTGTCAATGCCATTACTTGCCTTAGCTTTCAATACATTAATAATGAGAACTTTGTGCCACATGAGCCAAATGAATCCCGAATCTTTCTTAGCATGTGATTTCGACCATACATCCTTCCATTTTAGTTTGAAGGAATGTGGTAGGATGGGTTCACTTTTCTATTACTAATTTTGAAATGGTTGGTTTGACATTGATTAGTCTCATCACCTATTGCGAAGAATATTACATCATGCATATTGAAGGTCCTCGTGTAAATTAGCCCCAATAATGTGGGTCAACATCTAAATATGATTTTTTCCCAAAAAAACAATAGGAAGGGTCATTTGTTAGGGCTTTTTTGAATATCAATTACTTTAATTCTTCTCAAGAGACTTTCATATATTTCTTTCTCATCAATGCCATGTAGCGTCATCGATTTTTCCTTAACATTGTATATTGGCATTTCACATGAAATTTCCAATGTTTACCAATGTGGAAAATAATTGACATTATAATGCTTCATGGTGCCAAAAACCACCATTGGGAAGGCTTCATGTCCATTCATGTACACTCGTATTCATTCTTCTCCAATGATTTGGCAACTTAAGATGCATTAATTTTTCCCTCCATTATTTAAGGATGTTGTTTAAGATTATGTTTTATAAACATTCTTCATCATCCCCAAATCTAAACTTGTTTTGAACTATTTGTCATGAAAAAAACCAACCTTCCACCCAATCTTAGAGGTTTTCCACATCGTACAATCTTATTGTATGGAGTCCTTGAGTTCTCCATATAGAAACACCTTTTAAAAAAATTTGATGGATAATACCTTAATAGATATGATAATAATAGCGAATTTAATGTGATTTGCATATTGTGATAAATTTTTTTGTTGAACTTTGTTTCCTATTTTGATACCCACAACTTCAACTATCTCAATAACTTGTTTCACCATTGCATTCAAAACTTCCCCAACAATAAGAAACAAATATGGTGCAAGTGGACATCCCTACTGCATTCTCAATTGAGCTTTGAATGTTTTGGAAATTGAAACATCCAAGCATATAAATGCATCCACATTTTGGAAAAGTAATTAAATGATGTTGATGAATGTTGAATGTATGCCCAACCTCGCCATTCCATAAAATAGGAAGCCCCAATTTACTTTGTCAAATGTTTTGCAAAGTTCAAATTTAAAAATCCAATGGATTGGTTTGTTTTCTTGGTCCAATCCATCATTTCACGAGCAAATAACACATTGTTAAGGGTGAATATCAAAGGTAAAGAATTGTTTAATCATTATCAATTGCCTCCATGAATAACAATTGAAATTTAAGTTGTAGTTCCTTTGCAAAAATATTGTAAACAACATTGAGGAAGGTAATAAGGTGCCAATTGTAATTACCTAGGTCTTTTCTTTCACCGACTTTAAATATAAGGGTAATCAAACTTTTATAACCCCTTTGGGTAGGCTACCTTGCGTAATGGACTCCAAGACCATCCAATGGTATTTTGGCACATTAAATACCAAAATTTGGAATGAAATTGCATAATCACTCCATCTATACCAAAGGCTTTGCACTTGGCCATGACATTTGTAACTTTTTGTAGTTCTTTCTTTGAGATGGGTTGCTCAAATATCTTGTTCATGCTACTTGTGAATTTAGAAGGTATGGTTTGTAACTCTTTACTTAAGGTTTTTTAACCTCTTGTGTTAGTTATTTTATTTTATAAAACTTATTGTAAAAATCAATGCAAACTTATTCCATTTCTTGTTTGTCTTTGACCAACTTCCCTTTCAAATCTTTGAACATTATAATCAATGACTCTTGGGATTTTTCTTTCATAATAGAGAAAAGTTTCATCATCATGTCATTGTTTTTGTCTTTCTAGCAAAAACACATTTTAATTTTCCTTTTTGTAACTTCTTGATGCCTTTTATATCATACACCAATTTGGTGAACTCTCACACTTTTGCTTGAAGTTCAAGATCTTGGACCAAGTTTTGTAGCTTGTCTTATGCATTTCACAACTTTGAAAGGTTAACTTCTATAACCTTGAACTTCGTAACTTTCCACTTACAAAATATTTCATAAATTTTTATGACTTTATGTATTTTTGAGAAAATTGACACATCTTGATGTAAGTTTTTCTTTTATTATTTGATTTTAGATTCTAGTTCATCAAAATCTTTCACATTCATCTTCCAATGTGATTTCTTTAATGGTTTTTTTTGTAATTCCAATATGCAATAAACAAGGGGGTGATTTAACTTCGACCCATCCCCCCTCACCAAACATTGCACAATCCCACTATTCTCCCTATGAACGAGGCCTTGGAAACATAGATTATATCTAGTCTTCCCATTATTCTTTCAACACCTTGGCAATGTTTATCCCAAGAGAATCTAGGATTGCTTTTGGACCTATTAGGTTCATCAACCCTAGAGCTAATTTCATCCCTTCCAATTAACCTTTCCTTATTTGAAATTAGCTTACCAAGAAGGTTCTTGTCTAGCTTTTTATGTACCATATTGATGTTGTAACCAATCATCCAATGATAATCTTCTGGAAGTGTGGCATTGAGGTATTCCCAAAATCTACATATATTTAATAAATTATTGGGAGCATAGACATTTAAGAACCCAAGGTTTCATTCCAAGAGGTTATTGAACTGAATCCAATGTATTAAATTCCCCCAAAAGGTACCATACCAACTAGGATTTATTAGCATAGAAGTTCCATATTTCCATGGTTTTCCTTGTTGTAATTTTAAAGAATATCCTTCCTCTACCTATGATATCCAACATGTAGCTTCCTTCCACAATAATTCCCCAACCTTATTTGCCTAAATTCCCCTCAATTTATGTTCTTGTAAAATATTCCACCTTTAGAGTGATGCCTTGGAAGTAATGATGCAATTTGAAAGCTTTTGATTCCATGTCAAGAGGGACACATTATATTTGATAATAGGTGCATTATCATAATAAATTGCCAGAGTTCGAAAAGACTTTTCTTGTGTTCCCTTGATGTGTTTCTTTTGTCAATTGCTTTTAAATACCCATATATCTAGAAATGATGGTGGGTTGGCAACAATTTTTGTCTTGTGGGTGTTTTGAACTTGTCTCCTTCAACTACAACCTTCATCAACTTGATAATGTGTTATTTGTCTACCTTTTTTTATGCTACATTGTTGCTAAAACCTCCTCACCAATATTCAAGATGTTCAAGTTCATGCTTCTATTCACATCAGGCTTGGATTTTACAACATTACCCAATTGGTTGAAAAGGTGTTGTGATTGCATTTTGTGCTACCCCTTGGTGTTTTGCATAGAATCCAAATCACAATTGCCTTGTGCTTCTTAAGACAACGATTCTTGTTCCTTGACCTACTGGTCTTGAAAGAAGAGATTGTGCATAGTCTCCTTTCAAAAAGGATGGTTGTTTAAAAGGATTACAATAACTTCTTACTTACATTTCAATTGTAAAGCAATAAATAAATGGACCTTTGCCATTTGGATATAAAATGGGTTTTAGATCTTCATGATTAAAAGAAGGGCAAGGATTGTAATGAAGCTTTTGAAGAAATTTTTAATTAATAGGGGGAAAAAATCCTCATTAACAAAATACCTTTAACACATAAACATTAGTGTTGAACATTTATTATTTATTTTTCATAATCGTTGGTTGTGGTTCTATTTTTTTTACTTCAAAAATAACAAAGATACTCAATTATATATATATTTTTCATACCTTGTTTGGTTTTTTTTCCTATGTCCAATTGGTTATCTCCCAATCAATTATTAATTCATTTGTATTAATCACTTATATTAAGTGCTAACAAATGTTTGGCAACAATAAGAACATGATGAATGTTTAGCAACAACAATACATTGAACTTCAAGTAGTATCAACAACACAATGAACACAACATAACAACAACACATTGAACACCAAACATTGACAAAAACACACAAAAAAGGAAACAATAAATATTTATATTACATTGATAGTTTCGATAACGAGTAACATATAATCTTGCTTCCCATGTAAGTGAAGGAGCACCTCCTAACACTGAACCTAAACCCTGCCTCCTAACTTTTAACCCTAAACCTAGACCCCACCTCCTAAAACCTTAAACCCTAAGTAACTATAGATTCCCTACTCTAAACCCCTAAGCATTGGGCCCAAGGTTATTCATATAACTTACCCAAGTATCAAATATTTGAAGTTAAAAACCCCATTCTTAATGAACTGAGTATTTTAACTTTCATATCCAAAAATTTGCACCCAAGCTTATACCAACCAATTCTTGGCCTGAGAACCACCTAAGTACCAGGTCAGTTCCGAACCAGTGTTTGGTCAGATCCGGCTTTTTAGGGAATTTCAAGTGCTTGGTCCTGGAAATTTGAGATGTTTCAATATTTTCACCTCTTGTGTTGTGTGATTTTATTCCACTCACTTTACCTATATGTTGGAAAAGAATTATTTCAAAAATAATCCTCATAAATCCAAACCCATCCAAAGCTACAGGCCCATGACTGACATGAAACCATGTGTTTTTGCAACTGTACCAATTGGCATTTCCAAAAAGAAGGATTACCCATGGCATAGGGAAAAGAACCTGAGTCATCCCAGTTCATTCCCTTCTTATTACCTACATCATGGCACCTTCAGGGATTTTGTTGTTTTCCATTTGGTGATGTAGCTGAACTGGTGATCATCCATAAAATGATTTAGCCAGATTTGACAATAAGAAAACATGAAAGTAAACAAAAATATAGTATCCTTCTATATTTTTGGCTACTTGCAGAACTTAGGATAGAATCTGACATTTTTAAGAAAAAAAGATATTTTTCAGAATTTAGCTACTAAGAAACTCAAAAAACACTAAATTTTCATCACTTTGTATTTTTTTTTCATCATTTGGGGACATTTTTACCTAAAAGAACACTGGGCACCTAGATTTTCTTTTCTTGGTGAATTTATTCCTTGTCACAACAATAAAATGGATTTCTTTTGGAATTTTTTTGTTTTTCAATGAAAATTCAAAAAAAGTTTGCCCATAATTTGGAAAAATTAGCCAAACTGGAAACCATAAAACTGAACCCTAAATGGCAGGTTGAGGTGATTTGCTAATTCAAACTACCATAATGGTATACAACAAGTTAATTTGAACAACCATAACATTATACAACAAGTTGTTAACCTCGATTTATGAACATGTCATGATTGTTCAGGACACCAAACATCAAAATTTTGAGAACCGGACGTCAAGAATACAATAAAGTTGTCCACAAAGTGACCCTGCTTTGGGGGCATTCTTTCATCCCTGGACCCCTCTTTCAACCCCTAAGCACCGTTGTGTGTGAAACAATGAAAGTTTCTTAAATATGGGTATAAAATATTGAAACTCAAGATTAAAAAAGACAGTATGAAACTCAGATTAGCTGATCTGAGTTTGAGTCACAGTTGAGCTCCGTTTAAGCCCAGCCCCGTGTACTTTTTTCACTGTCTTTTAGAAATCTCATCTCATGCCCTTTTATGTCCAAAGAGGGGGTTCTAGTGCTGTGTTTCCCTTACTTTAATATGTAATATCATTTGCTGGCGGCATTTTGGATTTTGGGAGTTGGGTCCAGACAGACACTTCAATAATTTTCTTCTGGCACACTGCCACACAATACCCTAGAAAGTAACCAGAACATGAGGGTGGGGGCTGACCCATCAATAATTTTCTTCTTTGGAAGTAGCCAGAAACATGAGCTCCTCATTATTAGATGCCACCCTTCGAAGGTTGGAAGAAGAGAAAGAAAAAAAAAAAAACAGGAGCTTGATTTGATGATGGTACTGACAACTAGAACATTGTCAAAAGTTGAAGATATGCCCAAAGAAAAATGAGCTTCCACTTTGGCATTATACAAATTCAATGTAGACCAAGAAACCCAAAGAAAAAAATTGCATACAAAAATGAAGCATCAACATAGACCATACTTGCACAACTCATGATCATCAGCTGCTGCTTCACAGTTTCCACACTAAATTCTCATGTACAGAATTCAGTCTAGTTGGATATAGACCTTGACTCAGACATCTCATTCTCATGCTTGTGTGTTGGAGCTAGAAATTTCTCATGGGTCCGCCTATGTTTGCAGTGGTCGTGACAAGCTCATGTGTAGTGAAGCCCAATCGCAGTAAGCAGCAAGCAAGCAGCTGCAAGGCTCCAGCTTGCGGACCATGACGTTCTTAAGCAGCAGCTGGGTGGTTCTTCAAATCTCTATGGCCTTGAGAAATTACTGCTCACGGGATTCGATATCTCCATGTTGGAATGTGATCCCGTTATGAAGACAATGATGATCTTCAATGATAGTCCAATCCAGGGTTCAGAGGATTCAAAAGAGTTTAACTCGGACATGGCCACGAGTGTGAGACTCAGAGAAAGTCTGGCAAAAGCTTTGGAAGACTGCTACCCACTTGCAGATAGCTGGTTGCCAGTTTTTGATCAAGTCTTTGCGTTGCTTGCTTGACAGACCCCGGCTGGAGTGAAACAACAGCCACCAATGCACCAGTTCAGGATGAGGCCGTTCAAGCTGTTTTGGGGATGAACCAAAAACACATCCTCTTGCCTTGCCCAGGGATTTTTCAGCCCCTTTCTCTGCCCCAAAATTTTCCCCTCCTACCTACCTTCGCCCTCCTACCTCCCTCACCTCATTTCCTGCTCACTCCATCTCCAAAGCTTAGAAGAGCTCATGAGCTTGAATAGCATAGAGTTTCGAGGAGTTGTAGACACAAGGCTTGAGGAAGGTGGAGAGCTCAAGGTTGAAGGAATCTGGAGAGGAAA
>Ga0116229_10012410_pt1 | contig 12274 bp, 11 predicted proteins | sample S1TSphgellanicum_3_FD_87313 | JGI IMG/M metagenome (GOLD analysis project Ga0116229, IMG submission 87313) | Host-associated microbial communities from peat moss isolated from Minnesota, USA - S1T2_Fc - Sphagnum magellanicum MG | ecosystem: Host-associated > Plants > Peat moss > Unclassified...
ACCAGAAAAGCGACGAATCCGGCTTCATCGTCATCGTCCAATCTACCGAATTGCTCAATCGTCATGGCCTTGGCGCCTAGGGTCAGAAAGGGCGCGAGGAGGATCAGGGTGAGGGTCAGCTTTGATTTGGAATTCAACATGAACGATATTATCGGCAAGTGGCGTTTTCATCCAGCATCGTTCGCAACATTTCCAACAAGTGCCTGCGGTAGCCGTGCGCAGCACCTCCTGGCATCGCTGCGCTGCTGGGCATGTTGAACTCGTGCGCGCCCAATGTTGCGGTGGTCAATATCGATAACGGTTTCGGCGCCGCGTGTTTTGCGAACTCGATTCTGAGGGCGATGATCCCGGTCGAATGATTTAATCCCGAAACAACGATTCCAGCCGGGTCTGCCGGCTCCGTGCTTCGGCCTATGCCAAAAGCAGGAAACGCCAATGGCGGCGATGGTCTCAGACGACTTGAGATCGCGCCATGATTTGAGCGTCCCGGCGAATGCGTGCTTCACGGCTTGATCGATGTCCCCGGGACGCAGTTCAGCCTTGCCGTCCGGGCCGGTTTGAAGCGGATAGGTAAACTGAGCGGTCGTTGCCATCGCGCGATTGCCCTTCGCATCATAAATCGCCGAGCGTGTCGACGAGGTGCCGATGTCGAGGGCCAGAATCACGGACGTTTTCATCCTAGATCGTTTGCGAGAGGAATCCGCCGTCGACGCGCAAGTCGATTCCGGTGACGAAACCGCTGGCGCGGTTGCTGGCCAGGAAGATGACCGCGCCGATCAGTTCCTCGCTCGTTCCAAAACGGGCCATGGGCGTATGGTTCAAAATCGATTGCGCGCGCGCCGTCGGCGAACCGTCCTCGTTGAAGAGCAGCCGCCGATTTTGCTCGGCGGGAAAAAAGCCGGGCGTGATCGAATTAACGCGCACGCCCCGCGGCGCCCATTCGCGGGAAAGGAATTGCGTGAGGTTGAGCACTGCCGCCTTCGCCGCCGAATAGGTGACGACGCGGGATAGGGGCAGGTGAGCCGAGACACTGGCAATGTTGATAATGGAGCCGTGCTTGCGCCCGGCCATCGCGGAACCGAATACCTGGCAGGGCAGTAAAGCTCCGCCGACGAGGTTGAGATCGAAGTTGGCTTTCCAATCTTCGACGGTGATAGCGCTGAAGGGGCGATCCGCCGTAACCGTGACTTTGGGATCGTTGCCACCCGCGGCGTTGACGAGGACCGTGGGCGGGCCAAACGCTCTTTCCACGGCGCGGTGCGCTCGGGCCAGGCTTTCGCGGTCCAGGGCGTCGGCCTCGAAGAAATCGGCCTGGCCTCCCGCGGTGCGAATCGCGGTGACGCGTGACTGGCCCCGCTCAGCATTGCGTCCAAGGATGGCGACCTTGGCTCCCGCATGCGCCATTCCTTCGGCGAGCGCCCCGCCGAGGACGCCCGTAGCCCCGATAACGACCGCAATCTCCGACGATAAATCGAACAAGTCACTCATAATGATAATCCAGTTTTTATTGCGTCAACCGGCAGGCCCGCGTTCATCGAACCCGATTGGAAGCCGCCGCAATCGAGAGCCACATGCTGGAAGCCGATTGCTTTCAAGCGGAGAGAAATCGTTTCAAGCAAATCCACAGTGAGGATGGCCGCCATTTCTTCCCGCGCAATTTCAATGCGCGCGATCTCGCCATGGTGGCGCACGCGGAAGCGGCGCAGGCCGAGCGACCAAAGATAATCCTCCGCCTGTTCGACGCGATGCAGAACTGCGGGCGTGACGGCAAGACCATACGCGATACGCGAGGAAAGACACGGCGCGGCCGGTTTGTCCCAGACGTCGAGACCACCGGCCCGGGCCGGCGCGCGGATATCGTCCTTCGTCAGTCCGGCTTCGACCAGCGGAGCCAGCACGCCATGCTGGTCGGCCGCTCGTTGGCCGGGCCGAAAATCACCCCGGTCATCCAGATTCATGCCATAGGCGAGATGGCGATGACGCAGTCGCGCCTGCGACGCTTTCATCACGGTAAAGAGTTCACTTTTGCAGTGAAAGCATCGCTGCGAATCGTTTTTGGCGTAGTCGGGATTCTCCATCTCGGCAGTGGGAATAATTTCGAGCGGAATACCGTGACGCCGGGCCAAGGCGATGACGCCGTTGTAATGCCGCCGCGACAAGGAGGCGGAATCGGCCAGCACCGCGAGAATGCCCGCGTCCAAAACCTGGCGCGCGCGCCACGCGAGATAAGCCGAATCCACGCCGCCGGAATAAGCGACCAGCAAGCCTGGCCGTTGGCGGAGAAAGTCGTCGAGGCGTTCCTGTTTCTGTAGTCGGGATTGCTCCATGACGGATGATCAGATGGAGGTTGCGTGCTCGGGGCGTTGTTTCGTGGACCACAGTCCGGCGGAAGGCGTGCTGGAATCGGCTTGCAGGGAAAACCAGGGCATAATGTTATTGCAGAATATGCCAACGATGGCATACCGTGCAAGGAATTCATTCAACTATCATCAGCCCGAGCAAAAAAACGTTTGAAACGAATCGAAAAATACTCTCTCGGCATGGGCGACCGCTTCGCCCGCCAGGGGTGTGCTCAGCTTCAAGCCGTTGTCCAGGCCCAAAAGTTTGGCATTCACCTCGCGCCGGTATGGAACAAGTCGAACCGCGAACATACCATCGTCCAGTCTGAGCCCGCCAGCGTGCGGCGCGAGGCGGAGCATGCTGTCGCAGCGCTTGGCTGGCACGGTCCGTGGCATGTCGATGCCGATCACATCAACATCAGCAACGTCGATCGCTTCATCGATGCTTCCGACTTTTTTACCATCGACGTCGCCGACTTCACGGGCCGAGCGGCGGACGCGGCCGAGATCGAGAGGTTCGTTCGCGACAGCGCAAAATTCATCGGACCGCTTGCAGTCCCCGGTTTGGCGCACCCGCTCGCCATCAGGCGCGAGGATGTCGAAAAAGCGGCGCTCAAATTCCTTTGGTCGATGCAGGAGGCGGGCCGCATCCATCGCCACATCGCCGACAAAAAGGGCGACGATTTTATCGCGGAAGTTTCCGTCGACGAAACTGACCGGCCGCAGACGCCGGCCGAATTATTGCTCATCCTTTTCATGCTCGCGCGCGAAGAAGTGCCTGCGCAAACCATCGCACCGAAATTCCCCGGCCGCTTCAACAAGGGCGTCGATTACGTCGGCGATCTCGGGAAATTCGAGAAGGAATTTGACGAGGACCTTTGCGTGGTCCGTTACGCCATCGCAGAGTTCGGCCTGCCGCAGTCGCTCAAACTCAGCGTCCATTCCGGCAGCGACAAGTTCTCGCTTTATCCGATCATCAACCGCCTGCTGAAAAAGCACCGCACCGGCGTGCACGTGAAGACCGCCGGCACGACGTGGCTCGAAGAGGTGATCGGCCTCGCCGAGTCGGGCGGTGAAGGCCTTGCGATTGCGCGAGAGATCTACCTTGCCGCCCGCGAACGCTCCGACGAGCTGAGCAAGCCTTATGCGCCCGTCGTCGACATCGACCCGGCGCAACTCCCCTCGCTCGCCGAAGTTAAAGGCTGGAACTCGGCGGATTTCTGCTCCGCGCTGCGGCACGATCTAACCTCGTCGCAGTACAACCCGCATTTCCGCCAGTTCATTCATGTTTCCTTCAAGATTGCCGCCGAGATGGGCACGCGTTACCTCGATGCGCTCGCCGCGAATGAGGCGGTTGTCGCGCGCAACGTGGCCGAAAACCTTTTCCAGCGCCACATCCTGCCGATCTTCTCATGAAAACTTTCATCACTGAAAAGTGCTAAGCTATAATCTCATCATTTTAAGATGGCGAACTTAAGAGACCTGGCGGCGGAGGCGCGAGTCTCCATTCGCACCGTCAATCGGGTTTTGAAGAAGGACGGGTATGTCCATGAAAAGACGCGCCGTGTCGTCGAAAGAGCGGTCAATAAGCTTGGTTATAGTCCCAACCTTGCGGCGCGCACGCTGAAAACCGCCAAAAGCCATTTCGTCGCGGTGCTCACCTTTACCGAGGACGAATTGCGCATGGCCCAGCTCGCGGCCCTGGAGCAACGCCTTCGCGAATCTGATTACCTCGTCTCCATGACCTTTCATTCCGAATTCCGGCAGAAATCAAAGGCAGTCCGGATCGTCGAGGAGTTGATCGGCCAGAATCCGGCCGGCATCGTCCTGCTTGGACATGATCCCTTGGTCGCGCGGCACATTCTCCCTGCGCTGATGCCCGCCGTCATTCGCTCCGGTCTGCCGTATGTCCTGATCGATCCTCGAGGAACGCGCTACGATTCCGTGACGATCGATCGCGCACGGGGCGTTTACGACGCGGTCCATTACCTGGCTCGACGCGGTGCGCGCCGGATTGCCTTCCTCGGCACCCAGGAGGAGCGCACCCGGCTGGATGGCTACGAGCAAGCCTTGAAAGAGCTGGCGCGCCCCGCCCTTTACGTCGATTATCCGGGCACCGATCATGAGGCGCTTCGTGCCACGGGACGTCGCTTTGCGGCGCAAAAGAAGCGACCCGATGCGGTGGTGGCGCATTCGGATTACATTGCGCTCGCCTTTCTTGCCGGACTGCACGATGCGCGCGTTGACGTGCCCGGTGCAGTGGCGCTCATCGGATTTGATGACCGCCTTGCCGCGCGATTCGCCTGGCCGCCCCTTTCCAGCGTCGCCCAGCCCAGCCTGGAAATCGGCAGGGCAGGTGCGGAAATCATCCTCAAAAAGATTGCGGGCGAGCCTGCACCGCCGGACGGCTGGTCCCAATCATTCCCCACGCGTCTCGTCATCCGCGAGTCGGCCTGATCCGCGTTAGAGTGACAAAGTTACGCAGGTCCTTGTGAACTGAGATCTTTCCCCAGTGATTCCACGACCCGCGTCATGATGGTCAGGATGCGCCGGGTATCCTGATTGGACAACTTGAAGATGAGCGCCGGCAGGCTGAGTGGTTTCTCCGTTTTGGCGTCCACGAGCGCTTGAGGCACCGCTTGCGCGAGATGCTCGAGGAGTTTGGGATTGAGGGTGCCGAAAAGCTTGGTGAGGATGATGAAATTGCGGATTCCGTGAATCACCTCGGGCTCATCCGCGGCTTTCACGATAATTTCCAGCACCTTGTCGCCCGATCCGAGCAGCCCTTTGGCAATTTCGAGCAGGCCCGTATCATGAAGCCCCTGCAGAACGTCGTACGCGGCTAGCAAAGCCTCGGCATGTTCCTGCGGGGCATGCTCCAACTTGAGAAAAAGCTCTTCACGCGGATCGCGGGGCGGAAGCTTTAATAAAATCGGTTCGGCCATACGTTTTCCTTAGCTTCGTTTGGGCGCGGCGGCGACTGGCACACCGCGGGGAATTTGATAATCGGCCCGTTTCCATTTGCGTTCGACCTCGACCCCCATCTGCGGCGTGGGATGGTGAAAGCGCGAATTGACGCGCGGCAGCGGGCTCTCCCCGGCTGTTTCGTCCAAGACAACCATCCGCACGGAAGTTTCCTTGTAGGCCGGCGTGTGGGTTTCCTTGTCGGTGTGGCTACTGGTCAGGAGGTTGATGGGACTGCTGGAGGAATTCATCGGCATGTAGAGTTGCTTCCCGGTCACCCGCTCCGTTACCAGCGCGCGGACGCGGACTTTGCCGTAACGCGAGAAGAGCTGCACCCAGGTTCCACTTTGGATGCCGCGCTCCGTGGCGAGCTCGGGCGACACCTCGACAAAAGTATCGGGAACCTTCTCGCGAATCCCGTTGCTCTTATAGGTCATGTTGCCCTCGTGGAAATGCTCCAGCATCCGGCCGTTGTTCAAGTGCAGATCGAATTCCTCATCGGGCGCATCGCTCGGCTCGCGCATGGCAAGGGGATAGAGCCTTGCTTTGCCATCAGGGAAGAAGAAGCCCTTCGTATAGAGCAGCGGTTGATCCGTTCCATCGGCGGCCACCGGCCATTGCAAGGACTTGTAGCCTTCCAGTCGCTCATAGGTCACGCCCGCGAACATCGGCGTCAGCGCGGCGATTTCGCGATAAATCTCGGAGGGATGCCTGTAATTCCAATTCGCGCCCAGGCGATTCGCCACGTCCTGGATAATGCGCCAATCGGGCCGGCTTCCTTCCAGCGGTTCGAGCACCTGGTAGAGCCGCTGGATGCGCCGCTCCGTGCTGGTGAAAGTCCCTTCCTTCTCAAGGCTCGGGCTGGCGGGAAGAACGACATCGGCGAACTGGCACGTCCTGCTGAAGAAGATGTCCTGCGCGACAAAAAACTCGAGCTTGGACAAGGCTCCATGCACGTAATTGGCGTTTGAATCAACGAGCGCAATTTCCTCGCCGAAGAGATACATCGCCTTGAGTTTGCCGTCATGGATCGCCTCGATCATGAGGTGATTGTCGAGGCCCTTCGTGGTCGGCAGTTTCACTTTCCAGGCGGCTTCGAAGCGTGCCCGTACCTCGGGATCGTCCACTTTCTGGTAGCCGGTGAGGTTATTTGGCATCGCGCCGTGATCGCTCGCGCCCTGGACGTTGTTGTGACCGCGCAGGGGATAGGCGCCTGTTCCCGTCCGCATATAGTTTCCGGTGACGAGCATCAGATTGGAAATCGCGGTGGAAGAATCGGAGCCCATGCTGTGCTGGGTGATGCCCATCGCCCAAAGGACGCAGACGCCGCTCGCCTCCACGATCATATTTGCGAGTTGCTTCAGGGTTGCAATGGGCAGGCCGCAGGTCTTCTCGGCGAATTCCAGCGTAAACGGTTCCAGGCTCTTTTTATACTCCTCGAAGCCGTTGACCCATTGATGGATGAATTCCGTTTTTGCGAGACCGCTGTCGATGATGTAGCGAGTGACGGCACAAAGCCAAACGATGTCCGTCCCCGGATTCGGTCGGATGAAAAGATCGGCGCGATGCGCCATCTCATGCTTGCGCAAATCGGCCACGACCAGCTTTTGTCCGCGCAACTTGTGGGCCTCCTTGACCCGGGAAGCAAGCACCGGATGGCTTTCCGCCGTATTGCTGCCGATGATCAAAACCAGCCCGGCATTCTCGATGTCCTTGATCGATCCCGAGTCGCCTCCGTAGCCGACGGTGCGGAACAAACCGGTCGTCGCGGGCGCCTGGCAATAGCGCGAGCAATTGTCCATGTTGTTCGTGCCGATCACAGCGCGCGCCAGCTTTTGCATGAGGTAGCTTTCCTCATTCGTGCATTTGGAGGAGGAGATGAACGCGAGTGCGTCGGGTCCGCTCCTGGCCTTGATCTCGGCGAAGCGTCGTGCCACCAGGCTCAGGGCCTCGTCCCACGTCGCCTCGCGGAACGTCCCGTTTTCGCGGATCAACGGCTTGGTCAAGCGCTCCGGGCTGTTGACGAAATCCCAGCCGAACTTTCCCTTCACGCAGGTGGAAATGCCGTTGGTCGGGCCCGCGGATGGCACGACTTTCAAGATATGGCGGTCCCGCGTCCAGATATCGAAGCTGCAGCCCACGCCGCAGTACGTGCAGACGGTTTTGGTTTTGCGGGTCCGCGACTCGCGCATGGCCGACTCAGCTTCGGAAACCTGCAGGATCGCGCCATAGCCGGTATCCGGCTCGACGCCTTTGACCATCTCGATCATTCCGTTCAACACCGATTTCGGAATCCCCGTCATGTAACCGGCCTGGCCGATCATCGATTTTTCCATCAGCGCGTTGCAGGGGCACACGGTCACGCAATGGCCGCACGAAACACAGCTCGACTCGCCGATCGATTTGCCGCCGTCCCACAGCACCCGCGGATTGGGATCCTCCCAGTTGATCGAAAGCGTTTCGTTGACCTCGACATTCTGGCAGGCCTCGACGCAACGGGCGCAGAGAACGCATTGGCTTGGATCGTATTGATAAAATGGATTCGTCTTGTCGACTTCATAGGGCTTTGGCTTGAACGGAATGTTCTGGTGCTCCACCTCGAGCATTTTTGTCGTGTTGTGGATCGTGCAATTTCCGTTGTTGTTATCGCAGACGGTGCAATAGAGGAGATGATTGGCGAGAATCCGGTCGAAGGCCTCCCTTTGCGCGGTATCGGCCCGCATCGATTTTGACTCGACCTTCATCCCCTCAGTGACCGTTGTGGCGCAGGCGCGGACCAATTGTCCGTTCACCTCGACCATGCAGGTATCGCAGGTCTGGATTGTACCGAGTTGGTCATGATAGCAGACGTGCGGAACCTTGGAGTCGTTCCGCAAAAGCAGATCGATGAGAAGCTCGCCCGCATTCAGTTCCACTTCCCGGCCATCAAGGGTTAATCGAATCATTCGTGAGCTCCTAAGTGGGAATCGCCATGCAATCGCAGAGAGACTGAACTCTAAAAGATCACTCTGATTGTCCGTGGTGCAACTGCCTTTTTGCCTGATCGGTCGCCCCCAACACGAAATAAAATGGGAACATGCGACATGACCTAATGATCCCTGGGAGCCTTGGGAGGACGGACCAGAAAGGGCAGCAAGGCAGACACCAACAAGATGACGGCCAGGACATGAAGCCCGCTGGCATAGGTGCCGCTGGCCTGGCGCATATAGGCGATCAAGAGCGGCCCGAAGGCGCTGGCGAAACCCCAAGCGGTTAGCATCAAGCCATAGATCGGCCCCACAAAGCGCGGGCCAAAGTAATCAGCCGCGAATGCCGGCATGGTGCCGAAGCCGCCTCCATAACACATTAAAATGATAAAGGTGACAATGGTCAGCGGAACCGTGGAGGTGATACCCGGGAGCAGCCAGAACAGAACCACCTGCATCAGGAACATGACCAGGAAAGTATAGCGGCGGCTGAGGTAGTCCGACATAAACGCCCAGAAAATTCGACCGAACGCATTGCCGATACTCGCAATCCCAACCATGCTCGCCGCCACAATCGCGGAAACGCCGGCCAGCTCCTGAAATAGGGGCGCTTCCTGCGAAATGACGGAGATGCCGGCGGAAGTATTCAGGAACAGCAGTAGCCACAGCGCGTACCACTGCCAGCTTTTCAGGGCCTCGCCAAAGGTAAAGTCGCGCGCAACCCGGTTGGACTTCTCAGTAACGGTGGGAGTCCAGCCCTCAGGAACCCAGCCCGCCGGCGGGTTCTCCATAAAGAATCCGGCGCTCACACAGATCACCAGATAGCCCAGCCCGAGATAAGCGAACGTGCTCATCACGCCAAGCGTCTGGATCAAGTGCGTGGCGAGCGGCGCTGTGGCCAGTGCTCCGACGCCAAAGCCGCCCACGGCAACGCCGGTCATGAGGCCGCGCTTATCCGGAAACCACTTGAGTAAAACCGCGACGGGGATGATATAGCCGAACCCAATGCCGATGCCCCCGATCACGCCATAGCTGAGATAGAGCCACCAGAGATTACCATTGGTATAACTGGCCAGAAATGTGCCCAGACCATAAAGCAGGCCGCCCGTCATGGCGACCACACGCGGTCCGCTGCGAACATTCCAGAGGCCGCCGAAAAAAGCCGCAAAGCCAAGGACGAAAATGCAGATCGTAAAGGTCAGTGTTACTTGCGGGATCGGCCAGTGAAACTGCGCTGCTAACGGCTTGCGGAATACGCTCCGGGCATACACCGCTCCCAACGCAACTTGGAGAAGAACCCCCGCAGCGGCTATACCCCATCTTTTTGAGTTCATAGAAGATGTCCCTGCCCCAACTGCTCCAACCGGATTTCCGCTCACCAGCTAACATAACTTAAATTGCAATAATTGCAAAATTCAAGCCGGGAAAGATCTCGTTTAACACTTTATTCCCGCCAGGGGATTGGGAAAGGTATCGAAGTTCTGCTCTTCCGTGCCGTCGATGCAGGCAAAATCCTTTTCGACCAAAATTCGCAGCTGCGTTTTGTTGCCCGCCGACTCATCGCCCTCGATGCCAATATCGTCGCCCGAACCCCAGCGTAACGCCATCTGGGTCGGAACCTGGACGAGGATGCCGCCCGCCTTGAATTCAGCACGTGGAGTTGAAATTTTATCGGTCGCCTCCAGCACGTAATGGAGTGTATCGCCGGCCGCATCTCCGAAAATGATTTTTTCTTCCACTCGCCCGGTTCGCACGAACTGCTCCACTTCACTTCGTTTCAGGCGCAACCGGATCGAATTGAACTGTAGCCGCAATTTCATGATTCTAGGTGGTGCCTAAGCTTACCGCGTCCTTAAACATACCCCGATTCCATCATTTTCAACTCACCCTTGATGGCGTAGGAGATAGTCGTGAATGCGTCGACCGGTTTCAGGCATCCCGGCAGCCTGGCAGCCCTGCTTCTGGCGGGAGGAGCGTCGACCCGCATGGGGCAACCCAAGGCGCTGCTTGAATATGCCGGGCAGCCGCTGTGGAAGGTGCAGATCGAAAAGCTTCAGGCCCTCGACCCGGACGAATTGTTCATCTCGATTCCTCGTGAACTCGCCTTGCCATCCGGACCATGGCGGGTGCTCCACGACGAGAAAGCCGGGCTTGGGCCATTGGCCGGCCTGCACGCGGCCCTGCAAGCCATGACAGGCGAATGGCTGGTCGTTCTTGCGGTCGACCTGCCCGGGATGACGGCAGCTTTTCTCCGGAACCTTCACGAGACCGCGGAGGCGAAAGACTGCGGCTTGATTCCGCAACTCGAAGGTTTTTATGAAGGCCTTGCCGCGATTTATCCCCGCTCTCTCGCGGATTTATGCCGGACACATCTCGCCAGTAATGATCGTTCGCTTCAGCGTTTCGCGCGTGAGGCGATAGCCAATGGCCAGCTTTCCGTTTATCCAGTCGCGGAAGAAAACCGGCCTCTCTTTCGCAATGTTAACCGACCAACTGAACTTTAGATTAAATCAGATATCGCGCACACGTTTGGTTAGCCCGGATAACTTGAGACCTCTGCAAAACTCCTTCTAAAAGCAATCCGTCATCCTGAGCTTGTCGAAGGATAAGTTCAGTCGGTCTTTTTTCAGAGGAGCGGAACTGATCCTTCGACTTCGCTGCGTTCCGCTCAGGATGACAGAATCCTATGTTCGAAAAAGGGAAGGCTGCTTCTTGTGCCTCAACCGAAGCTTCGGTTTCAGCACCTCGACAACAAGTTGTCGAAGCTACCCGTTCGACTCGTGCACGATAATTTCACCTGCTTTCGCAACGCGCGCCGCGCCGGTATAGAGATTGAAGCCCGTTGCTTTCGTAAAGCCGATCAAGGTCAGTCCAAAGCGTTCCGCCGCTTCGACGGCCAGGCTGGAGGGCGCGCCGACGGCCACCAGCATGGGAATGCGCGCGGCGATGGCTTTTTGAACCAGTTCGAAACTGGCCCGGCCACTGACCACGAGAATAAAGTCCGAAAGTGGCCATCGGCCGGCCAGAAATCGATTGCCCGTGACTTTATCCACCGCGTTGTGTCTTCCCACATCTTCGCGCGCCAGGACAAGCTCACCTCCGGGAGTGAATAAGCCTGCGGCGTGCAGTCCGCCGGTCCGATCAAAGACCTCCTGGGCACGGCGGAGTTTTTCCGGCAGTCGCACGACCTGGGCCGCGTCGATTTGCCACGAGGGAGCGGTGAGGGGAGGGAAGGGCAGGGCGAGGAGCGCTTCCAGGGAGGCTTTGCCACAAACGCCGCAGCTCGAGGTCATGTAAAAATTACGCTGCGTCCCATCAAGAGTCACCGTTTGGCCCGGCTTCAGCCACACCCTCACTTTATTCTGCCATTTCCCCTCGCCAAATTGCGGGCCGCGACTGTCCACCGCCTGAACCTGGTCAAGTGAATGCAGCAATCCTTCCCCAATCAAAAAACCGATCGCCAATTCGCGATCGTGGCCCGGTGTCCGCATCGTGATGGCCACCGGCTTGCTGAAGGGACCTGCCGTCGTTTCCGCCTGCAGCTCAATTTCCAGCGGCTCTTCCATGGAAAGTTCGTCCTGGCAACTTTCCCAGACTCCGTCGCGCACCTTTTGGATCGGCAAAGAAAGTGAGCGCTTGTTGTCCATGAGCGTGCCCTGGGATAAAGGAGGGGATATCCTACAAGCTATCCGGAAGTGGGAGAGTGACAACTCGCCTTGCAAAAGAGCGTGCGCTCGAGAGGACTCGAACCTCCATGGATTGCTCCACTAGTACCTGAAGCTTCTGAGGTTTGTTTCAGCCGGCTTTTGTAAACTACTTAGCGCGAGAAGACTATCGTCTCGGATAGTTTCTTCGTAAAGCCGAAAAATGACTTGGGGGCGAGTTTGGGGGCATAGATTCATTTTGGAGGTCAGAGCACCTAGAAAGTGAGAGTTTCTTGCGCTATTCAGGGAGTTTGCGCCCCTCCTTGGGAACTCCAGGGTGATCCCCAGCAGCGAGGCGTAA
>Ga0116229_10012412_pt1 | contig 12273 bp, 6 predicted proteins | sample S1TSphgellanicum_3_FD_87313 | JGI IMG/M metagenome (GOLD analysis project Ga0116229, IMG submission 87313) | Host-associated microbial communities from peat moss isolated from Minnesota, USA - S1T2_Fc - Sphagnum magellanicum MG | ecosystem: Host-associated > Plants > Peat moss > Unclassified...
CAACCATATGTGAATGAAATGGCATCAAATTTGGTTTTGAAAAATGAGGTATTGCACTATTGCAATTCCCCAAAATGTGACCTCAAACCCCATCACTTTATTTTTTGAAACTTTATGGAATTCAACTTTGGAGGTTTAGTTTATTGTGATAGCACAATTTCTTAATTTATTTTTTTATTACTTTGAGATGAAACCAACTGAATCCATATAGACATTAAAAATGGTTTTTGAAAATATCGTAAAGCGGGGTATTATGGTGTTGCAATATAACAAGATGTGACCTCAAACATCCATCATTATTTTTCAAAGCCTTGTCAAACACAAAGGGGCCTAATTGGAGTTGCTAAGTGGTTATGATTAGTCATATAATTAAGTATATATTAATATGTTTAATCTATCTTAATTAGGCTAATCTAATTTATTGTGTAGTTTAAATATGAAACAATTCCAATGTGAACAAGTTCAAATTAATTTGTGGATTGGGTATAAAACCCAAGTTTTTTGTGATTTCTAATCTCTCTTTAGCGATTAAAAATAACTCACTTACAACAATGCATGAATCCAAGCCCAAAACATAGAAACAACAACATGAACACCATGTAGCATGAAAAGTTGTATAAACACATAAAAACTTGCAAAACATAAACACATTATATTCTAAGTTTGAATATGGTGTACCATTCAAGGTTTTATTTGTTATGTGTTGTATGTGTGTGTTAATGGGTAAAAATCCTTAAACCAATTAGTTCCATAAGCTTTCTAGTGATTACTAGTTATTAGTGGTAGACTTATTGTCCCTTACCCAAGGGGTGAAGCTAGTGGCATTAGGTAGTTTGGGTTAGTGAGTGGTTGGGGTAATCCACCCAATCATTTAAAAGATTTCTAAGAAGGGATTAGGATAAAGGCCCTATATTCTAGGGGTCAATGTGGGCTTTGTGTGTGGTATGTGAGAAATAAAAACTAAAGGAAGTGGGGGGAGGATGAGTGGATTCATGAGGGTTGGAGGAATGGAGAACTCTCCTTTAAAGAATGATGGGAAGAATGGAGAAAGATGTATGTACTTTGTGTGTGATTTTAATGGAAAATGGTTGAAGGACTTAAATCTCTTGTGTTGCATTGCTATTATATCAAATGTGGGAAGTAGAGTTGGTTATGTTATGTAAGTAGGATGTTTCCTTGAATTAATATTTATGCATTTCTCCAGGATAAAGAATAATGGACTAACCATTGGGTCATTTATGGAGCACTAAATTATTGGTTATCATAGGAAGGTGGAAGCCAATCCTTGGTAGTGGAAATTAGAGGGGGAACAAACCAACAAGTTACCTCATGTAGGTTAGAAGGCATTGTTATAGGCAATAGGTAGGAACTTAGAAGGAAAATAGTTAGTTGCAAACGGTACAAAACAGAGGAAAGAATTCTTGAGGGTTGCAAGTGGTAGGTAGAACCACCATGGGACTTGCAGGCATGGGAAAAGAGGGACAATAGTGGTAGAAAGGTTTGTAGATTCCCTAGACAATATCATGGGGCATTGAAAGTACTACAAAATCAGGGAGAGTAACTATTCCCAAGTTTTCCCTTTTTTTTCATATTGTTCCCCTCCTTGAATTTTACTCTATACTCCTTAGATTAAATTACTTATAAGAAGGTAGGTCTAGTTTTAAATAGTAGATTTTTATCTTCCTTATTTTTCCTGGTATGACCTTTTACTTGGTACTTGAATAATTATAGTAAAGTAAGATAGGGAAAGCAGTTCTTTTTGTGGAAAAATAAAGTGTCAACCTTGCCCCTCAATCTTATCCCCTAAAGGATGGTAATGATTAAGGGTTGCAATTTCACCCCTTAACATTTGGCGACCAACCTGTGGATTGAATTTGAAATATTTTTGGAATAATAAAACTAGTGTTGGATGAGTGAAAATGATTTTTTAGGTTCTTGAAAGTAGATAGGGGAGGGGCTTATTATTGGCAAATATAATAATACCAACCTAAAAAGTGAATAGTTTGTAAAACAACATTAAGAAAATATTTGAGAAGGGGGTATTTAAGGGAAATTAGATTTGGAGTAAAGAGAGGAAGGTATTATTGCTCATGGAGGTAACAAAAAGACTTAAGACTTAATACCCAACTAGAAATCGTAAGATAAACATTAATTCCACATTCCTCAGTCTTATTACAAAAGTTCAACAAAAGGGAAGGTAACTACAATTAGACAACCAATAGGAGAAGTAATTATATCATACTTTCACAAAGAACTTAAAGTGTTTTTCAATCATGAGCTATGCAATAACAAAAAGATATATAAGAAAAAAATGGAACAAATCTTGGAAGAAGAATTGTAAGCATTAAGTGTCGGCCATTTAAAAAGAACAACAAAAAAATGCTACTAGAATGGACAATAGCTGTGAACGTTTCCATACTTGCTATAAAAATGGAAAGACCTTTAAAAGACCAGAAGGAAAATATTGCCTATTGGTATTGCTCACAGTGGAGGGATATAGGGTCAAAGGCAAAAAATTCTAACAAAGAAGCGAAAGGAGATAAAAACTTTTCAGTTGGAAAATAAGCATAGAAAATGCCAGGGGGAGGACGAGGTGGGTTCTACCTTCAAGAGGACCTATTACCTAACTACTCTCAAGGGCAAGTGGCATAGACGATAGCAGAGCAAAAACAGACCAAAACCCTAAGATTTCAAGATGAAAAAATGGAAGAAGAAACAATATTTACATTAGGGGGTAGACATGGAAGGTTATAAGAAAGGTACTAAAAGGCAGCTTCGAACTTGCACTTCATGAGACCCCACACTGTGGTGACTACCATGGAAGTCTCATTCATAGTTGCTTTCGAGGTGGAAGTAATATAGCCAAATTCAAAATATGGGAGGAGGTAGGCTTTGAGGAATTTTGAGAAACTTAAATGACCATCTAAGGGCAAGAGTTCAAAAATGGTGGAACTACCTTCCCTAGGACTGTCAAATGAAGGAATAGCCATTACTTACCCTCATAGAAATACATCTAGCATTTTGCACATGTCCCAACCTTCTTAGTTCACAAGTATTGCCTAGAACAAAAAGGGGGATGGTTATTACCACCAAAAAAAGGGAGGAATATTTGAACAAAGGCCCACCATCATGGTGCAAGTTGTGTGGGGAGGTAGGGTGCCAAACAATAAGATGTCATTACTATATTTCAATTATAGATGATAGAAGGGTACCTAACCCAAAAAACTAAACTAGTGATTATGGAAAAAACATGGACATGAACTACACTAGATTAACGAAGAAAAAAAAATGAAGGATTGTAGAAGCACCCGTTTTGGAAGACCAAATGAAGCAACCCAAACCAAAGAAAGAACTACAAGAAGTAACTCCTCCAACCTTCCAAGTGTCGTGGGCTAATAGTCTACCCTCTACTAGTGGGGGTTTGGGATAGGGTCTAGTCATGTACCCTATAATGATGAAATTTCATCTACCCTTACCTCAAGTGATTGTCCCACCTTCAAGGCCTAATAAGGAGGCAATAATAATGGATAAGGTGAATTTTAACATAGCTAAACCATGCAATACGCAAAAGGGGGACTCACGACCATCCACCTCCCATGGGACTAGATGGTAAACCCCTTTGAAAAGGCAATCCAAAAGGCATTCTTCTGCAAAGGGTAAGGGGGGAGATGCACATAAAGGTTCTTCTAGTTGTTCATCAAATTTAGACAAGGGAGAGGATGGTAAGAAAATCCAACCTCCCCTCCCACTAGTACTTCCAAGATGGGAGGAATGCCACCCAACATGATTCCATATTTCCATGGTATCCTACCATGCCACCCATGATAATAACAACTGGAAATTATGATGGGGGGAAAAAGCTCTTAAATTATCCAAAATATACTAAAAACTCAAACGTAGATGTACATGTGCATGTGTTTAAACAAGTGATAAAAATCAATAGTATTACTTAGGAAGGTACAATAATTACATACTTCCAATGGACGTTGGAAGACACAGCTTCAACTTGGGGGGACAATTTTGTGAATATAACCACCTTAACTATACTTTTAACAAATTTGCCCAAGCATTCTATAGAAGGTACCACAAGGTTCAAACAGATGAACAAGTCGACATAATTTTGAGAATCATCAAACATAATCTGAACAAAAGGGTAAAAGAATAATAGGAACGAATTCTCAACTTGGTAATTTCTTTCCAACACTTAATAGACGACCATCTACTAAATGTGTTTTTAAAGGCAATATTACTATCCTACCTCTGGGTGGCTATTGTTGACATGGAAAGGGGAACTTTGATCCAATATTTTGAAGTAGCAATCATCCATGAAGAAAGCTTTATAGATGTTGACAACAAAAAGGTCATATTAGATGTATACTCAATGATGAAGGGTGAAAAGAAAAAGGTAGAAAAACCCCCAACCAATGCTAGCAAATTAAGGAAGAAGGAGTGCTAATATTGCAAGAAATCTAACCACAAAAAATAAAAGTGCTTTTGGAACCCTAATAACCCGAAGAACAAACTGAAGGAAAAAAGGAAGTATTAATTAATGAAATGGTAGCATATCAACCCAAACATAATAATTAGAGGAGAAAAAAGACACATGGAGTATTATCATCAATAACACCTTTATTTGTTATACATGTGGGCAACCAAGGCATGTTTCCAGTAAATGCCCATGGAAAGAGGAGATCTAATAAATGGTAAGGAAGAAGACACAAGACCACAAATCAATGGGGGGGGGGCTAGTGAGAAGAAAAATGAGGAGGCCATCGTCAATATGGTGATGGTTATCACAACTAGGAGTAAGGTGCCTGAGGAGGTAGCCTTCTAGGAGAAAGAGCCTTTCAAAGGGAAGGAACCGGGCAAGATTATCAAAAAGAAAATAAGTTCAAGCAACCAATGGTAAAAATTGTCCAAGAGTTACAAAAGGATGAAAAAATACAAGAAGTACAATAGGAGGTAGCTACTATCCTAAACCCATCTTGGTCCATTGAATGGGTGAGTTTACCATCTTCTGTGGAACATCTAGAGGTACCACTAACCCCCATTTTTTTGGAAGCTGGGAAGGAGGTAGGACAACAAATATTAAATAATAAAATTATCATCACCATTGGCCAATTGTTTAAGCTAACACCCGATCTCAATACGTATTTGATAGCAATTAATAAGTAATCTACTCCTAATGAGGGTAATATTTCCAAAGCCACAATCATTATTGTTGTCGTAATTGTAAACCATTAAACGACAATAATAGTAATACATGTTAGAAAAAAATGGTAGACGATGTGTTTTTGGATGGAAGGTCAGAGGTGAATACTATAATAGATGGATTAAGGTGAAAATTAAAGTTACCACCATAATAGCCAGTTCCATTCAACTTATGAACAATTGATTTCTCATTCAACAAACCCTTGGAGATTCTTCCCAATATTAGGATTAAAATCCATGGCATATCATACATAATTACCTTCACAATGATGAACAACAAGGTGGTAGACCCTACATACTCCATGGTACTATGACACCCATGGTTATCAAATGTTAAGGTAATCCATGATTGGGGGACCAATATGGTCACCATAGAAGGTAATGGGACTATCAAAACAATTTTTATTTCCAAGTACTTGAGTGGGAATATCAGAAGGCCACATATAGTAATCAGGTATAATTTCATAGAAGGGGTAACAAATGAGGAAAATGAGATTTTGCTTTCCTATGAACCAAACTTATTCTCCATAGGGTTGATTACCCTCCTTGATCAAGTAATGTCTGAACCACATATCCACAATGAATTAAGAACGATAGTGGTGGATGTGTCGCAACCCTAACCTTGGGCTCATGACCAAGGCAAGGGCTTGCAAGAAGGCAAGACAAGAGGGAGACCCGGGAGACACACCTTATACCCCCGGGAGTGAAAGAGAGTGTGAGAAAATGAACCCTCACACTCCCAAGGCAACTCCCACTTGGGAAGTTGAAGTCCCAAAAGACTCTCGAATCTTTAGGGAACGATTACAAGGGTCAAAACCCATTGGTTTGAAGAATTATTTATATCATTAAAAATCTATTGAAACTTAGATGTCTAAAATGTGCTCACATCACCCATTTGGACATTTGAAACACAAGTTATGGCCCCAAAAAAGGCCGGGAGTCAAATTAGCAGTTTGACTTCCGACCATTAAAAATCAGGAATCAACCCAATTTCCTTATGTGCAGGTGGTGTGCGACATATCGTCAGAAAGCTCTCAACGACGGCTACAACTTTGTTTTAGACCTCATCCCAATTGGAGGTATGCACACAAAGTTATAGGGTCCCAAAGTCCCAATAGTCCTAACTTTGGTAATTTCGGGACTCCCACTTAGAAGTTCCAACACAAAAAAAGTCATTTGGATGTGGGCCTTGTGGAGAGGCACAAAATATACTATAAGGGGGAAGGTGGCGGCTTCCTCCAAGTCCAGGCCGTGTGAATCTTGTGAGTCCGAGTTGCTCGTGGTTCGTCCTAACACCAAAAGTGCTTCAATTATGCATTAACCACCTTGTGTTGGTTTTGTACAGGTCCGTATGAGTAGTTGATGTTTGTCACTTTTCCTAGTCCTATCCCAGAGCTCCAACATGCCCTTCTACCCCTCAAAGTGCTGTGAGCTAAGAAGTGTGCCCTGACTCTTTGCTTTTCCGTTGTTTTCAATTTGGACTCACATTTGAGTCCATTAAAGAGCTTGGGGGTGCATCAGGATGAAACCTCTACCATGAACAAGGTAAAAAATCTTAAGATTATTGAATGGACTTTATCCTAAGACACTCATATTCGAAAAATCAACATGGGGATAATAGAAAACCCAAAATATCTAAAGCTAAACATTGACCTAGAGGGGATAATAGTTGTAACAACATAGGGTTTATTGCAAGAATTTACATATGGGTTCACATGGAATTACAAGGAACTTAGAGGAATCCCACTTCACATTGCGGAACACAAAATTAAACTTGACACTATGATTCCCTCTTCACACAAAATGTGTTATTGCATGAATCCAAACTATGCAATGGTCATTAAACAAAACCTTGACAAATTGTTGGTAGCCAACTTCATCAAGCCAATAGAACATAATTTTGGTTAAATTGCATTTAACTTGGCTAAATTTGGTTAAACTAACATAAATTTTGCAAAACTTCATTAAAGTTGTTTAAACTTGGCAAAATTAACATAAATTGAACTAGGATATTTAGGCTAAATTTGGTTAAATTTGATTAAACTTCATTAAACTTGATCAATTTTGATTAATATAATATAAAGTGGGTTAAATTAGTCCATTTTTAGTTTAACTTTTATTAAATTTTACTAAATTTGGCTACATTTGGTTTAAATTCATTAAACTTGGGTAAATTAAGATATTTGGCTAAACTTGGTTAAAATTTAAATAGCTTGGCTATATTTAATTAAACAAACATGAATTTGTTTACATTTGGTTGCATTAAGTTACAGATGATTAAACAAGGTTAAATTTCATTAAAATAAGCTAAATTTATAAAAACTTGATGAAAATATGTTAAACTTGGCTAACCTAAGCCAAATTAAGTTACAAGGGTTAAATTATGCCAAACTAAAATAAAATAGGTTAAAGTAAGATAATTTAGGTTAAAGTATATTAATTAAGGCAAATTAATATAACTAGGTTAAACTAAAGTTCAATTAAGTTAAATTAAGATATTTATTAAACTAGATTTAACTAATTGAATTAGGTTACAATAGGATAAACTAAACTTCTTCAGTCATTAAAAGAAATCTTGTAATATGCAACCTTTCAATTTGTAATTATATGCAACTACATGCAACTATCTATAATTTGCAACTCTATTTTATCATTTTTTACAACTACTCGTCGTACTTAAAAATTTATGACTACTTTTGTGACTATGGTGCAACTATTAAATTACATATCCTTCCATATTGACTAGCTTTTTGAAATTGTCATCCAACAATAGGCTTTTATGTTCATTTAGTTGCAAAATTATTTACAATTTGGTTACTTATTATGGTGTGTTTATACATTTAATGTACACTAGGGTTTTGTGCACTACATTAAGAGTATACTACATAGATTTTATTCAAAGTATGTTAAACATATATTTGACCATATTATGGGCATATTGGATTGAAAAATAATATTTTGATTTTGTATTATTCATTTAGAAAATATGATTTTTATTAAGGTATGATTAAATAATAGTAGCAAGGTCACATTTATATGATATAATTGTTGTATCAAATATCAATTAATTATTGATAAATTATTATTTAAACATAATTCATTAGTTAGTATAAAGTATAAACTAAATAATTTTATTTAATCATTTACTTATATTTTAACTAATCCCAACTAATTAAGTGATTAATTATTAATTATTAATTATTAAAAAAATTGGTTAATTAAAAAGTATGAAATAATAGTTAGTTAATTAAAAATTCCTTAATTTCTATCAACTACTCAATAAGTTTATAAATAAGTAATCTATATTTAATATTTATCAATCAATGATTTCTCAGTAATATATTAAATATTATTTAATATTTAATTTCTATGAAATAAATAATTATTCTAAAAAATTCATATAATAATTATCTGACTATTCCTTATTTAATTAATTCTGAAATATATGATTAAATATGAAATATCTCAATAATTTGATAGGTAGTTAATTAATCAAGAGGTATAGTTAATAGCTAATGACTACCAATTAGTAAATATTTAGTCAGCCAATAAATAATTAAATTTTTACAAATTAAATTTTCTAGTTATTATTAATGATTAATTAAAAATAATTTAATTTTTACTTAATAAATAAATAATATTCATAATATATATATAGACACAAATTTTTTTCTAATAATTTTTTAAAAATTAGCTAATATTTCATCAATACAAAGTAGTTATTATTTATTATTTTATTAATATTTATAAACTATGTGATACTTAATATTTATTAATCAGTTAATATTAACGGTTTATTGAAACTGATTTAGTATCTAAGTTCATAAATTATATATTTAATAATTTGTAGTTGATATTCAGGAATTACCAATTAATAAAATTTTAAAGATAATCAATTAACACTTAGTTATTTTTTATTTAAGTAGTTCATCATTAGCAATTTAAAAGGTTTATTTTCAGAGGTAAAAATAGTATTTTTATTTGAGTAATTGAAGATGTAGAAAAATATTATTTTATAAGTAATTACCAAATAATTAGATATATAAAAAACTAAAATGATTGATTTGTGACTTGATTGATCAATTAGATATTAAATAATTTTTTCTTAAAATAATTTATTATTAATTTGAATTTTAACTATGAACCAATTGATCAATTATTGAAAACCCTAGAAGAATAATGATCAATGTTACTTCTAAAATTATTAAAATAATTAAACAATAATATGTAATAAGTAGTTTTGTAAATGGGTGGGTGGGTAGGTAATTAGGTATTAGCTAATTAATTGGTTAATTAATTAATTATTTCTTGCATATTTTGTTGTATAATTTCCAAAATTAAAAACAAGTGCAAAACTTGAGGGAGAATTATTTTTAATTGCAACTAAATTTGCGACTAAGGTGCAATTAAAAGGTTTAACCCATATGTTTTGTCTTTTAATGTCATCTTACAAAATATATAATGAAGGTGCATTCTCTTTGGGTTTCACACTAAAAATAATGTGTCATTTGGGATGAGCTCAAAGAAGTTTAACCTTAAAGGCAAAACATAAAATAAATAAAAATATTTACACATGGGTATTTTTTAACTCACCTAGTTTTCTACCTTCCTACCTATTTACCTACCTTCTTACTTAGGTAGCTTGGTGGATAGGTAAGTAAGGAGCTTAGGTTGGTATGTATCTTAAATATGTAGGTTTGTTTTTATGCACAAACCTACTTACCCACCTTTGTAAATAATTATTTATTTTTATTTATTTATTCTCCAAAATTCAATCATATGTCACATGGCAAAAAAATTATTGTGCCATGTGTCACAATATAAACACATCTAAATCAAATAATCATAATAGATGGTTGAGGTCAACGTTTCAATAAAAGAATAGTTTTCATAAAAAATCATTCTAAGTGTCATGTGCCAAATTTTCCTTTGTCCAAGTGTCACCATGTAAATAGTTGAAATTGGATCATGTTGATTTTTTTTCATTATATATTATACAGAATTTGTATTTTAAAATTCCAAGTTTTGCCACATGGCAAATTATGATTGAAGAATGTGTTGAAATTTATGGCCTAGATTAATATTTCAATAATAAAAACTTTTTACCTGAAAAATTATTATGTTGACAAATAGCAATTAGTGGTAAGGTTATTTATTAGTTTCAAAAGAATGATTAATAGTTGCAAATGTTATACACTAGTCAAAAGATGAAAGTGTATATATTGACTGTATACTTCATCCATGGAAATGTGTTAACATCATGTTAAATCATCATTTGCCATTTCACTTATGCAACCAAGGGAATTTTTTAGTTACAAAGTTGATTGCAACTGTTTTTTAATCACAAATTATTGTCACAAATTGGCTTTTTTCTACTATTGGGTTAAACTAGACTAAATTAAACCATTTAAATTAAATTAGGCTACATTAATCTACACTAAACACATGTTGCATATTATAATATTTTAGTAAATGTTGGCGTGATGTTTTAAAACATGTGCAAACCTCATTCCACTTACATTCTTTGAACATTTTTCCTCATAAGGTCATTTTGTTAAACAACCATAGATAATCCATTTATTGAAGGTTGTCATAACTTATCCAAAAAATTAAACAACATAGGTTTAGCCATGTTCACATCTAATAAGCCCATTATTTGTAGTTGTAATTATAGTCATATTTGTAGTTGTATTTATAATAAAATAGTTATGACCATGAACATTAAAATGACAATAATTAAATCGCATATGTGATTACATGACTACATTTGGATACCACAAATTATCCTAGTCATAAATGCTACATTTTGGTGTTGTGAACATGAAATTAATTTAATCAACATTAATAAAAAATGGTGTGTTGTTATGTGGTAGCAATTTTGAATATTTCAAAACTATTGTTATTTAATCTTGGAAAATTTCACATCATCCATTTTGAATGGTTTTACATCATGACACGGGTGGCACAATTAAAAAAATTTCCACATCACATAATATTGTCTCCATTTTTTAAGGCCAACTATTTATTGACATGTGTTGCATTCAAGCCCAAATTCATATTTAATATTTTAATTGAGTAATTAAATTTAAATGGTTCAATTTAAAATCAATTGGATGTCAACATGTAAAATTATGTAAATAATTAAAGAGGGTAGGCCTAAGGAAATAAGTATGTAGGCTTAGGCTAGTTAGGTAGGTTTAAAATAATCTTATTTTTATTTTGGGTTTAACTTTTAGGGTTGAGCTTCTTTTATAAACTCATCCTTTGAATGACACTTGCAATTTGAATATTTTTAATGTCCCTACTAATATATTTCACACTAGAAAAATGGAAGACAAATATATGAATTCAACATTTGAATTGGAAATGTGACCAACTTAATCACAACCTATTTACAACTACTTCTTAATACCTATGTTATATTAGCTCAATTTACCTACTAACTATATTAACTATTATTATTTATAATAGTTAATGGGTAATAATAACATTTTATTAAATCATATATATATATATATAAATTTTCACATTGATAATCTTAATAAATAATAATAATATTGATTTTTTATTTTTTATTAATTAATTTAAATAAAATTTGAATATACTCAAGATATATGTACATATTTTTATGTATGATTGATATATTTTAACATTCTCTAAATATGAGCTACATACGATTTTAAAACATTCATTATACATACCTTACATGTTAGTATCCCCCAAATAAATTTATAATACTTCTAATAGACCTTAATATATCCATAGGATTACAACTGATTTTGGTTAGATTTATAATTAATGAGACATAAATTACTATTTTGGGATGAAGACCAAATTAAAAATTGTCCTTTTGAAAGGATTGAAATAATAATAATCGCAAATTAGTTGCAATGTAGTCATAAAAACGTGACGAAACATAATAAAAATTTGTAAAAATGATCAAACCTAATTGCAAACAACATCGAATTGAATGTAATCACAAATAAAGTGATTACAAAACCCCATATTTCTTCTAGTGTATGGAACCTAGTACTTTTCTAATTACTAGTGATAGATAGATTG
>Ga0116229_10012414_pt1 | contig 12272 bp, 6 predicted proteins | sample S1TSphgellanicum_3_FD_87313 | JGI IMG/M metagenome (GOLD analysis project Ga0116229, IMG submission 87313) | Host-associated microbial communities from peat moss isolated from Minnesota, USA - S1T2_Fc - Sphagnum magellanicum MG | ecosystem: Host-associated > Plants > Peat moss > Unclassified...
CAAAAAAAAAAAAAAAAAAACTAATATGAGAGCTACAATATTCTACATCAAACTACAATAAATTATTATCATTCTAGAAGGTAAGGCAAGAGAGAAAGAAAAGAAAATAAGACACAACAAGTCCCACAATTTTCACACATGTTTTTTCATTACATTTTTTTTCCTCATACAATACATTTTTCCTCCATTCCTCCAAAATTCTCCTTAAAAGACTAATGGGAATCCATCTTCTAATCCCCTTCTTCCATAAATTGCACAAGGTTCACATTTTGCCCACAAAATTAGGCCCCTCGTCATAATCATTTCACAAATCCTTTATAGTCAATTGATGAACAAATACCAATTACCCATTCCCATGGGCTAACTAACCTAATGGCTTCATCTTCAAAATAAATTTTAAAACATCCAATATTTTTATCACTAATAACTATCTAATTATCATGATGCCCATAGGACTAGGTAGTCTAGACAAATTTTCTACCCTTATCATTATCCCCCCTCTACCAAAGATTATGTCCTTATAATCTAGCCTATGTGGTTTTGGAATCAAACGATTGACAATTATCCAAGAAGGGAAACAATAACCCTACTATTTAGTGTTACAAATTTAGACATTATTCTTAAGGTTGTGGGCATTGAAAATTTTGGGTCATCTTGTATGATGTGTTTTGGAAAACTGCCTTATGAACTACTCAAAGGGTGGTGAAACTCCTCATCAACCTAGAACTATGGGAAGGTTTGATGGTAGGCTATAAGATGACGACGATAGGTGGCTTCATTCATTGATGTGGGAGGAGGAATTGCATCCCAAAAAAAATTTAGCTCTCTCCTTTTAATTCATTCCACCTAGCCTTTCTCTTGCAAACCATATGCCTTTATGTTATTGTCTCTAGCTTTAGCATCATGTGCTCCTTGTAAAGGGTGGAGTAGTGAGCCAATTTTGCTACTATATTGCCCTTGTGGCCCTATGTTTCCACTTGGCCACCTAAATTTGTAACTCAATATTTATTGCCCCTTTATTCATTTTAGCCTTTGACTTGGATGGTTATTTAGGCCTTCTATGTAGGTCCAATCTTGCTAGAAGAACAACTATTTTAATGATTGGTCCCTCCCTCGCATTACTAGTTCTTGAAGGTAAGTACCTCTTCACTAAGTTCTTCTAATCTTCCCATCTAAGTTTCCTTGTCCTACTATGCCATGTCCTCAAGAGTGGTTGCCTTGTAGTTCAAATTGAGGCACTTTTCAATTTGCACATGAATTACCTCCTACTAATGGTCATTATTAGCTTCCAAGTCCTTAGCCTTGTCTTTCAACAATTTTATTTCGTTATTTATGTGTTTTAATAGCACCATTACATTTTTCATCTCTTGTAGTTGATGGTTAAGCTTTTAGACCACTTCCTTCTCCTCATTGAGTTTTTTCTTTAAGGTAATAATATTTAAAAAGTAATGTTTGGACAATAGTTCAACCAATTGTTGCCCCCTCATAGCAATTGCCTTCCCACTCCTTTAAGCCTCCAATTGACCTAGTACTAGATCCTTAACATTGCCACCTTTCTTTCAATCCATTGTAGTAGGTCCTTTAAAGAATCGATCTCTTCCATTGTTGTGGCTATTTGTTGTTTAAATTACCCAAAGTTAGGGGAGATTTTATCTACCTAATCAGTCATAACAATGGTTGCATTTTCCACTAGCAATTTAACGTGCACTAAATGTTAAGAAGGTGTAGGTGAACATTCTTTGTAAGGTGAAAGCATGGTAAAATATACCAATTAATGATCCTTACTAACAAATAAAAATAGATTTGGAATCTTTTGCATTTTTAGGCATTTTAGTCATGCCATAAATTTTGGGGTGTATTCATCATATTAAATAAACCATATATGATCATTCTTAACGTATATTATTATTATCACTAATTTATTTATTTATTGAAAGTTTATTACTTTAGTTGATATTGCACACTTTTCAAGTCCAACAATTTTAATGATATGTTACTAATGTTTGAACCATTATGCACCTTGATACACAATTTTTGAAATTTGAATTTTTGGATTTATTGATAATGTGAAGCCCCTCAAAAGTAAGTTTTCCATAAACTCATATTTGGCATCCAAAACATGTTTTTTGATATGATACTAAAGTGCATTGCATGTGCTTGATTCATTAAATCATGCTCCAAACCCTTTCAAAATGCAACATATGAGTGAAATTTCCAAATTAAAATTTTTTTGACCTACTTTCAATTTATTATCTCACAATAGGACAAAATGGCAAATTTTGCAAAATATATTGAAAATAAGTATTTAAAAAGGTTGATAGAACTTTTGAAACTTTCAAAAATTTCAACATATCACATTTGATGCCCTCATGTAGTTCAAAAGGAAAATCTTCTAAGGAATTACCTACTTTTTAATCTACTTATCACAAATTTGTGTTTTTTTATTCATGAGGACTACTTTTTGGGTATACTTTAGCATGCTTTCACCTTGTATCTCTTATTGCCTTTCGTCCCTCCTCTTATGGCCATAGAACCTTCTTCCACTAGTTGTGTGTTGGTTTGGTGAGTGTATGGGAAAATGAGCCTAATGTCCATTTAGCCTTACCTCCCAATCTAATTCTATTACATGCATAGAGGAAAAATAAGTTGGAACAACTGATTCAACTTTTAAAGCCATTAGAAATTAGGGTTGAGAAGGGATAGGAGAATGGGGGTGTTTTCCATGAATACCTCTTCTACAATTACATGTGGAGAACAAATGATGGTAGGTGCGTTCCTTCCAACCTCCATCTTTTGCCAAAAAAATTCAAGTGATTTTGCAATTGGATCTATTTGAATGGACCTCCATCATTGGTAGGTTCCTCTAAATTCTAATATTGGCTACCGTCTTCGAAGTTGGATGTTGCCTTGCATTACCTTTTCTTTCATGGGGATGGGCCATCAATGCCTCTGAATCATTGTTGATGTGGTGGACATAATATCTTTAGGGATAGGAAACCTTCATGGTGAGGGTGTCTTGATGTGCCTCGATGGTTGAACTTGTTTACTATCAACTTCGACCTTTAATGAAGTTACCTCTCATGATACATGTTGGGTAGAAGATGATCGTGAACCTTCACCCTTTTAGTAGGCCCTAATGAAAGTAGGCAAAGGTGTTGGTTTAGGGTGGGTTTGGACTCCTTGACCCTTTTTTTCCTTTTTCCTTACCTCCCTTTCAATAGATGGTCATCTATTTGTAGGGGATACCAAGGTAAGCCTTCAATACTTGGTTACCTTCCCACCCATAACCAACTCATGCAATTGTTCCAAATCCTTATCCACATAAACTACATTTTCGTCCTTGGTACGTAAAGCAATGGGGACAAGGTTTCCATGCATAAGGGGATGTATCAAGCATCATCCTTCTCGTTGAGCCCAAGTTTTGTTCTATGTACTAACCAAAAGGTGTTATCCCTCTAAGGGAAACTAGTGTTGCAATATTAAATCCACCACCTAGGCCATTTCTAAGGTTGCGGGCCTTTTACCGTTTGATAGCTCCACTTCTCCATGTTGGGTTTCAAACCTTAAAACACCACTCCCACCCAATTGATGTTGTATTTAATTTCCACTTGAACTACCATAAACACCATGGTCTTGCTACAATAGGTGTGACAATTCTTAAGTTGGACATTCTCAAGGACTATCCAATTCAACATGGGTATGATCATTCATCTTGACAACAAACTAGCCCTCCTTATTGGGTTTTATCTAGTGTTAGGTGGGTCTTAGTTTTTTTAGAGACTCACCAAGTTCAAGTTTTAGGAGGTTTTTTGATACTTGACTTGATTTTTTTTTTAAAATTTACAATAGACTTGGGGAGGGTTTCAAAAATTTGATTTTTTTTGGTTGGGTTTCAAAATATCAGTTCTTAGACAATTCATACCAACCGATTTTTAAAGGTCGTTTTTAGACAACAAGTATCAAAAGTTCTTTTATTTCATAAATTGCATTATTTTGTCAAAAAAATTGAATCAATTTTGCAAAAAAATACATGTCCCATAGTTCATATCATTCAAAAGAACCTTGAAATCCTTCTAACTTTGCTTCAAAATCTAAATCCTATTCAATCAGCTCTGCCAAATTGGAAAGTGGTTTACAATCAATTCTAGGATCATTTGGCTAGTTTTTGCTCATAAATATCAATCTCTTTAAACTTTGGGATTGTAAACATCTTTTCAAGTTTATAAGTATCCATGCTAAAGAAAAAATCCTTTTAGTTTCAACTTGTGACCCAACAATCCCTAGGATTTGGCAAGCCAAAAAAATAATTTAGTAGGAAACATGGCTTCATGTTTTGCCCACCATTGAAAAGGGCATTTGATTTCCTTGGAATCAACTTAATAACATCTAAAAATCAACATTTCCTTTTTGACAAGTTTTATTATTGGCTCACTTGTGTTAGGAGTTCAAAAATATCTAGATCAAAATCTGCATCTATTGTTTGATATGCATAACCAATTTCAGATTTTACCATTGGGTGTAATAATGATAACATTTTAAAAGCATGAGGTATAATTATCACTTATCATATTATTCAACAATGCTCACCCTTTTTTCATATCCAAGAAAAGAAGATATTGAACAAAGGCTTTTAAACCTAAGGTCTAACATTAAATGTAACATCTTCTGAAATGTTTTTCTTCAAATCTTTTTTTAAAAAAAAAGAATGTTCCATAACACCATAAACTTCCTTCTTAATATTGGTAGCAAACAAAGTTAACTCAAAGCTAATTCCAAAATCATCATCAATCAAATTAACTTGGGTAGGTGGGTTTGTAACTTATTCCCACCATTTCAAATATATGGTAATGGTAGACTATAATGCCTTGGATAGTAACCAATGGTTACTATACTTGTTCAAAACACATGCATTCACAAGATGAGAAAGGCAATCAATAATTATTTGAAAAATATGCCAAGTAAAAAGAGAGGGCACCTTGCCACTAATTGTGACAATATTCTACCTATGGTAATAAATGATAATAACATCCTTGAATTGCAAGGCCTTTTGGAACATAATGATTTTACTAGTGAACTTGCAACAATTACACAAATGTTAAATATGCGAAAAGTAACATAATTGAATATAAAAAGACTCAAATCAGAAAAAGAAAAAAATGTAAAAGATAAAAAATTCACATGGTTTTCATTAGAATATCCAATTTTATGAGGTGAATGTTTGAATTTAAGCATGCCTTGTTCAATTCCTATTTACCCTTCCTCAACTTTTTAGGCCAAGTTATACATTTTTTAAGGTCTAAATGGGTAGATTTGATAGAAATCAACCAAAGGTATTTGCACACCTTTTCATTAATTGAAGCATATTAACATGCATTAGAAAAAATATGGCCAAAACAAGTGCATTGGAAACTTTCATCTAAACCTAAAACTTCACATTTGATGATTAATTTCAAATAAGTTATCATTGTTGTCAAATTTAACCCTTCGTATCTCACATATGCAATATTTTTTTTCTCAATCCATATTGAACAAACAATTTTGTCAATTTGGTAGCCAAGGTTTAACCAATAGTTTATGTTGTTTCAAACAACCCAATAATCATTTGTAAATAGGCTCCAAATTAGATCCTAAAAAGTTAATCACAAGAGCAAAAATATCATGTGCCCTATTAGACATCCATAATTTAAAACTTGTTGTTGTAGATATACAATCTCCCAATTTTGGCAAAACATACACTTGTTTCATTTTCTCCACCAATTTAAGTAATGTTTCATGAGAAAATTGTTTTGTAAAAAGGAAGACAACTTGAGAACATAGATGTAAAATTGGACACTTGAAGCAATACTTTCCACAAACTACAATGGCAATTGATTTTTCACAATTAGAAGACTAAGGTCTTGCAAAAAGTCTTTATGCTACTCATCATCCTTTTTAAAAGGATTGTTGATAGAAAAAACTTAGACATTGTTCTTCCTAAAACATCCATTCCTCTTTTTACACACAATGTGAAAATGTGGTAAATACAACTTGGTCTTTTGAATTAGAGTACGTCATTTTTTTAGTCATGGACAAACTTTAATTCAAAAGACCAAGTCATATTTACCACATTTTTGCATTGTGGCAAGTTGTCTTTCAATTGGTCCTTTTATTATAACATTTACTTTTTGCTCAATTTTTTTGACAATTGTTGCATGGTCACTATTCACATGTTTTTTCAAAGTTGTTATACCATATGTTATAAATCCTTTTCTTTCTTTTGTGTTTTGATTAAAAACATGAACAAAATTATTGTAACAAAACAAACATTTCATGACTTGAAGATTCCTAAGATTAATTTCTTTGTCATCTTTTACATAATAAAAAACCTAACAAATTGTATTCCTATTATGACCTCTCCATATTTTTCTCTAAGCATGCAATGTTTGAAGGTTTCTTTCCATTTTGTTCCTTTCATTAAAAACAATTTTTTTTGCCTAAGTTTGAAATGTCATATTTTTTAATATCTAAAAGTTAAAATTCAAATTTTCATCTTCCATATTACATTCATTTTTACCTTCATTTTGACCATCAATTATTATCACATTTTCATTTTGACTCGATTCCATTTCTTACAAGATATTAGATAGGTTGGAAGAGAAATTAAAAATAAGTATGAAATTTGCCAAAATTATGGGTCTCGGTTTTAATTTTTTAATCTAACTAAAGAACATGAAACAAAAAAACAAGAAATTACAAGATTATTGAAGGTTTAAGGTTTAACATGTGAAAAAAAATGTAAAAGATGGTAAAAAATTTGAAAAAAAATGCAACAAGGTGAAAATTTGCAAGTGTGTTCTTACTCCTACACATGAAAAGATATATACAAGATGTCTACTTTATTTTTCTTAAACTTAAAGAATCAGAAAACATGCATTTGAAATAAAATCATAAATTGAAACTTAAAAAAATATCAACAAAATGAGGAAAATAACATTTCAAAGAAAGAAAATTTAGAGGGAAAAAAAAAAACGTTTTAAATTGCAATCAAAGAAGCTCAAAGAAGTTTGAAATTTCAAACTTGTAAACTTGCAAAGAAATTGCAAGGGGGAAATACCTTAAACTAAACATTTTCCTTGTTTATAAGGAAAGTGAGAGAGGAGAAGAAAAAAGCTTAGGGATGGTTTTGTTTTTGTGGCACCATTGGAAACCTTTTTAAAAAAAAAACCCTACCTACCACTACCAACTACCACATTAAATGACATTTATTGACTATTAACACCTTTACCCTGCTAATTTTAAATACCTTGACAAGGTATCAAAAACAAATTTAAGTGAAAAGGTTTCAAATGGATTGTTTTCAACCCAATGAGAACCTATAAATGGGTTCCAGAAAGGGCATCACCCCTAAATGATAGGTCTAGAGGTATTCAAGGTGAGAATCAATTTGAAACCTTGGCCGGTTCTCACATCTTTTTTAATACCCACCCAACACTAGTTTTGTCATCTCATCCATGAGTTTTTTTATAAAGTTTGCCACCCCTAATTGTGTGGGGTTTGGCTAGTGGTATCATGCCTATCACTTGGCAACATTGAAACACTTGGGAAGTCACCTCCAAATGAATTAATTTATGTCAAGTTTGAATTGAGTTTTTGCAAGTTGTGATAATTAGGTTTGTGTCAAATTTGAATGGTTTAAAAATTACTCATGGGTTTGTGTTTCTCACTTGTTTAAAATCATTTCACATTACTCACAAATTTGTGTCAAATCTAAACAAAATATTCAAAGGTCACAATAATTAGCTATGTCAAATGTGAATTGTGTTCACATTATTCACAAGTTCATGTTTCTCATGAATTTATATTGTGTTTGCATTATTCACATGTTTATGTTAAGTTTGCATTGAGTTTTCAAAAGTTTTGATAGTTAAGGTTTGTGTCAAATGTGAATTGTTTTGCATTATTCACAAGTTCATGTTTCTCACAAGGCTAAGTTGTGTTCATGTTACTCATAGATTTGTGTCAAGTTTGAATCATGTTCTTAAAAGGTGCAACGATTGGGTTTATGTCATCTTTGAATCATGTTCACAAGTTGTGATAATAAAGTTTGTGTCAAGTCTACAAATTAGTCAAGTGTCAAGTTTATGGTTGAGTCATTGATTCTATATTTTGTGTATAAACCTAAATCTCTAATATCAAGTTTGTCTCTCATAGTTTCTAAAGTTGAAGGTGTTTTTCATAATACTTTCACAACTTTATAAACTTACATATTCAAGTGCCTATTTTCTAGTAAGAACCCTATTGTGGGCATGCCTCTCATAATCCTTGATCACAATGTTATTTATTCATTTCTTGGTCCTTTTCCATTATCCCTTTCTCGTTTCTCCCAACAATTATCATCTTTGGAATCCAAAAAATGAAGATTTTTGAATGAATCTTTTCCCACCCATGAAGTAGATCTTCACAATGTTAGAATGAAAGCACATTAAAGAAGGGGGGGGCAACTTGGGTATTTTCATGACATGTGCATAAAATGTACACCTCCACAGTATGTTGCATTTAATCTTTCGTTTCATTTTTTATGTTTGGGCTTTATATTTGATTTTCATATATATAATTCAAGGAATAAGGGGTATATTTATGTGTACATGTAGTATAATATAACCAATTAAAAAAAAAATCACACTAGGTTTTGGTTTGAATTAGGTCAACCAAAAAATGTGTGAAATGGAATTAAAAAAATTGGTTGACCTCACATTTCTTGTCATCTTAAATTTGAAAGTGATTATTTGTCAAATTTTCAATTTATCACATACTTATGGTCATTGCCATGAAAAAAACCCATTTGTGATATGATAATTATCAAACTCTTCATGTGATTCACAAACCTATTCCAATCATAAGAATCACAAGTTTTAATAAATATTACAAATTTCATAAAGATTTATAATCATTTCCATCATTTCTTGAATATATTTGCATTATTTGCTACAATGTGATGTACATTTGTTTTGTGCAAATATATCTTAACATTACATCATATGAAAATTTTAAAAGTGTAGTTCTTTTACATTTGGCTTATTTCAATGCTTGAAATATGGCTTTTTGGCAACATTGACAATGGTATTCCATGCAAGTTGGCGACACCCTAATAAGGTTTAGGGTTTTGATTGGCAAATCCTAGCTGAGTACCCCAAGGTTTCTAGCTGATTGTGACCAACATAAAGACTTTCCAGTGAAAAAAAAATGATTGCCCCACTTTTTTCCTTTGTGTTGGCCTTTAAAAAAGTATAAAGCTGGCAATAATTTGCGAAAAAAAACATTGCTCCCTACAATGCCACAATTTTCACTGCACATTGTTAAATCAGCAAAAAGGTCCTTATTGCAGGTAGTACAAAAGTATTGTTTGTTTCTTTTTTCCTGGACTGCCCATTTGTGCGACCAGTTTGTGTTTGGTGGTGCCCAGACACATCTTGATGCTGCCCAAATACAATTTGGGCCCATGTACATGCATAACACAGGCCCAAATTGTGTATGGGCAGCATCCATTTTTGGGGGGAAAACAGGGACTGGTTGAAGGGCAGACATGGAAAAAAGAAGAATAAAAGGAGCAGGCAGTACTTTTGTACTAAGGACCCTTTGCTGATTTAACATCTTTCTTTCCTACCCATGAGTACTGTTCTGAGCCCTCTAAAGCTGCTGCCCCACATTCCCCTTTTACCAACAAGCAGGATTACTATGCTACATAAAGACCTACCTATGCTAGCATATGACCTGACTAGGGATCTTTATGCTAGGGGATGCACCCTAAGAGGCAGGATGTGGGGTCCTAAGGGGCGTACTCTTAGCATGTCAATATCATTCCAGTGTCAGATGAACCAACCAGTGTAGTCCTGGTATTGGGTTCTTTTGCTCTTGGTATTTGGTCCTTTGTAAAGCCTTGGTCCTGGTACTGGGTCCAAGATTGACGGTTGACTGGTATGAGGCAAGTATATAGTATATACATGATAATGAGAATCATATAAGGCTGGTATTATTTCAGGGCCCTACTAGAGTTGTACGAAGGCTTAAATAGTGTCTTGGGGCCCTACCAACCTAGTAGGGCTCTTGATACCAGTGTTGATATCAGGCATAGATCTATACACCAGAGAACCCTGGTCTAAAGTTTTAAGGTCGAATTTGGTATTTTAAAGTAAAGTTTTGATATGTTCTAGCCCTAAGCCCAACCCAATATCAAAACCTCACACTTCCTCCCCCCCTCCCCCCCCCCTCCCCCCCATCCCACATAGAAAATTCTCAGTACCTATTTCTTCACCGTCATCTTCTCCAAGGCTGCACAACCAAATCCAGACTCCAGAGAGAGGGGTCACATGGGGCTAGGTTTCCTCAGAAACTGACAAGTGCTGGCATTTGCGTTTTTTGGAGGTGTCAGGATTGCCAGTTTAGATAGTGGACGAGACTTAGTAGAAGGTACCTGAACCCCTACGTCGGTAATTCAGACCAGACACACAATTTGTGTCCAATATTCTCTTCTCTTACACTAACTTAGAGTATCCCCACCAGTACTTAGTATGACCCTGCAAAAAATATTTCTCACATCCATGTTTAGTTATTTACTTTTTCTTTGCACCCTCACACATAAATCTCAGAAACTGGGACTGCAAATTTTGTGGGAACTACTAACAGCAAACCACCTGGACCAATCATTATGTTTGACCAATCAGAAACATGGAGCAGGCAGTCAGAACGTATTCATTACACTCTTCAGGTGCACAGCTTTGATGCGCCTTGTACGAGCCTCAGCAAATTGAACACATATGCAGGAGCAAAACCATTTTCCTGACCTAAACCGGCATGTTTTGAGTTTTCTTCATCTAATTTTAACGTTCAGGGTCACGTACTGACTGAGCCGCGGTGGGGATACTCTTAAGGGTACGTTTCCATGTCTCCATCTCACCACTATCCAACCCTAATTAATTTGGTCTAAATAAAGTATGGCAAAAGGGTTTCTACGTTCAAGTCACTATTTCTCAACCCACTTTGAATGAACCCACACCTGGCAGTTAACGTGAACCAGACCAAACCATCATATTTTTGCCCCTGTACAACCGGTTTTTAATGTAAGCTGATTGACTGGTGGGCTGGCACCAGTATTGTTACTGGTATATAAGGAGCAACCTAGGTATATGATATTGATATGGAAGAACATACTAGTGTGGTATTACCTGAGACAATACCAGACTTATACCAGTACCTGTCTTGTATGGACATGAGATAATGCCAACCTAATGCCAGGTCTATACCTAACTCATACCAGGCAAAATTCAGCCTCGGGTTAACATGGAAGTGTTATTGGACCAGGTCAATATGAAAGTGTTAATATTGATCCAACACCAGTACCAGGCTGATATGAAAGTACTCAATACCAATACCCGACACGTACGTAAAAGGGACATACCAGTACAACATGAGTGGGCACCCACCAGAATAGTGGGAAATTTGCTAGAATAGTGGACCAGTGTCCCTTTTGAATTTGTAAGCTGAAAATACCTTATCATTTTTTAGACATTCCCCACCTTCACAATGTACCAATGATGGGTGGTTAAGTATTTTACCCTAATAAATCCACATATAAATATCAGTGTAAATAAATACCTTAGTTTCATTGGTAAATATTTTTACTACCTTACATGGGTGGAAAATGTGTTAGACTTACCATGTCTTTACACTTATCCACCTAATATATATTTGAAATGTACCATTACTCATGGAAACATGATTGCTTTGAGGTAAGTAAAAAATAATATAATACTATATGCATAATTTGTGATGAAATTGTGCAAATTATGGTGAGAAATATATTTGATTTTTTTTTTCAAATAAACTAATTACTTTGAACAAGATTCTTACAATATGTTCTTGGAACCCCTTTAGAATTTTATTACCATTTGTCATTACAAGAATGTCTTAAATGTATTACTAAAAGGGTTGATTTGTTCATTCTATTTAAGTTAATTTATTTTCTAGGATGCTTTAAATTTCATATGTTCATGTTTGCAATGCCAATTGTACAATTGATTATCTTTCTCCAATTGCCAATGTGCCATACTTGTATAAATATTATAAATATTTTGATTTGCCTTATTTATCACTTATGCTTGTTAGACAATTATATAGGTTAAATGATAAAATGTGCACCCTCTCCCTCACCCTAACATGTGCTTATTCATAGGGTGAAGGATATGTTAATCATTTACCTCTCCCCTAATTGGGATTTATAATTTTTCCAATCCTTA
>Ga0116229_10012417_pt1 | contig 12269 bp, 5 predicted proteins | sample S1TSphgellanicum_3_FD_87313 | JGI IMG/M metagenome (GOLD analysis project Ga0116229, IMG submission 87313) | Host-associated microbial communities from peat moss isolated from Minnesota, USA - S1T2_Fc - Sphagnum magellanicum MG | ecosystem: Host-associated > Plants > Peat moss > Unclassified...
ATCCAAAAATATCAAAAGAAATTGGGGGAAGATTGAAAAAAAAAAAAAAAGGGAAAAAAATGAAAAAACCAAAAAAAAAAAAAAAAAAAACAATTTTTAAATCTACAGTCAAGAAGAAAGAAAGCAAGCTCAGGAACACAAACACACCCACCCACGGTCTTCAAAAGTCAACGTGAAGAAGGAATTGGGGAAGATGCAAACAAAAACGAACCACACCATACTCCAACAACAACAACTTGATCCCAAATTTTCGCCGCAACTTTCCTAATGCAAAAAGCAAGCAAACAAACAAACAAACAAAACTGGATAATTTTGATTAAGCATTTGATTTATATACACTATATAACTTTCGTAGCAGGCTTCGTTTTTCTTCTTGGGAATATCCAAAAGCTTATGGGTCCCATGATTGCTTGACCCCTGCTTCGGACTGGACTTGCGCACTGAAATCCGGTCGAGTCTCTTCCACAGGAGGAGGAGGAGGAGGAGGAGGTGCTGCTTCTGCTGCTGCTACAGGAAAGCTCGAATTTCCTGCGGCAACAGCGGAACACGTGAGATAGTGGTCGCAGGAAAAACTACGAAGAACAATACTTTTGTACGTATTTGATACGCTTCTTTTCTTAAACCCTAAAATTCATACGTGTGCAATCTTGTGCCTTTCATTTACACATGCTCAAAGTTCCAGGCAGGATTTCTTTTAAGGCTTTTTTTTGTTGTAGCCAAGGTGGTGATCATCCAGAAAATAATTTAGCCAAATTTGGCTATATATATCATTTTTTATTCTTGGCTACTTGCTGGAAATTATCATAAAAAATCTGGCGATTTCGAAAAAAAATTTCTTTGAAATCTGGTGAATTTTGGTATTCTTTTTTTTTCTTTTGGTGAAAATTCTTTGTATAGGCTGGGCAGAAATCATATTTTTCAGGTCGAAATTTGGCTAACATTTGTCAGTAAAAGTTCCAGCGCATGGGCTTCTTTTAAGGATTTTGTGATTTTGTAGCCAAAGTGATGATCATCATAAAATAATTTAGCCAAATTTGGCTACATAATAAATATGAAGGTAAAAATAAATAAAAATTTAAATCCTTCTACATTCTTGGCTACCTTTCAAGAGGTTATTTATCATAAGACTATGGTGATTTGGATTTTTTTTAATTTGAAAACTTGGCGAATTTGGGCTTTTTTTTCCCATGAAAAATCCTTTGTAAAACCTAATATCATACGTGCATGTCTATTATCTTATGACATAAACAGCAACAACACTACAAACAAATTAAACAATAATTTCATTATGATTTTTGTTATTAAATCTTTGTGAAAGCCTTACTGAAGTTTTTTAAATAACATCAAATTAATTAAAAACATTTATATATCTCAAAAATGAATTTTACATTAAAATTTTAAATTGTTTTTAAATTGACATGTTTTTATTTTAATCAATTCTTGCATAATGTTTCAAATCACTTTTTTAAGAATCTCATTTTAATAAGATTTTAAAAATTTTGAAGCTAATTATTTGTATGTTTATCAAATAAATTTCATTAAAAAATTTAATCATATGATTATTTTTTTACATTTCACAAGTTGGGAAGTAGCCTTGGTTGAACATGTATTAGAGTTTTATTTTATTATTTTTTGGGGGGTTAATTTTTTCGACTTGGGGAGGGAAAAAAAGTGTGAAAGGTACAAAGGGTTTTTATATTTAAAATGGGCTCAAAAAAAAAATTTAATGAGATTTTGTCAAAAGGTGACCCTTTTTTCAAATTGGTGAAAATTTATTTTTTAAAAAAATTTAATCACCGAATTTTGAAAACAAATAAATAAAACAAAAGCCAAATTCTATCCCAAGTTCCAACACGTAGCCAAAAATGTTTTAAAATGCTAGATTTTATTTTTTCTTCATACTTTCTTGTCAACCAAAGCTAGCTAAATCAACTTGTGGATGATCACCACTTCAAGTACATTACAAAACTGGAAAAAAAAAAATCATGGACCCAAGTGTTCATGTTGTGAAGATTTTTTTTAAAAATAATTTTAGAATAGGTTCCAACAAGTAGCTAAATTGTAGAAGGAATCTCAGACTTTTGTACTTCACCTTTTGACCTTTGGCCAAATTTGGGTAAGTTCTTTTGTGCATGATTGTCACCCAACTATTTCAAAACTTGAAAAAAAAACAAAAAAACAAAAACACTAGCATCTACATTGCTACCATGGTAAAAACCTTAAATTTCATTTAAATTGCTTATAATTATTTATAAATAATCCCATGTGTAGGGTAAATAAAGGTGTCTAAAGTTTAAGTCATAATTTAACATTTCTTGGGTTTAATAAGGTCACTCAGAGTCCTCACTCCAAAAGGTGAAGGTACTAGGGTAAGGTTAGGGTTCACCCTAACCTACAAGGAATCATTTTTTACATTTTCAAGTTTTAGGTTTCAACTTAATTGACTATTCAATCCAGGTGCATTATCATGTCCTATGATTAATCTCCAACACACAAAATAAATTGGTGATTAATAATATAAAAATTCAGGTATTTTGAATGGACCATAATTGGCACTTTCTAGGTTGTGTTCATAAAAATAGGTGGCAATTAGGATTCACAAAATGTATAACAATTGGCTACAACACATTCATTTATATGAAATTTGGGTTATGAATCATGTTTTAAATGAAAAAAAATTATAACAAGGATGTTTATAATTTGATTATATTTGTGTATTTAAAGTGGAAACTCAAGGAAGGAGAATGCTATGAATATGAAATGGGTGAAAAGTATTATGTGACATTGATGAAAATTAAGACCATATCAATGCAACTTATGTAGAAGATGTGATGAAAATGTTGAAAAAGTTGAAAAACATAGTATGTGTCATTATAGTTTCCATCTTGGCACCAATCAAATTTTGACATTTGTCTTCAAAAGTGAACAATCTACATCCTAAATACATGCCACCATGAGGACTAGCAAGTCTCTTTTGAAGTTGCAAAAAACCATATTGTTTAACAACCTTCAACCTCCAATGAGATATCAATTTTTTAGTTATACTATACTTGAATATTTGTGTTTATAATATTAGTTGCAATGAGTTACATTCATGTCTTATTCATTAATTGACATGTAAAATGGCAATTAAAACAATTGTTGGTTTAATCTCAACAAACCAAAACAAGTTTTCAAATGAATTAAAAATCCCACTTCACCACATTTGATATGGAAATTAATTACAATATCCCATGTCTAAAAGCAAATTTTTATAATGACAATGTATTAAACATTGAACATATATGTAGTAAATCAATAAACATTGATCTCTAGTTAGAATTCAATAAAGAATCAATATACCTTAAGCAAATGAATCAAGAATTGCATCAAGGGGTTAAATCCCAATCCTTTAAGGATTCTCCTCAATTATAGTGGAAGGAACAAATGCTGAAAATTCAAGCTCAACTAGTTAGGTTTCATTAGTTACTAGAGTAGGAAAGTAACCTAGTTACTTTCACAAGGTTGAGTTACTTTCTTTACTTATATTAGTTTGGTTATTTGTGGTTTGGTTTTTTAGTTAAAGACCTTGGCGTTGATGGTTTGGTTCTCTTTTCTTCATTACACAAGTTTGTATATTTCATGTGACAAGAACCTTGAGGAATTCTTGATGTTATGTTTCGTGTTGTGAATATCATGTTGTAATTTCCTTTCAATAAATATTTATGTTTGCACTTGAGTAGATCTTCTATTTGTTAACATGGTATTAGAGCTTAGGTTGTTGAATGAAAAAGTTAAAAGAAATTTAGAGCTAGAAAGTTTATAGTAATATCATAGGAGTTTGTCAAGTGCAAAAGAGAAACGGGGAAAGGAAAGAATGTGAAAAGAAGGAAAATTAAAAAAAATAAAAGAGGTGAAAGGATATCAACATATCAAGGTTGTGGAAGTCAGATCTTTAAATCTAAATCTAGATCTACTATGAAAATATCTTGGAATGAAACTTGGAGAGAATATAAAATACTATAAAACACTTATACTCTCAAATTTTCAAAAGAAAAGGATATGTTTTGTGAGAGTTATGAGCCTTTGAAAACTATGTGTTAGATTTGGTTTTTTGGTCATATCTCCTTTGTTTGAGCTTTTTTGGATCTACAGCTTTGGGATCATAAAAGAATATATATGCGAGAGAAATTTCATGTCATTTGGATTTATATTGAGAGAGATCCAAGCATTTAAAGTTTCAATTTTAGTTTTGGAGTCAATTCCTTTTGAAAGTGATAACTCTTTACGATCAACATCAATAGAATTGAAATTTTGAGCAGATATAGAAAACATATATCTAATGTGTCTCCCAAATTCACTTGTGGAGTGGAAGGAATGACTTACAAGGTGAAAAGGTGCCATATTCAACAAGCTGGAGCAAGTGGTCATTGTAGATCCAAGTGCGGACCTATGTTTCCTGATGTTTTGTGTTCTAGGTTGCCACTATTACGTACAAGGTTTGGTCCAACATGAGCAAATGCTACAACCTCTTGGCACTTTAAGATTGATTTGGATTGATTTTGACAATCAACATAATTTTTAAATCAAGCAAGCTCAAATGGGTTGATTGATTCATGAACATATTGTTGTTGTTGTACATTTTTTCTATTTTCTTATTAGATCTCCAACAACTTGGATAGTTAGATGCACATCTTCCTTTTTTTCATCTTTTTTGTAATTTTCAATACATTGGTTGTAGCTTCATTGCATGATCCACAACAATACATAAGTTTTGGAGACCCATCCATCTTATCTCCTTTTCAAGATCAAAAGCTTATGGGTGAATAGGCTTTGGTGGTCTTTTCCTTGTCAAAGATTCCTTTTCTTTTCTTTAGCAACTTTTGGATTCATTGGATTATTGTTTGTTTTGATTTATGATAGGCTTCTCTCTTACTCATATGAAATTTGTTGTGACTTGAATCACAACATGAGTTTTTTAAGGAGAAACAAGGTTAATCTTTTTTTTTGATTTCCTTGTTAATCATGGTAAACTTAGTTAGTTGTAATTAGTGGCTTGTAGGAGATCCCAAAACATTATTAGAAATCTTGTTGTTTGCAACTACAAATTTGGTATTGTATAATTTTTGGGCCATACAGTTGTGTGTGCAACTAACATGCGACTAAATGTGTACAACATGGACACATATCATAAAAATAATGGCCTAAATTTATACATACTTAAATTACCATACTTAATATATTTACATAAGCTATGTATAATAGTATTATGTACCTCTAGTACTAAAGTCAACCCCATGCTAACTTAGGCTAACCTAAACTAACCTAGGTTAAACAAACTAAAAGGTTAAACTAACTGTGGCTAATTTCAATTAGGCTAAAACTAAATATGATTAAATTTATTAAGCTAAAGTAATTATGGCTAAATTAAATTATGTCAAATTAATTGTGGTTAAATTAAGTTAGGCCAAACTAATTATGACTAAATTAAGTTAGGTTAAATTATATGTGGCTAAATTAAATAAGACTAAATTAATTGTAGTTAAACTAAATTAAGTTACATTAAACATGGTTAAATTAAGTTAAGTCTACTATTTATGGCTAAATAAGTTATGTTAAAATATTTATGGTTAAACTAAATTAGGCTAAAACTAATAATGGTTAAATTAAGTTAGGCTAAAATAATTATGGTTAAATTAAATTATGTTAAATTAAATTAAGCTAAACAAAACCATGGTTTAAATATGTATTATAAATTTTCAAAATTTATTTGTCAAATATATTTAAATATTTGTTTCGGCAAGTAGATTTTTTTTTTTTTGGGAGTCTTTTTCAGAAAATGTAAATGTTTTTTCAAAAAATTCGGAATCAATTAATATGATAATATTAAATTTAAAAAATAATAATCCTAATTATTAAATTATAATTATAATCATATATATATACTCAATAGGTATTATATATTTAAAATTTATTATTTATGTTAAAAATTTAATGTAAATAGGCTACACTAATTAGCCTACAAGTACACAAACATCCAAAGCTAATTACTAGTTTAAGCTATATAATAATATTAAAATTATATTTTCATTAAAAGTTCATAATTATTAAAAATACCCTACACTCATCTTTGAAGTGCAAAAGAAAAAGAATAATTAAAAATTAACAAGAAGAAAAATAAGAAAGATAAGCTTTCCAAGTTACAAAACATTTTTTTTTCTTTTTTCTTTTCTTTGGACCCCTCCTACTTTCAAACTTCATAACTTTTTTAGTTCTTATTCATTTTAAACGATTTAAAGTGCTATAGGAATGTCACCCGAAGTTTTACAAATCACGTTTGCACTTTAATCACAACAAAACTACATAAAAGGAACTTTTTGGGTGTTTAAGAACCGGCCTTTGTAGTGTTCAATGGTTTGGTTTTTTGAGTTCTTGACCCCTTTTACTTTGGAGGGCCATAATTTTCTCATTTCTAATCCATTTTCGATGATTCTTAATGTGTTAAATGCACCAAGAGGAAGGCTTCAAGTTTTTTTTAGACACTATAAATAACAAAGCCATCCTCTGGATGGTATACTCTAATATAGTAGTTGCATCTAATGTGTAATTAAGTTGGTTCATGAGGTATGCAATGGATTTTTTTATCCCATATCCTTTGGCTTCCAATTCTATTTAGCTTAATATATAACTAGGAGCAACAGTTACGTAATAACCAAATATCATGTGCCATTGGGGATGCGTGAATAAAAAAAGTTTGATATTTATGAAATGGTTAAATGTAAAAATAAAATTGGATTATTTTAAACCTACCTATATAACATAAGCTTAACTATTCTTCAACCTAATGACATATTTATCCTACCTACTTAATAGGGTTTAATAATTACCTACCTATTTAGCCAACATGAGTCAACATTTTATTAGCCATAAATTGGACAACTTAGATTTCATTAATTGATATTTAAAAATTAAAAAACAAGTGGGCTTTAACTGCCACATGGCACTATATAATTGGTATTTTTAAAAAATGCACACGTGTTAAATGGTTAATGAACGTTCCATTGTGTGCCACGTGTCATCATCATAGTGATAAAAACTTTAATGATTGAGATTAATCTAATGAATTTTAAAATTTGAAAACACAAATAATTAAATAGTGACACGTGTCCACAAGCTAATTATCTAATTTTTAAACATGTGTCATATTTTAATTAGTTGCATAGTAATTGCAAGGAAAGTTGCACATAAGGTGCAACTACATTTGGATTGGTATGTATGGATGAACATGTATATTAGCATCGTAAATATATGTTGCATACATAGTGTCACATGCAACTGAATGTCACGTGCAACTTGTCTTAGATAACTACACAAATTTCCAGTTGTATGTGTCACATCCAATTAAGTTTTAGTTGCAAACAATAATTGCAAAACCCAAAATTTCTACTAGTGAAAATCACTATGCTTTTTGTTGAGGACTTCTACTATAACAACAAGGTGTGTGAAAATGGTGGTATGAAGTTGTATAGATTAGGTTGTGAGATTTTGCATTGAGAATTATATTTCTCAAATCAAACAACTATAACCGATAGTAAGTCTTGTGCCTATTTGGTTGCATGCTAATTGTTTATGTTATGTACCATACCGTAGTGCCACGAAAGGTTCGATAATGAATTCGGGCTGGAGGCCGAAACGATCTTTTATTGGGCAAATAAATGACTTTTGGACTTCTGTAACGAACGTTTTCCCCCAAAACCGGACCTTTTGGCGCCAAAAAAATCTTCACGCTAATGCGCATGTAACGAACCTTTTTTGCTTCGTTTCCGGGGGGGGTCGACCTTGTACTGATCAGCAAGGCCTGGCAGGCCCACAAAATGGAAATTGGCTTGGACCTGTAATGGACCTTTTTGGCAGATTACTGGACCTTTCCCTTGAAAACAATGCATTTCCTATAGCACTGATGGACCTTTTCCAAAAAAATTCCTCAAGATTAATTAAATTGATCGTTACAACCCACCCAAACCTTTCGTGGCACTACAATAATTAGGTGGAAGGTGCTTTTGATGAAAATGGTTGTAGACAATCCATTTATGACACATTTCCCATATCTTAGTCAATTTGCTTGTGTGCTTACATGGTCAACAATGTTTGTAGCTTCAAATCTTTGGACCAAGTTTCAAGACTTGATTTGCTTTGGTGAATTTCTTGAAAATGTTGAAATTTTATTTTATGAGAATTGTTTTTTTTACTTTACATGAAAGATTTTGGATGGAGGTAATGGTGATGTTGCAAGGCACCAATACCACAAGCACTATGCATGTATTAGTTTTTTGATTGTAAATACACTTTCAATTTCAAGTGTTTGTAGCCTTTTATTCAATATTGTTCCCACCATCTAAAATGTTATGCACTTTTCATGTGCTTTGTAAACCAATCAAGTTACGTGACTCAAAATTATGCCTTTGTTTATTAAAATGTGACCTTGTATTAACTTATTTTTCATGTGATGCACATGGGGGACATTGAGTTCACAATGCAATTACATGTGGATGCTTACTAGTTTTCCATATTTTGTTCATGATTCATGAAACTTGGTTAGCTCCTTATGTTGCTACCCAAAATAACTATGCTTCATTTATTTGATTTTTTCTTATTAATGTCTTATGGCATGAAGCAAGTCAAATTGTGAGGTCATGATAACAAAGCAAATTTTACATGGCTAATTACCTTGATTGTTAGTTGATGTTTGTTTCCCTTGTTGTGGCTTTCCATTTTGTGCATCATGCTCCCTTTGATAACAATTCTTTGCCATGTGCCCAGGTTTCCCATAGTAGTAGCAAATTGAATCATTATTTGATTATTAACCTTGATGACTTCCACCACGGCCTCCATGACTTCCCTTTCCTTTAAAGTTTCCTCATCCACCTCCATGAAGTTGACCTTCATGTTGATGATGTCCACCATGCAAGCTTCCGTGTTGACCTCAAGATGAAGTTCTACCACCTCTACTTCTATTAGTATTTGAGTAGAAGGTACTTTCTTGTGATCCTCCACTGATTAAGTACCAACTATTTTCATCCCTTCACTTATAAATAGCATTATCATTTCTTAGAAATCAAGAAATGTTTCTTGAAACCTTTTAGCTTTATATATTTTTTGATTTTTTCATTAAACAACCTAAGTTTTGATATCATGTTAACAAATAAGAGATATAATCAAGTGCAAACATAAATTTTTATTGAAAGGAAATTAAAACATGATGCTCACAACATGGAACATAACATCAAGAATTCTTCAAGGTTTTTGCCACATCAAAGACATAAACTTGTGCAATGAATAAAAGTGAACAAAATCATCAACACCAAGGTATTTAACTAAGAGACCAAACAAAAAATAACCAAATTAATCTAAGTAAAGAAAGTAGTTTAACCTTGTGAAAGTAACCTACATACTTTCCTATTCCAGTAATTAATGAAAACTTAACTAGTTGAATTTGAATTATTAACAATTAAGCTATCAACAAATGAAGGTGTATGGCAATCACTTCTGAATGATTTATTATAATACGAAAGGCATGGTTAGTTTTGATTATGGGGTGGCATCAATTTTTGGCCAATGACAAACCCACATGGGGGATGGTGATGCAATGGTAGAATATGTCAATGTTATAAAGAAATTCAAATTAGATTATGGACCCATTTCAATTCCCATCATTCTCATGTGGTGTGCATGGGTTAGGAACATAAATGATGTTAAGGGGAATCCAACATATAAATGAAATGAGGCGGGGTTCTCAGTTTGTAATTTTTGGTATATGATGGTGGAGGATGAAAAGCCTTTTGTTTTTCCTACCCAAGTTCAACAAATGTTCTTCATGGACGAAAAACAAAATCCTTCATGGAAAGTGGTGGTCCAGTTAAAAGGAATCTTGATCATCCCACATCATGACGAATACTTGTGCTACTTCGAGTGGCATTAATGATTGTGTGCCATGTCTAAACACACCCATGACACACCCACCAATGCCACAAGATGCAACCCTTGTGGGTGCCAAGGAGCTATCAACAAAGGAATTAACTATTATCAATTCCACACTTGTTCATGTAAATTACAAACATTATAGGTGTATAAGCTTGAAAACCTTAATGTCCATCCAATATAAATATTTTAATAAAGTTTATGGAGAATTGTAATCAAGTTTGACACCTACAAATTCACATTTTATATGCATAGTACATAAGTAGTATTTACTTAGTGGCCCAATAGTGGCCACCTAATGGCCCAAATGTTAAACATAATGGCATTGTAGTGGCTTTGTAGTGGTACACATGAAATACCTAGTGGCATAGTAATGGCAACTAGTGGTAAAATAGTAGCCAATAGGTTGCAACTATGGGCTTCATTTGCAAAAACTAGTTGCAAGATTCATATTTATTGGACGGTGGGAATCCGAACATGTGGTGTGATCACATGTTTGAATGTCATACGCTAGTTGCAAAGTAGTTGTTCACTATGTAACTGCCTTCCAACAATCCTACTTTAGTTGCAATATGCATGTACAATGCAACTCCTCAAAAAATCAAACATAGTTTACTACATTTGTATATACGATGCATATAAATCACCATATAAGACACCCATTTACAACAACACTACAACTACCTAACAACTAGCCTATTTTCTAATGTGCAAATTTATTTATTAATTCATTATACTTATAAAATGTAGTTGTACAGGAGTTGCACTATTGAAGTAATAGTTGCAACATAATTGTGTTATAGTGGTTTTTAAACTCTAGTTACAGGGTGGTGTGGTCTTCGTGGATACAATTTCTCGGTGATTATCAAGTTAACATATCTTTGTGAATTTCTAAATTGGGTGTGAAATAATGGAGTTCCAATATAAATATTTTCCTTCATTACCTTAATAAATAATAAATAAATAAATAATGTTAAATGTTCCCTCCTTTGTAAAAGTCAAGATAGATTAATTTTATGCATATTGTAAGCCATTGATCAAAAGCCTTGTGCAATTCAAAATATGCAATGGCAATCACAATCAAATTCTACATGTTTGCCACAATTACCACATGCATCCCAAATCAATATTTATCAAACATTATGTGGCTACATGGTTTCAATCCTTCAAAATGATGACCAAAATATTTCAACATATGAACCCATGCAGTTAAAATATAAAGTCTTTTAATACAAATTCATCGAATTCAAATGCACATAATAATAAAAAGTTGAAATTCTATGGTTAACTATGGGTGCCAATGACCTTTTTAAAAACTTTGGTGTGTGCACATGTAATGGTACAAATTCCAAACTCCCAATTTTATATTAAACAAAACATTTAATGTTGATTAATTTCCATTGCATCTTCAATCAATTGCTAATCCATCATTAATAACATTACAATTTATTTTAGGACCATTTTTTTAAAAATGAAATTTCAAAATTAATTAATCATTCAACAAATATGTGTTGAAGCTACCATGATATTTGTTCTTTTAATCAACCAAGAGGGTAAATGATTTATGTGCACCATGACAATGTTTAACTTTTAAGACAAACAAACAATAAACATGTGTAGGTAAGTTAGTGTTTAGGCTTGCATGTAAGTAGTACCAAGTTTGGGCATGTTCATTAGTGGTGTTGAATTTAATTTCAATCTTTATTGATATATCCCAAATTTATGATGCATATCTAATTATCGCTAAGATTTAGTGCTTTTCAAAGATAGCTTGATTTGATGTATTTTCTCAAGTTTGATTTTTGATTGAAAATAATGAGCATTCAAATCTTGAAAAAAAAAAAATTCCCAATAATCAAATTCCTTAAATGCACCTTGTGTAAAGTCCCTTTCAATTTAAAAATAGACAAGGATTGATTAAACAAAACAAAAGATGAAATGGGGAAAATTAGATAATGGATGAATCTATTAGCATCTTTTTTTAACAAAATGTAACTAACTTTTTAAGACAATAGAAATATGTTTTTTTCAAGTATTTTGGTCACCAAATCCAACATTTCTTTGGAAAATTTGACAACTTTCTTAATTGGGTTCTAGCATGTAGCAAAAAATGTAAAATATGCTTTAATTTTTTATCTTTCATATCATATTTACATGCAAACTTGGTTGAATTTTCTTGCCCCAAAGTTTGTGGGCAAATATATTCTATAGGTAGCCTTGTAAGTAGGTAGCACAAAGTGTATAGGTGCAATTTTGGAAAAATAAACCATGATCATAATTTTGAAATTTTCATCCTTACTTTCAATGTTTGG
>Ga0116229_10012418_pt1 | contig 12269 bp, 8 predicted proteins | sample S1TSphgellanicum_3_FD_87313 | JGI IMG/M metagenome (GOLD analysis project Ga0116229, IMG submission 87313) | Host-associated microbial communities from peat moss isolated from Minnesota, USA - S1T2_Fc - Sphagnum magellanicum MG | ecosystem: Host-associated > Plants > Peat moss > Unclassified...
CGCAGGCATACAGCGCGCCGCGCAGCCAGCAAGCCACACGCCTGCGCCGCGTCAAGGCTGGGCAGCCCACGAGTGGCCGGCGGGCCGCCGCATGACTTCAGCGCGAGTACTTCAGGCCCAGCTCGAAGAAGCGGCCGATCGCACCCTGCTGGGCAAACGCATTGTTATAGTTCGACTGGTTGTAAGCGGCCTGCGGATCGAAGGGTGCGGCCGTGTTGAACAGGTTGAGCACATGCAGGTTGACCAGCAGTTGCTTGGTGACCTGGTAATGCGCGAACAGGTCAATGTCAGTGAAGGATGCCGTATGGCAGGCGGTGTACCAGGAATCCAGGCAGGTGGGTCCGAGGGTTGGATCGACATCCGTCATGCCGCTGACATAGTTGAGCGTAAAGCCGAGCTCGGCCGGCCCGATGGCATCGCTGAGCGTGGCCTGGATCCGATTCCTCGGCGTACCGGTATCGCCGCTGATGCCGGTCGGCCCGTGGGTGCCGGCGACTTCCACGCAGGTGGACGGACCGAACTGGCAGAACTCCTGGCTGATCAGGTGCGAGTAGTCGACATCCAGTTCCAGCGTGCCCGCCTTGCCGACATCGAGACTGGACTGCAGGTCGTAATCCAGACCCTTGGGCTCATCGAGACCAATGTTTTCGTAGGGCGAGGTAATCGCAATGATGGGGCCTGGCAGGGTCGGATAGGCGGCCTGCACCGGGCCGCGAATGTCGACGCCATCGGCGAAGTCAGACTCGATTTCACCGCTGCGGCGAATCTCCCACCAGTCAACGCTGGCGCGCACCTGTCGTAGTGGCTCCAGCACCACGCCGAAGGTGTAGTTCCTGGATTTCTCCGGCTTCAAAGCCGGATTGGACAGCGTCAGGGAGGACGCCGAACCGCTGCCGCAGTCGTTCGGCAGGTTGGTGTACGGACAGCGCGCCGGGTCGGTCGGCGCTGTGGAGAAGAAGGTCACGCCGGAGTTGCCGCGCTCGCCCGGCCCCGGCGCCCGAAAGCCCTGCGAATAGGTGCCGCGGAACATGACCTGCTCGATCGGCCGCCACTGCAGGCCGAGCTTGGGCGTGGTATCGCTGCCCACGCCGCCGTAGTTGTCGAAGCGTCCCGCGGCGTCGAGTTCCAGGTAGTGCACCAGCGGCAGCGACTTCAGCAGCGGCGCGCTCAACTCCAGATAGGCATTCTCGTTATTGTCGGTACCGTGGATGAACGTGGTGCCGGTGTCCAGCACGTCGCCGCTGAGCGTGCCGGGCTGGCCGGGAACGTCCTGGCCATCGTGGCGCGCGCCGATGCCGATGGCGAATCCGAGCGGTCCGCCCGGCAGGTTGAGCAACGATCGCGTCGCCCCGATCTCCACGTACTGCAGGTCGGAGCCCGCGACCTGGTCGGTGGTCGGGGCCAGGGTCTTGTAGACCGACGGGGAATTCAGATACGACGACGCCCCCAGGTGGTAGGTGTTATTGGCTAGCACCGTGTCGAGTCCACTGAGCGTGACATAGTTGTCATAGGTCAGGCGTGTCAGTCCGCGCATCACGCCGATGCTGGAATCCAGCTGCCAGCCCGCCACCTCGTCCCTGAGGTCCGCGACGAAGCGGAACATGCGCGTATTGGTGAACGTGAGGGTAGGTCCCACATCGCCGAAGGTATAGGCGAGCCACGCGGGATTGGCCGGATACGGATTGTTGACGTTGCCGACCGGCAGCAGGATCGGCTGTTCGGTCGGGTCCGTGGTGTTGACGCCGCCGTTGAGGGCCGGCCAGTAATTATTCGCGGTGGACGGAGAGTAGAGCTGCTCGGCCTTGGACTGGAACATCGATGCCGTCACGACGGCGCTCCAGCCGCCACCAAAGTCGATGGAATGGCGCAGCAGTACATTGTAGTTGGTGGTCTGCGGCTGCACCTGATCGTAGGCGGCAATGTTGTAGGCGCAACCCCCGAGCACGTTGGCGCTGCCCGCGGTCGGATTGGGACAGGCCGACAGGCTCTGGTAGCTCAGCGGCGTGCCCGGATTGGTCGGATCATATTGTCCGACCATGCCCTGCAGGGTATTGGTAAACGGAAATGCCGATCCAGGCTGCACCACCCCATACGCCACCGGCGCGTTCACGGACGGCGGGTTCTGGTCGTAATAGTCGAAATTCGAGTATCTCGGGCGCGATTCCAGGCCGATCGCCTGCTGATGCCGAAACTCGAAATTCACGTAGGTGTTGTGGCCGTCCCCCACCAGGTCGCCAAAGCCGTAGGTTGCCGAGAAATGCTCGGTGGTGCCATCGCCCTTGTAGGAGGTGCCGGCATCGGCCGTCACGTCCGAACCGACGAAGGTCTTCTTCAGAATAATGTTGACCACACCGGCAATGGCGTCGGATCCATAGACCGCCGAGGCGCCGTCCTTGAGCACTTCGACGCGGTCGATCACCGATTCCGGCAGGTTGCCTACATCGACGAACGAGCGCTCGCCGTCGTCGGAGATCGGATAGTTGGCCATGCGATGGCCGTCGATCAGCACCAGCGTCGCGTCCACGGTCAGGCCGCGCAGGGAGATGCCGGAGGCGCCGGCAGCAAACGCGCCGTTGAAACTCTGGTTGAGGTTGCCCTGGCCGTTGGAGGTCAGGGCGTGCAGGACGTCGGAGATCGAGGTCAAGCCACTGTTGGCGATCTGCTGCGAGGTGATCACCTGCACCGGCGACGGCGTGTCGGTGTCGCTGCGCTCGATGCGTGAGCCGGTGACGATGACTTGCTGCAGTACCGGTTGCTCCACACTGCTGTCGTCCGCCTGCAACACAGGGCTGGCGAGGATCGTGGCGGCCGTACAGCCCGCAACGCAGGTAGTCAGTAACGAGCGGCCGAGTAATGTATCGCGGGCCTGCGTCGGCCCGTTGCCAGGTAGCGTCTGCATGAATTTCTCCCTATGGCGAGCGCCTCGCAGGGAGCATAAACGACGGACTTTGTGCGCCGCAATCGTCGTTGCCCTCGCGCAACAGCCAGCCGCCTGACCTCGCTTGCGTCGAATGCTGCGACGCTCGCGCCGCGCATTCGCAATCACAGATAGCCGTCATGCGAGGCCAGGCAACCCGACGTCGGCAGGGTGGCTGCCGGCAGGGTGGCGGCGGGCAGGGTGGCTGCCGGCAGGGTGGTGGCCGCTCATGTGCGTGGATCGATCAGTGGCAGGTCGTCGAAGCGCCGAAAGTCACGATCGGTGGTGCACAAACTTGCTCCGTGTTCAATGCTGATCGCCGCCAGCGCGGCGTCGGTGACCATCCGTCCCTTGATCTGTGCGCTGATGACCTGCGCCATGAAAATCGTCCAGAACCGATCGCCCGGCGTCAGGATCAAGACCTGCGGCCGGGCCAGCCAGCTGGATACGATCGTGCATGCCTGCTCGGCGCCCAGCGGCAGCTCAAACACGCGCGGGTTGCTCGCGATGCGGATGAAGGCGAACAGGGTCTGCCATGGAAGACCGATCTGCTCGTGCCCATTCAGTGCCGCGGTCCACCAGTCGCGGCAGCGCACATGATGTCCGGAAGTCGAGTCGTAGGCGTATAGCAGTACATTCGCGTCGACGACGATCATCGATGATCAACGTTCATCGATGCGCCGGGGTTCATCGATGCTCTGGGCCATCCAGGTGCTCCAGCAGACCTCCTATGCTATCCAGCGACACGCCCGGTCTCAGTCCGCCGAAATTGTGTGCTTCGACCTGAAACCGCTCGACCCTGGGAGCGGAGCGCCGCTGCGCCAGGCCCGAACGCAGCAGCTCGTTCACCAGGGTCTTGAACGGCTGCCCCGTGCGCCGCGCTTCGGATTGCAAGCGCACCGCGATGTCCTCGTCCAATGTCAGCGTAGTTCTCACATCATGATGCTATGCGGTAGACATCATGATGTCAAGCGACGTGCTTGCGATGCAGCGCACGGGTTGGGGTCGGCCTTGCTGCTAGAGTCTTGGGCTATGCCGAACCGTCGCAGGGCAGCCATGCCTAAACAACTCCTTGAAATCTACCCCGTAATTCCCGAGTCGCTGGCGCGGCTGCCGGAGCTCGCGAGCAATCTGTTCTTCAGCTGGCACCGTCCCACGCGGGCACTGTTCGAGGACCTGGAGCCGGAGCTGTGGCAGCAGGTCGGGGGCAACCTGCGGCTGATGTTGCGATGCATTAACCAGGAAAACCTCGACCGCAACGGCGCCGATCGCATCTATCTTGAGCGCTATCGACAGGTGGTCGAGTCCTTCGATGCCTACCTGTCGGCGCCGCAGCGGGCCGATGAGCCGCTGGTGGCCTATTTCTGCGCCGAGTACGGCTTTCACGAGAGCTTTCCGATTTATTCCGGCGGCCTGGGCATCCTGGCGGGCGACCACTGCAAGGCGGCAAGTGATGAACGGCTGAATTTTGTCGCCGTCGGCCTGCTCTACACCCAGGGCTACTTCATACAGTCGGTAGACAGCGATGGCGTCCAGCATGCCAGCAATACCGAGACCGATCCGCGCGACCTGCCGGTCGAGGCGGTGCGCGATGCCAGCGGCACTTGGATGTCGGTGACGGTGCGCATCGCCGGCCGCAACGTCGTGGCGCGCATCTGGAAGGCGCAGGTCGGCCGGGTGTCGGTCTTCCTGCTCGATACCAACTGCAGGGAGAACGCCCCCGAGGATCGCGAGATCACGCACCGCCTGTACGGCGGTGATGCGTCCGTGCGCATTCGCCAGGAGATGATCCTGGGCCTGGGCGGCGCGCGTGCACTGCGGGCGCTGGGCATGGCGCCGGCGGTCTGGCACATGAACGAGGGCCATGCGGCGTTCCTGATCCTGGAGCTGGTGCGCGAAGGTGTAGCTGCCGGCCTGGGTTTTGCCGCCGCGCTCGAGGCGGTGGCCACGCAGTGCGTGTTCACCACGCACACGCCGGTGGCGGCCGGGCACGATGCGTTCGACATGGGCCTGTTCACCCACTGTTTCCAGGACATGTTTGCCGAGCTTGGAGTGCCGGCGGAGCGGGTACTGGAGCTGGGGCGCGCACAGCACGCCCCGCAACTGTTCAACATGACGCAGCTGGCGCTCAACGGGGCGCGGCGCATGAATGGCGTGAGCCGTATCCACGGTACCGTGTCGTCGCGGCTGTGCGCCGATCACTGGCCGGAGATCCCGCCGGAGCACAATCCGGTCGGCTATGTCACCAATGGCGTGCACGTGCCGACCTTCCTGGCACAGACCTGGAACCGCTATTTCGACGTCACGCTGGGGCCGGAATGGCGCGACCGGCTGTCGGACCGCGAGTACTGGGAGGGCATCACGCGCCTGCCGGACTATGACTTCTGGCAGACCGCGCAACATATCAAGGCGCGCATGCTCAGCGGCGTGCGCGAGCGGCTGCGGCGTGAATATCGCGCCAAGGAGCTGAACCCCTCGCAGCTGCGGCGTATCACGCGGCTGCTCGACCCGGAACGGCCGAATGTGCTGACGCTGGGGTTCGCGCGCCGCTTTGCCACCTATAAGCGTGCCGCGCTGATGCTGCGCGATCGCGACCGGCTGCGGCGGCTGGTGGACTCGGCGGACCGGCCGGTGCTGTTCCTGTTCGCCGGCAAGGCGCATCCGGCCGATCTTCCGGGCCAGCAGGTATTGCGCGAGATCAAGCAGCTGATGCTGACGCCCGAGTTCGCCGGCAGCGTCGTGTTCCTGGAGGATTACGACATGCAGCTGGCGCGCTGGCTGGTGACCGGCGTCGACGTGTGGCTCAACAACCCGGTGGCGCCGCTGGAGGCCAGCGGTACCTCGGGTATCAAGGCGGCGATCAACGGCCGTCTCAACGTCAGCATCCTCGATGGCTGGTGGGCCGAAGGCTTCGACCATAACAATGGCTGGGGCATCTCACCGTCCGACGCCCAGGACGCCGAGCGGCGCGACGCGCTCGACTCGGCGGCGATGCTCGACGCCATCGAAGAAGAGGTCGTGCCGCTGTACTACGCCCGCAACCAGGACGGCTATTCGCCCGAGTGGGTGCGGCGCTGCAAGCGCGCGATGATGACCGTGATCCCGCACTTCACCATGGGGCGCGTGGTGCAGGACTACGCTCACGGCCTGTACTACCCGGCCGCGCAGCACCATCAGCGCCTGATGAGCGGCGGCGCGGCGGCGGCCAGCGAGCTCGCGGCCTGGAAGCGGCGCGTGCGCGAGCAATGGTCGGGCGTGGGCTTGCGCCGCCTGGGTGACACGCCGCGCGAATTGCCGCGGGCCGGCGCGCTCAGCGTGCGCATCGCCGCGGCGCTCAACGGGCTGTCCCCAGGCGACGTGCGCGTGCAATTCGTGGCGCAGCGGGTGTTGCCGCGATCGAAAACGGAATTGCCGGCGCTGTCGTCGTTTCGCGCCGACCGCCACGATGACGCCTGGCGCGCGCTGCTGAGCCCGACCGGCGAGCTCGAGGCCGATGGCTCGAGCGTGTATGAGTTGCACGCGTTGCCGCCCAACTGCGGCCAGTTCGCATTCGAGATCCACATCTTCCCCTGGCACCAGATGCTGGCGCACCCGCTGGAGATGGGGCTGCTCAGGCGCCTGTAGGCTGCGCGAGGGCTTCAGGTTGCGCGAGGCATTTAGGCTGCGCGAGGCCTTCAGTCTGACGACAGTCCTGTAGGCTGCTGAAACATCCAGCCGCGACCGCTGTCCGACAGACTATACTGGCCACGTCCCGTCAGCATCCCCAGTCTATGGCCAAGCAGCAGTCGCGGGCTTCATCCGGTCGATACGTCAGTCGCCTGACCAGCGGTGCGCTGGCCGTGGTGATGGCCGGTGGCCGCGGCGAGCGGCTGCGCGACCTGACGCTGCATCGCTGCAAGCCGGCGACGCCATTCGGCGGCAAGTTTCGCATCATCGATTTCGTGCTGTCGAACTGCGTGAATTCCGGCATCCGCCAGATATTCCTGATGACGCAGTACAAGGGCCAGTCGCTGATCCAGCACGTGCAGCGCGGCTGGAGCTACCTGCGCGGCGAGTTCGGCGAGTTCATCGACGTGGTGCCGGCGCAGCAGCAGGTGGGCCTGCACTGGTACCGCGGCACTGCGGACTGCGTCTACCAGAACCTCGACCTGATCCGCGCGCTGCGCCCCAAGCACGTGCTGGTGCTCGCCGGCGATCACATCTACAAGATGGATTACGGTCCGATGATCGCCTATCACGTCGAGAAGGGCGCCGACATCACGGTCGGCGTGGTCGAGGTGCCGCGCGCCAGCTCGCGCGACTTCGGCGTGCTGTCGGTCACGGACTGGAACCGGGTCACCAAGTTCACCGAGAAACCCAAGGAGCCGGACACCATCCCGGCGCGGCCGGATGTCGCGCTGGCGTCGATGGGCATCTACGTGTTCAATGCCCGGCTGCTGGAGAAGCTGCTGATCGCCGATGCCAGCGACGAGACTTCCGCGCATGACTTCGGCAAGAACGTGATTCCCGCGGCGATCGACCTGCTGCAGGTGGTCGCCTACCCGTTCACCGACGTCAAGACGCGGGCGCAGAACTACTGGCGCGATGTCGGCACCGTGGATGCCTTCTACGACGCCAATATAGAGCTGGTGCACGTGGCACCGGAGCTGAACCTGTACGACGAGGAATGGCCGATCTGGACCTACCAGCTGCACCAGCCGCCGGCCAAGTTCGTGCTGGATGAGATCGGGCGCCGCGGCACCGCGATCAATTCCATGGTCTCGGGCGGCTGCATCATCTCCGGCGCGGTCGTCGACCAGTCGCTGCTGTTCTCCAATGTACGCGTCGAGGAGCGCTCGAGCCTGGTGCGCGCGGTGGTGCTGCCGAACGTCAAGATCGGCGCCGGCTGCACCATCAGGCAGGCGATCCTGGATGAGAACTGCGAGATCCCGGACGGCATGCAGATCGGGGTCGACCGCGTGACCGATGCCGCGCGCTTCCATGTCACCGACAAGGGCGTGGTACTGGTCACCCCGGACATGCTGGCGAAGCTCGCCCCGACCCGCGCATGAGCGTGGCGCCGAGCGTGGCGCCGCGGCTGCTGCAGCGGCGGCGCTCCGGCGTACTGCTGCACCCGACCTCCCTGATTTCTGGCGACGGCGACGCGGCGCGTGGCGCGCTCGGCGCGGCCGCGCGCGGCTTCGTCGACTGGCTGACGCAGGCCGGATTCTCCATCTGGCAGATGCTGCCGCTCGGTCCGCCCGGCGGCGGCTCACCCTACTGGGCGCGTTCGGACTTTGCCGGGCAGGCGTCGCTGATCGATCGCCAGGAACTGCCGGACGTGGACAAGCTGCGCTCCGACTTCGAACTGTTTCGCGCCGCCAATCACGAATGGCTCGAGGACTACGTGCTGTTCGAGGTGCTGGCGGCCCGCTTCCAGTGCCCGTGGTGGGACTGGCCGGAGAATATCCGCGAGCGCGACCCCAAGGCCATCTACCGCTTCTCGCGCGAGGAGCGCGAGCAGCTCGAGCGTCGTCGCATCGAGCAGTGGCAGTTCGACTGGCAATGGCGCGCGCTGCGCCGCTACGCGGCCGAGCACGGCGTGTTCCTGTTCGGCGACCTGCCGATCTACGTGGCACCGGACTCGGTGGCGACCTGGTCGGCGCGCGCGCAATTCCAGCTCGATGCCGGCGGCCGGCCGCTGCTGCTGGCAGGCGTGCCGCCGGATTATTTTTCCGCCGATGGCCAGCTGTGGGGCAATCCACTGTACAACTGGGAGCAGGCTGCCAGCGACGGCTTTGCGTTCTGGCGTACACGGCTTGGCCGCCAGCTGCAGCGGTTCGACCTGGTACGCATTGATCACTTTCGCGGATTGGTCGGCTACTGGGCAGTACCGGCCGGCGCGAGCACCGCGCGCGAGGGTCATTGGTGCCCGGCACCCGGGCGCGCACTGTTCGAGGCGCTGAGCGTGGAATTTCCCGACCTGCCGCTGGTGGCCGAGGACCTGGGGGTGATTACCCCGGACGTCGAACAGCTGCGCGTCAGCTTTGGCCTGCCGGGGATGCGGGTGCTGCAGTTCGGCTTTGACGGCTCGCCCGACAACCCGCACCTGCCGCACAATTACCAGCGCGACGTGGTGGCCTACACCGGCACGCACGACAACGACACCACCGTCGGCTGGTACCAGAGCCTGTCGCCCGCTGACGCCCAACGCATCGCCTACTTCCTGCGCGCCGACGCTGCCGGCGTGCCCGAGGCGATGGCGCGCGCGGTGCTCGGCTGCGTCGCGCAGCTGGCGATCATGCCGGCGCAGGACCTGCTGCGGCTGGGGTCGCAGGCGCGCCTGAATACGCCGGGTACCGTGGACGGCAACTGGATCTGGCGGCTGCCGTACGGCAGCCTGACCACGGAGCTGGCGCAGCAGTTCGCGGCGCTGAACCATATCTACGGGCGCGTCAGCGGGGTACAGCCGGCATGAGAACCCACATCGCGTGGCCGCGGCACATCCATTGGCCGCGGCACATCCATTGGCCGCCGCGCATCGCCCGGCCGGCGCGCAGCGCCTGGCTGGCGCTCATCGGTGTCGCGCTGGGCGCGGCGTTGGGCGGCTGCGCCAGCCTGGTGCCCAAGCTTGCGCCCCCGACCCTGGTGATCACCGGCGTCGCAATCGGTGGCGGCAACCTGCAGCAGCAGCAGATCAAGCTGACGTTCCATGCCACCAATCCGAACGCGCGCGCGATTGCGATCCGCAGCATCGACTGCAACCTGGAACTGGCGGGCAGCCCATTTGCGCAAGGCGCGACCGATGCGCCGTTCACGCTGCCGGCGCTGGGCGAGAGCGACTTCAACCTGAACGTCACCGCCAACATGAACAGCGTGCTGGCGGCGCTGGCGGGCGGCTTCGGCCGCCATGCGGTCGACTATCGCGTCTACGGTCAGGTGCACCTGCAGAGCGGGCTGGTGCGCAACATCCCGTTCGACCAGAAGGGCAGCGTGCGGTTATGACTGTACGATGCTCTCGTACAGCTCGATGTAGCCGTGCACCTGTCGGCTCCAGGAGTAGTCCTGCGCCATGCCGTTCTGTATGAGACGGCGCCAGCTGCCTTTGTTCTGGTAGATATCCAGCGCGGTGTTGAGGGCCCAGGTGACCGCCTCGGCGTTGTAGTCGTTGAACACGATGCCGGTGCCGGCGCCGGTGGCCGGATCGAAATGCTGTACCGAGTCGGCCAGGCCTCCGGTGCGCCGTACGATCGGCACGGTGCCGTAGCGCATGCTGTACATCTGGTTCAGGCCGCAGGGCTCGTAGCGCGAGGGCATCAGGAACATGTCGCTGGCGGCCTCGATCCAGTGCGCCAGCTCGTCGCTGTAGCGGCGCTCGAAGTGCACCCGATCCGGGAAGCGTCGCTGCAGCTCGCTGAAGAAATTCTCATAGCGCGCCTCGCCGGTTCCCAGCACCACCAGGTTGAACTCACGCGCCTGCAGCAGCAGCGGCAGCGAGTCGAACAGCAGGTCGAAGCCCTTCTGTGTGGCCAGCCGGCTGACGATGCCGACCAGCGCGGTGCGCGCGCCGCCGTTGAGCCGGATGCGCTGCAGGAACTCGTCCTTGATCTCGGCCTTGATGCCGAGCTGATTGGCGCCGTAGTGCTGTGACAGGTAGCGGTCGCGGCGTGGATCCCACTCATCGTAGTCCACGCCATTGAGTATGCCGACGATGGCATCGGTGCGGCGGCGCAGCAGCGTCTCCATCCCCATGCCGTACTCGGCGGTGGTGAGCTCGCGCGCATAGGTTGGGCTGACGGTGGTGATGCGATCGGCGTAGGCGAGGCCGGTCTTGAGCAGATTGATGCGGCCGGCGGCGTAGTCGGCTGCGTCCAGCATCGACAGCGGCGCGCCGTGCAGCACCTCGGCCTGCACGTCGGCGCCGACGATGCCCTGGTAGCCGATGTTATGCACGGTGAGTACGCTGCGCGTGGACTCGAACAGCCGATCCCAGGCGTACGCCGAGCGCAGCAGCAGCGTTCCGGCCGCGGTGTGCCAGTCGTTGAAGTGCATGATCTGCGGCGCAAACGCCATGCGCTGGCAACACAGGAAAACGGCATGCGTCAGCACCAGGAAGCGGCGGTGCTCGTCGGCGTCCGAGGTGTAGAGCGAGGGGCGGCTGTAGACCGCTGGGCACTCGACCAGGTACACCGGCGCGCCCGAATCCGGCAGCTGCGCGCTCGATACCGAGAAGTCATAGCGATGCGTCCCGAGCGTGACCGACAGGCCGGCGAGCGCCTCCACCGGATGAATGTCCATGGCGTCGCGCGGGATGGTCGAATAGGCCGGCATGAACAGGCGCACGTCGTGGCCGTCGGCGTGCAGGTACTTGAGCAGCGCGCCGGACACATCGGCAAGGCCGCCGGCCTTGGCGAAAGGGGTCACTTCGGCCGAGGCAAAGCATATTTTCAGTGGCATCGCAGGATCTTACCGCAGCGCGAGACGCCCGTTGGCGAAGCCATTATCATGTTGCCATGCGAGCGCTGACGGTCTACCTGGTGCTGCTGCTGCTGTTGACGGTCTCCGTTGCGATCGGTGTGATTGCCGCGGATTGGCCGCGCTGGTGCCGCTGGGCGCACTGGTGCGCGCCCAACTGGCCGCCCGGCCACTGATTTTCGCGCGCGCCAGGCAATCCTCACCAGGGCAATCCTCAAGGCAGTTTCATGTCCATCAGTCCGTACGTGCAGCTGGAGCAGGAGTGGCGGCGTCTGCACGCTTTCCACGGCGCGCTGTCGCTGCTGCGCTGGGATGCGGCAGTGATGATGCCCCGCGGCAGCGCCGACGTGCGCGGCGAGCAGCTGGCAGCGCTCGAGACCGAGTATCACGCGTTGCTGACGACGCCGAAGATCACCCGGCTGCTCGACCGCGCGCAGGCCAATTCGCAGGGACTGGAGGACTGGCAACTGGCCAACCTGCACGAGATGCGCCGCCAGCGCGACTACGCGATTGCCACGCCGGTGTCGCTGATCTCGCGCCTGGCGCGCGCCACCTCGCGCGCCGAGGTGCAATGGGCGGAGGCGCGGCGGCAGAATAATTTCGACCTGTTCGCCCCGCACCTGGAAGAAGTGGTGCACCTGGTGCGCGACAAGGCGGCGCTGCTGGGCCAGGCGCTCGGCCTGCCGCCGTATGACGCGCTGGTGGATGAGTTCTCCCCGGGCATCGCGGCCGCCGACATCGACACCATCTTCAAGGCGCTGTCGCGCCGGCTGCCGAGCCTGATCCGACAGACGCTGGGCCTGCAGGCGCAGCAGCCATCGCTGCCGCTGACCGGCAAGTTTGCACCCGGCAAGCAGCGCGCGCTGGTAGTCGAGGTGATGCGCGCGATCGGGTTTCC
>Ga0116229_10012420_pt1 | contig 12267 bp, 6 predicted proteins | sample S1TSphgellanicum_3_FD_87313 | JGI IMG/M metagenome (GOLD analysis project Ga0116229, IMG submission 87313) | Host-associated microbial communities from peat moss isolated from Minnesota, USA - S1T2_Fc - Sphagnum magellanicum MG | ecosystem: Host-associated > Plants > Peat moss > Unclassified...
AAGCGCCATTCGGATGATGGCCGTTTCGGCCCCTCAAAAGCGCCATATTCGCCGTCAAGCGTCATCAGCGCGACCATTTCCGGCGTGATTTCGTCATACGGGATGGCGGAGGGGGTGATGAGCATACCCTCCGGCGTGCGGACGGAAATATTGCCCGCCGTGCCCTGGTTGATGCCCAGACCCGCCATGCCACGGGCGGCTTCAATAAGGGCAATCCTCGGCGGAATTATTGGCATTCAGTGGCTAACCTTGACGTATCGTTGCGTGTGGCATCAACTGGCGGAAAGAGAATGTTGGAGGAAATAATGGTGCAGATCAATCCGGTCACCACGCTGGACGTGGTGGACGGCATCGCCGTCATCAAGGTGAACAACCCGCCCGTCAATGCCCTCGGCCATGCTGTGCGGGAAGGGCTGCTCGCTGCCATTAACCATGCCGTATCGGATAGCGCGGTTCAGGCAATTGTGCTGGGCTGTGACGGCCGCACTTTTTTCGCAGGTGCCGACATTACGGAATTTGGGCGTCCGCTGAAGCAGCCGGGGCTGCACGAGGTGATTGCGGCGTTTGAGGCCAGCCCAAAACCGGTTGTGGCGGCGATTTTTGGCACGGCACTTGGCGGCGGGCTGGAAATTGCGCTGGGCTGCCATTTTCGGGTCGCCAGTGCGGAAGCGAAGGTTGGCCTGCCGGAAGTGAAACTGGGCATTCTGCCGGGCGCCGGCGGCACGCAGCGCCTGCCGCGGCTGGTGGGGCCGGAAAAGGCGGTTGCCATGATTGTGGCCGGCGCGCCGATTTCAGCCAAAGCCGCGCTGGCGGATGGCGTGATTGACGAAATTGTGGCCGACCCGATTGCGGGCGCCATTGCGTTTGCGGGAAGAGTGCTCGCTGAAGGCAAACCACTCGTAAAAGTGCGGGACCGCGAGGATAAACTCACCCCCACCCGGGAAAATCCCGCGCCCTTCGAAGCCGCCGCAAAAACCGCGCTGAAAAAATTCGCGGGCGTGGAAGCCCCCGCCGCCTGCGCGCAATCTGTTCGCAATGCTTTTTTGCTCCCCTTCGAGGAGGGGCTGAGGGCCGAGCGGGACTTGTTTATGAAACTGGTCACCGGCGAGCAGAGCCTGGCGCAGCGGCATATTTTCTTCTCTGAACGAGAAGCCGCGAAAGTGCCGGATATGCCGGCGGGCGTGAAACCGGCCCCGCTTAAAAAAGCCGTGGTGATCGGTGGCGGCACGATGGGCGGCGGCATTGCCATGTGTTTTGCCAACGCAGGCGTGCCGGTGACCATTGTGGAGACGACCGATGAGTTCCTCGCCAAAGGCCTAGAACGGATAAAAAGCACGTACGCGGTTTCGGTTGAACGCGGGGCGCTGACCCGGGATACCATGGATAAGCGCGTGGCGCTGATTGGGGGCACCACGGATTGGAATGTGATCGCCGACACCGACATCGTTATCGAGGCCGTGTTTGAAGAGTTAGCGCTGAAAAAGGAGATTTTTGGCAAGCTCGATAAGATTGCCAAGCCCGGCACGCTGTTGGCCTCGAATACCTCGACGCTGGACGTCGATGCGATTGCGGCGGCCACATCGCGGCCGGAAGACGTGGTGGGGATGCATTTTTTCTCGCCGGCCAATGTGATGAAGCTTCTCGAAATCGTGCGCGGAAGCAAAAGCTCGTTCGCCAGCATCGCATCGGCCGTTGCCGCCGGAAAACTGCTGGCCAAAATCCCCGTCGTCGTTGGCAATTGCGACGGCTTTGTCGGCAACCGGATGCTGGCGCGGCGAACCACGGAATGCGAGCGGTTGCTGCTGGAAGGCGCGCTGCCGCAGGATGTTGATGCGGTGGTCCAAAAATTCGGGTTTCCGATGGGGCCATATGCGATGGGCGACCTGGCGGGGCTGGATGTTGGCTGGCGGATTCGAAAACATCGTGGCGTGGCCGCGCCGGTATCGGATGCGCTGTGCGAGGCTGGCCGGTTCGGCCAAAAAACCGGAAAAGGCTATTACATTTATGAAAGCGGGTCTCGAACCCCAACGCCTGACCCGGAGGTGACGAAACTCGCGGCGGAAAAAGCCGAGGCGCTTGGCGTGAAACGCCGGAATATTACGGAACAGGAAATTCTGGAGCGGATGACCTATCCAATGATCAACGAGGCCGCGCGGATTCTGGAAGAAGGCATCGCGGTGCGCGCCTCGGACGTCGATGTGGTGTGGGCGTATGGCTATGGCTGGCCGGTATGGCGCGGGGGGCCGTGTTTTTACGGTGACCTGATCGGCGCCAAAACCATCTGCGCGGCGCTGGAACATTACGCTGAACTGACCGGCGATGCCGGGCTGAAACCGGCGAAACTCCTCTTGGAACTTGCCGCGAGCGGCGGCAAGTTCGCCGATATTGGAGTGTCGAAGAAAGAAGCGGCGTGAGCGGCCGGCCCCACCCATGGGAGTTGGCCTACCCGCCGGGCCTGTCCTGGGATGTCACCCCGCCTGACTACACGCTGCCGGAATTTTTGCTCCGCTGCGTGGCCGAGCATGGCGGCAAAATTTTTTTGGATTATCGCGGCACGGAAATTTCTTACGCCGAATTCGGCCGGAAAGTGAACCAGATGGCGGCCGGGCTGCTGCATATGGGCCTTCGGCCGGGCCAAAAAGTAGCGCTGTATCTACCGAACTGCCCCTATCACCCGTTCAGCTTTTTCGGCGTGCTGAAGGCGGGCGGGGTTGTGGTGCATCTCTCGCCGCTGGATGCCCCGCGGGAGCTTGCTCATAAGCTGACCGATAGCGGGGCGCGCACGCTCATCACCATTAATTTCCCGCCGATGCTCGCGGGCGCGATAAAATTGATGGAAGCCGGGCTGCTGGACCGCATTTTTGTTGGCGATGACACGGTTTTTGGCCCGGTGCCCGGTACCCCAACCGTGCCTGTCCCGGAAGGCTATCCGGCGGTGCGGAATTTTGATTCGCTTCTGCACGACGCGCTGCCGGATGTATGGCCAGTCCTGAAACCGGACCAACTGGCCGTGCTGCAATATACGGGCGGCACGACCGGGCTGCCGAAGGGGGCCATGCATACCCATGCCACGCTGCTTGCCTCAACGGTCATCTACAGCCAGTTTCTCATGGGCCAGGGGCGGCATGAAGGCGGGCAGGAGCGCGTTATCTGCGTGCTGCCCTTCTTCCATATCTACGCCCTGGTTGTTCTGCTCCTCTGGCAGATCAAGCGCGGCTCGCTGTTGTTTTTACATCTGCGCTTTGAGCCGGAGGCGGTGCTGCGGGATATCGAACAGAAACGCGCCACCTACTTCCCCGGCGTGCCAACCATGTGGATCGCGCTCAGCAATGTCGCGGGAATCGAGAGACGGGATTTTTCGTCGCTGCGCAATGTCGCCTCCGGCGGCGCGCCGCTGCCGCTGGAAGTGGCGCAGCGCTTTGAAAAACTAATCGGCAAGCGGCTATTCGGCGGCTGGGGCATGACGGAAACCGCCGCCGCCGGCACCAGCCATTTTATGTCAGGCATTTTTAAGCCCGATTCGGTGGGCGTGCCGCTGCCTGGCATTGAGGCGCGGATTGTTTCGCTGGATGATTCGAGCAAAATTCTGCCCATCGGCGAGATCGGCGAGCTTTGCGTGAAAGGGCCGAATATTTTTAAAGGTTTTTATAACAAGCCCGCGGAAACCGAGAAAGCTTTCGTGGATGGTTTTTACCTTACCGGGGATATTGGCCGGATGGATGCGGATGGCATGATCTATCTGGTGGACCGCAAGAAAGACATGATCATTTCCGGCGGGTTTAACGTCTATCCCCGAGCCATTGAGGATACGATTTACGAGCACATTGATGTAGAAGAGTGTTCGGTGATTGGCATTGCGGATGAATATCGCGGCCAGGCGGCCAAGGCGTTCATCAAATTACGCGAAGGGGCGAGGCAATTCTCGCTGGATGAATTGCGGGCTTTTCTGGCCGATAAGCTGGGAAAACACGAATTGCCGGCAGCACTTGAATTCCGCGATGCGTTGCCGAAAACGCCGGTGGGCAAACTTTCAAAAAAAGAACTCATTGCCGAGGAGTTGGCGCGGCGGCATGTGATGGGGAGGGCGCAGAAAAATGGTTGAGGCGGTTATTGTTTCCACGGCGCGCACGCCGATTGGCAAGGCGTTCCGCGGGGCGTTCAACATCACCCATGGCGCGACGATGGGCGGGCATGTGATTGCCGCGGCACTGGAGCGCGCCGGCGTGGATGCCAAGGAAATTGAGGATGTGGTGCTGGGCTGCGCGACGCCGGAAGGGGCGACAGGCGGCAATATCGCGCGCCAGGCGGCGTTGCGCGGCGGCGTTTCGGTGGACGCGGCGGCCATGACCGTGAACCGTTTTTGCTCTTCCGGCCTGCAAGCGATTGCGCTGGCCGCGCATGAAATTCTGGTGGAAGGCGCGCCGGTGGCGATTGCCGGGGGGCTGGAAAACATTTCGCTCACGCAGCTTTCCGCCAACCGTCATTTTTCGCAGGATGAATGGCTGCTGAAATATAAGCCGGATGTTTATATGACGATGCTGGAAACCGCCGATAACGTGGCGCGGCGTTACAAAGTCTCGCGCGAGGCGCAGGATGAATATTCGCTCGAAAGCCAGCGGCGCACGGCGGCCGGGCAACAGGCCGGGCGGTTCGATGCCGAGATCGTGCCGCTGAAAACAGTGAAGGCGGTCGAAAACAAGGAGACCAAGGAGATTACGCATGAGGCGGTTTTGCTCCGGCAGGACGAGGGCAATCGGCCCGATACAACGCTGGAGGGCCTCGCCAAATTGAAGCCAGCGCGCGGACCAGAAGAATTTATTACCGCCGGCAATGCGTCGCAGCTTTCGGACGGGGCTTCGGCCTGCGTGCTGATGTCCGATACCGAGGCGGCGAAGCGCGGGTTGACGCCGCTGGGGATTTTCCGGGGTTTCGCGGTCGCGGGCTGCGAGCCGGATGAGATGGGGATTGGGCCGATTTTCGCCGTGCCCCGGCTTTTGCGGCGGCATGGGCTGACGGTGGATGATATCGACCTTTGGGAACTCAACGAAGCGTTTGCATCTCAAGTCATCGCGAGCCGGGATCGGCTTGGCATTCCGGACCAGAAATTGAACGTCGATGGCGGGTCGATTTCCATCGGCCATCCCTATGGCATGAGCGGGGCGCGGATGACGGGGCACGCGCTGATTGAAGGCAAGCGGCGGGGTGCGAAATACGCTGTCGTCACTATGTGCATTGGCGGTGGCCAGGGTGCTGCCGGATTGTTTGAAATAGTTTAAGAAGATGCCCGCTTTCGCGGGCATGACGATTTAAAGGAGTCACGCCATGGACCTAAATCTTTCACCCGAGGAAGCCGCGTTTCGAGACGAGGTGCGGGCTTTCATTAAAACCGAATTGTCCCCGGAAACGCAGGAGAAAATGATACTGGGCCGGGAAATCGGCAAGCAGGATTTTGTCGCCTGGCAAGCCAAGCTGAACGAAAAGGGCTGGGCGGTGCCGCATTGGCCGGTGGAATATGGCGGCAAAAACTGGAGCCCGATGCAGGAATATATTTTGCTGAACGAAATCGAGCAGGCCCCTGCCCCGTCGCCGCTGGCTTTCAACGTCTCGATGGTCGGGCCGGTGATCGCGGCTTTTGGCTCGGAAGACCAAAAGAAATTTTTTCTCCCCGATACGGCAAGCCTAAAAATCTGGTGGTGCCAGGGGTTTTCCGAACCGGGTGCTGGCTCCGACCTTGCGGGGCTGAAAACCACGGCGCGGCGGGAGGGCGATTTTTATATCATTAATGGCCAAAAAACCTGGACCACGCTGGCGCAATACGCCGATTGGATTTTTGTGCTGGCCCGCACCAACCCGCAAGCGGAGAAAAAGCAGCAGGGGATTTCGTTTATCCTGGTGGATATGAAAACGCCGGGCGTGACGGTTCGCCCCATCCAGCTCATTGATGGCGGCAGGGAAGTCAACGAGGTTTGGTTCGACGAGGTGAAAGTGCCGGCGGAAAATCTGGTGGGCCAGGAGAACAAGGGCTGGGATTACGCGAAATTTCTGCTCGGCAATGAACGCATGGGCATTGCGCGCATCGGCATTTCAAAGCAGCGCATAAGGCGGATAAAGGAATTGGCCGCGCTGGAACGCTATGGCGACACGCAGTTGCTGGACCAGCCCTGGTTCCGCGAAAAACTGGCGAATGTGGAAATTGAACTAAAAGCGCTGGAAATTACCCAGCTGCGGGTGGTGGCGGAGGCCAGAAAACGCGGCAAGCATGGCGTGCCAGACCCAAATTCCTCCATCCTCAAAATCAAAGGCTCCGAATTGCAACAAGCGACGACCGAGCTGCTGATGGACGTCGCCGGCCCCTATGTGGTGCCATTCGGCGAATCCATGGATGACGAAGACCGCAGCAACGCGCCCCCCATCGGCCCGGATTACGCCGCCGCCGCGGCGCCGAGCTATTTCAACAACCGCAAAGTTTCCATCTATGGCGGCTCCAACGAAATCCAGCGCAACATCATCGCCAAAGCCATTCTGGGCTTTTAGCCGCCGGCCCACCCCGTCATGGCCGCGAAAGCGGCCATCCACGCCTTTCTTCCTTCTGGGAAACCAACACATGGATTTCGACCTCAACGACGACCAAACCCTGCTGAAAGAAAGCGTCGGCAAAATGCTTTCGGCCCGCTACGGCGATTTTGAGAAGCGCAAAGCCTACCAAAAACACCCGAACGGTTTTGACCCGGCGGTTTGGGCCGAATATGCGCAAGCCGGCATCTTGTCGCTCCCCTTCGCGGAGGAACATGGCGGTTTCGGCGGCGGCCCGGTGGAAACCATGATCGTGATGGAAGAAATGGGCGCCGCCTTGGCGGTGGAACCCTACCTGCCCTGCGTCGTCCTCTGCGGCGCCATTTTGAAATACGCGGGCGGAGCAAAAATTATCCCCCAAATCGCCGCCGGAGAAAAAATCGTGGCGCTGGCGCATATTGAGCGCGGGTCTCGCTATGATCTCAACGATGTTTCGCTCGCCACCCGGAAAGACGGCGAGGATTTTGTGCTGGAAGGCGAGAAAAGCGTCGTGCTGGGCGGCGGGGCGGCGGATTTTTTCATCGTCTCGGCCCGGACTTCTGGCAACAGGCGGGACGCGGACGGCATCACCTTGTTCCTGGTAGACGCCAAATCCCCCGGCATCTCGCGCCGCGCCTACCCGACACAGGATGGCCAGCAAGCCGCTGAAGTGTCGTTTGGGTCTGTCAAAGTGCCGGGCGCCCAAATCATCGGCACGATGGGCGAGGGCTTGCGGTTGCTGCAGCGCGGGGTGGATGAGGCAATTGCCGGGCTGTGCGCGGAAGCCGTTGGGGCCATGGACCAGCTGGTGAAGCTGACCGTGGAATATCTGAAAACCCGCAAACAGTTCGGGGTGGCCATTGGCAGTTTTCAGGTGCTGCAGCACCGGGCGGTGGATATGTTGGTGATGCTGGAACAGGCCCGGTCCATGGCCATCTACGCCGCCTTAAGCGCCGCCGATGACAATGCGGCCGAACGCGGCAACGCGATTTCCGCGGCAAAAGTGCAGATTGGCCGGAGTGCAAAATTTATTGGCCAGCAAGCGACGCAGATGCATGGGGGCATCGGCATGACCATGGAGTATAAAGGCGGCCATTATTTCAAGCGCCTGACCATGATCGAGCAGGCTTTTGGCGACTCCGATTTTCATCTTCGCAAACTGGCCCTGGCGGGTGCTGCCATCGCCGCCTGAACCACAGTTAACGGTTTTTACGCGCGGGCGGGCCCCAAAAGGCCCGCCCGTTGTCGTTTTTGGATAACGTAAAAACGTCTCCAAAATCGGATTTTTGCCTGTTTAAGCCCGCCTCGGCGGCTCTGAAGTCGTAAGGCGACGAAAATTTACTAAATATTTACTTAAATCTGCGCCGAAAAACAGCAGATTTCCTCGGGTTTTTCTAGAGTCTAAAAAAAGTATCTCCAAAATGAGATAAAACAACTCTATTCTTCATTTGCAGACCCTGTTAGAGACAATCAGTCTGTAAAGGAATGATTAACTATGACCAACACAACGTTCAGCGCTTCGCCCAGCGGCACGAACTCGTTCAGCTCGGTGACTAATTTCGACTCGTCGGATACCATCGTGATCACCGGCTTCGACCTAAACCCCGGCGCGGGTGAGGAGCTTGTATACAACTATACGAACGGCACGCTTGCGGTCAGCGCCAATTCCACCCTTTCCAACCATACCCGGCTCACGGAGACTTTCGATCTATCGGGGCCGGGCGGCGTCAAATTCGGCAATTCAACCGGCCTTCCCACAAGTGGCGTGCAGACCGGCGCATTCACCTTCACCACGCTGGCCAATGGCAGTCTGGAGATCACGGTCGACACCAACTCCCCCTATATCTTCAACGGGGCCGCAGACACGAATTTTGACAACTCCAACAATTTCGTCGGCGGCTGGGCGCCCGGCTACACGCTGACGGGTGGCCAGGATGTCTCCATCATAGCCGGCACCGCCGCCATCACCTCGCCGACGCTGGACAATAACGGCACCATTCTTGTCACCGGCACTGGCTCTACGCTTGTCTCCACTCCCGCCGTCGCCGGCACGGGTTTTATCGACATTGCCTCTGGCGGCCACGTGACGCTCGGGGGCACCGGGGAGGTGACGAACGAGATCTCCTTTGGCACCGGCGGCACGTCGCTGCATCCGAACCTGCTGGACCTTAGTGCCACCGGCAGTTCGCTCGCGCAGCTAAGTTCGGTCGCGAATTTCGGGGCGTTCGACACGATCATTATCAACGGGTTCACGCCGATCGCGGGTGATGGGCTGGTTTATGATTATGACGCTGCCTCCGGTACGTTGAGCGTTACCGAATATGATTTTAACGGGAATGGCGGACAGGGGGCCGACGACGAGAATTTTATCGCCAAGATCACGGGAACCAGCCCCGGCGCGCTCAATAACGGCGATCTCTCCGTCAGTTTCGGCCCCTCCGGCCTGGTCGTTACCGACATTGCCTGCTTCGCTTCAGGAACCCGCATCCTGACACCAAATGGCGAAAAACCGGTCGAGCAATTGGCCGCCGGTGACGAAGTGCTGACCGCGCGCGACGGCCATGAGGGCGTTGCCGAGATCATCTGGGTGGGCCAGCGGAGCATCGACCTCGCCCGCCATGCGATGCCGGAAAAAGCGCGGCCTGTTCGCATCCTGGCCGGTGCTTTTGGTCCCGGCCTGCCAGAACGCGATCTGCGGGTTTCCCCCGACCATGCGTTGTATATCGACGGATACCTGATCGAGGCGAAAACCTTGGTCAACGGGGTGACGGTGATCGCCGAGCAAAACACGCGTCACGTGACCTATCATCACATTGAGCTGTCGCAACACGATGTGGTGCTGGCCGAAGGCTTGCCCGCCGAGACATTTTTGGACAGCGGCAACCGCCAAAACTTTGCAAGCGGCGCGGTGCCGATAACGCTACACCCGGACTTCGTGGCGCGATCGCGGGCAAAAGCCTGCGCCACGTTGTTGGTGGATGGCCCCGCGGTCATCGCCATCCGGCAAAAATTGCTGGACCGGGCGCTTGCCCTTGGTTTTGCCACCACCGGCGATGCCGATCTGGTGGTGAAAGCCGGGGCCGAGCGTATCCGGCCCGAGACCGACACGGAGGGCGAATTGCTGTTCGTGCTGCCAGCCGGGCTGAAAGCCGTGGAGCTTCTGAGCAGTGCCGGCGTGCCAGCAGAACTTTCCGCCGACCCGTCCGACCGCCGCGTGCTGGGCGTTAATGTCGAAAACCTGGCGATCATTGCCAACGGCAAGCGCGAGACCATCGCGCTGGACGATGCCGGGCATATGGGTTTTTACGGCATGGAAGCGGGACGCCGCTGGACCAATGGGGCGGCGCGGATTGCGTTGCCCCCCTATTCCGGCCGCGCCGTGCTGGAAGTGGCGATTACCGGCCAGGCGAAACGCTGGTCTTCGGCGGCCCGCTTATCGGGTTCCTGACCGGCTTAAGATTTTTTCGCTTGCAAGCCCCCCGGTGAGAGCCGGGGGTTTTTTGATTCTACGGTCGCTATACCAAAAGACATAGCTTTTGACTCACGCCGGTCACGTCATTCCCGCGAGAGCGGGACCCTTCTTGGGCGGAGACCCTCGCAAACAGAAGATTCCCGCTTTCGCGGGCATGACGGGCCATGGTCATCGGTCACAACGTCGGGCGCCAGTCCATAATTGTCTCTTATGTCTAATTTTTGAGTGTTTTTTTGTCTTGTCTTCATTTTGAATCATTGATAGAGACGCCCTTACAATCTCGGGAGCCATCTCATGTCAACCATTACCAGTACCGTCACCATAACCTCCGCGACCCCGTATACGCTGGCTTCCGGCAATACGATCAGCGTTTCCATTGCGAACGATTCATCCCATACGGCCGAGGCGATTTATACGTCGTTTTCACCCACCAACGCGACGACCATTGGCGGCGCGACCATTGTGATTGATGGCGTTGTTTTTGATGGTTCGACATCGTCGAATCCGGATGAATACGGCATCCAGTCCAAAGCCGCGGCAGATGCGACGCTGGACAATTTTGGGACGATCAGCGCCACCAGCCTGATCGCGGTCGGCATTAATGACGGGAAGGTTATCAACGAGCGGAACAGCACGATCAGCGGCCAATCCGGCATCCGTATCGGCACGGGCTCGCTCACCAGCACCATCATCAATTACGGCACGGTGACGGGGCTTTCTAACTCCGGCATTGATTTTCTGACCGGCGCGGTCGCCGGATTCATCACCAATGACTCCACGGGCGTCATCAGCGGCGGCACTTCCGGCGGCGCGATCGCTGAAACCGGCATCTATATCGGCAGCGGCACCGTCACTAATGCCGGCACGATCTCGCACGGCGCCAGCGCCGGCTACTCGATTGATTTTTTCCACGCCGGCAATGACGAGCTGATCCTCGACCCCGGCCAGGTACTGAACGGCATCGCCACGGCCACTGGCACCGGCAACTTCATCGAGCTTGGAGGCACCGGCCCCGGTACACTCGCCAACCCGGCGAATTATCATGGCTTCACCCTGGTTTCCGTTGCTTCCGGCGCGGACTGGACGATCGGCACCGCCTCCAGCGCCGTAAGCATCCCCGGCGTTTCCACCATTGATGTCGCGGGCACGCTCGATGTCCTCGGCTCGATCACCGGCACCACGCTCAATCTGCAAGGCAATGGCGCGGATAGCGAGGTCATTTTCAACGGCACCTCCACCGGCGACCATTTTTACAACCCCGTGACGAATTTCGGCGCGACAGATTCCATCGTGGTCACCGGCTTCGACCTGCCGGCGGGTGAAGGTATCTCCTACGACTATTCGAATGGCACGCTTTCGGTCAGCCCCCCTGGCGGCACGGTCACCGAGCAATTTAAGCTGGCGGGGCCGAACGGCAACCTCACCAATTCCAGCGGTCTCGTGGCAAGCGGCCAGCAAAGCGGACAGTTCACGTTTACCACCCTGTCAAATGGCGACCTGGTGATTACCGACATGCCGTGCTTCGCCGCCGGGACACGCATCCTGACACCGGATGGCGAAAAACCGGTTGAACAGCTGAAAGCAGGCGACGAGGTGCTGACCGCGCGCGACGGCCATGAGGGTGTTGCCGAAATCATCTGGGTTGGTCAGCGGAGCATCGACCTCGCCCGGCATGCAATGCCGGAAAAAGCGCGGCCGGTGCGCATTCTGGCCGGCGCGTTCGGGCCCGGCCTGCCGGAGCGGGATCTCATCCTCTCCCCGGACCATGCGCTGTTTATCGACGGGCATCTGATCGAGGCGAAAACCTTGGTGAATGGCGTGACAGTGATCTTTGAACGGAACACGCGTTATGTGACCTATCACCACATCGAACTGGCGCAACACGACGTGGTGCTGGCCGAAGGCCTGCCCGCCGAGACTTATTTGGACAGCGGCAACCGGCAAAATTTTGAAAGCGATGCTGGGCCAATGACGTTGCATCCGGATTTCGTGGCCCTTACGCGGGAAAAAGCCTGCGCCAAGCTGTTGGTGGATGGCCCAGTGGTTATCTCGGCCAGGCAAAAACTGCTGGACCGGGCCATCGCCCTTGGCTTCGCCGTCACCGGCGATGTCGATCTGATCGTCAAAGCCGGGCTGGAGCGCATCCGGCCCAGCGAAGCCGCCGAGGGCGATTTGCTGTTTGTGTTGCCGGCCGGCGCCAAAGAGGTGCAGTTGCTCAGCGGCACCGGCGTTCCGGCGGAAAT